>ENA-UEPD01000480-UEPD01000480.1-human-gut-metagenome-genome-assembly--contig:-NODE-480-length-31320-cov-7.371571_pt1 | contig 31320 bp, 20 predicted proteins | sample MGYA00242895_ERZ507906 | MGnify/ENA primary metagenome ERZ507906 (study PRJEB26167, sample SAMN06115416) | human gut metagenome | host: Homo sapiens | place: China:Guizhou | collected 2015-03-03... | reverse complement strand
TTTTTCTTCGTGTTTTCTGTGTATTTACATATTTTTTCGTTATTTTTGTCCCCAGATTGTCCCCCAGAGGGACAGTGAGGGACAAAAAACTGTCCCCCGAAAAGAAGGGACAAATAGCAAGAAGTATTTAATAAAATAGAAAACAGATATGGCAAAGCAGACTATAACACAAAAAGAACCCGTGAAACTTCGGGAAAAGAAGTTATCGAACGGCAACATAAGTTTGTTTCTCGACATCTATCGGAACGGTAAACGACACAAGGAATACCTGAAACTGTACCTGATAGATGCGAAAACGCCCATAGAGAAAGAACAGAACCGTCAGACATTAGCTACCGCACAGGCGATAAAATCCAAACGTCTGATTGAGATACAGAACGGGGAATACTCGTTTACCCATCAGTTCAAGGAGAATACCCCTTTCTTGGAATATTACCGCAATATGGTGGAAGAGCGTCGCAAGAATCCGGAATCAAAAGGGAACTGGGGCAACTGGAGAAGCTGTCTCCGTTATCTCGAAATCTACTGCGATGATAAGACTACATTCCGTGACGTTACGCCGGAGTTTGTCTTGGGATTCAAGGAGTTCTTGGAGAATGTGGAAAAGGATACGCACAAACGTGTCGGGCCACGTAGAGAGAGGGACACGTTCCAGAGGCTGTCGCAAAACTCCAAAGTGTCCTACTTCAACAAACTGCGGGCTTGTATCAATCAGGCATACGATGAACGGATCATTCCCATCAATCCGCTCCGTGGCATAGAGGGTTTCAAGGCCGAAGAGGTGAAACGGGATTATCTGACACTGGAGGAAGTCAGGCTGTTAGCCGCTACTCCTTGCCGTTATCCTATGCTGAAACGCGCATTCCTCTTCTCATGCCTTACCGGGCTTCGCAAAAGCGACATACAGAAACTCACGTGGGGCGAAATACAGAAGTTCGGTGAGTACATGGACGAGAAACTGATTTTCAGCCGCTTCTACCGTCCGTCGGAAAGGGTAAAAGGCAACGGCCTCGGATTGTCCATCGTCAAAGCCGTATGCGATTACCACGGTTGGAACATTTCATATGCCTATTCCGAAGGAAAACATAGATTTGCAGTTAGGTTCCCGTAAATCTTCAAAATTTCGACAAAGTCATCCGGTATCTTTGCTGTCCTAATCCAGAAGATCATGACAGCATGAAAAGAATCGCATTATGTATTGTCGGCATCTGCCACCTCACGTTTTCATCGGCCCAAAACCCGTCAGACAGTATAAAGGTGGGAAAAGAAGGCGGTTTGCCTGTTCCTATGGCAAAAAACTTTGGTCAAAGACTTGACAAGTTCTCCTCTTCCCGCCTATACCAGATGACGTATATCGGAGTACCGTTAGTTGTCGGCGGTTTGATTGTAAAGGGAGAAGACGACCATTTCCGGAACCTGCGCAACGAATACTTGCCCCGATTCAACCGACACTTGGATGACTATATGCAGTATGCTCCGGCAGTAGCCATGCTCGGCCTGAAAGCTTCAGGCGTACAAAGTCGCAGTTCATGGGGCAGGCTGCTCGTTTCCGATGCCTTTTCCGCACTACTGATGGGAGCTACGGTAAACACCTTGAAACAGACCACAAACGTAGAGCGTCCGGATGGTTCGAACCGGCATTCGTTTCCGTCCGGACATACTGCCACGGCATTTATGACTGCCACCATGCTCAACAAAGAATACGGACATAAAAGTCCGTGGATCGGCATCGGAGCATACAGCGTGGCCACCGCGACGGGACTCATGCGAATGGCCAACAACAAGCATTGGCTGAGCGATGTCTTGACCGGCGCAGGCATCGGCATACTCTCCACCGAACTGGGTTATTATCTGGCAGACTTGATTTTCAAGGAAAGGGGAATCAACCGTTTGGCCAACGAAGAGGTTTTCAGCCGGATGGACAAACCTTCATTCCTGAGCCTGTACCTCGGACTAAACATCCCGTTGAGCGGTTACGACATCGACGAACAAACGGAGTTCAGCACGTCATCCGGCAGTACGGCCGGCGTGGAAGGAGCCTATTTCTTCAATCCGTACATAGGTGCCGGCGGACGGTTCACCGTGTCCAACACGTCGATAATAGTCAACACCGACCGGGCTGAGAATAATACGTTCGACGTGATTTCTTTCTACGGAGGAAGTTATTTTTCCTATCCCTTTTCTTCACGATGGATGATTGGCAGCAAACTTTTGGGAGGTTATGTGCATTATCCGTTATTGCAACTGGCCGACCGTCCGGTCACCGCAAGAAACGGTTTCAGTTTCGGAAGCGGGGTTTCGCTGACGTTCAAGGCCAAGGCACATTATGGAATCCGCTTTTTCCTCGACTATGATTTACTTCCGTCGCATAGTAAAAACAGCGGGGAATACATGAACATGCTCACACTGGGTTCGTCGTTCATGATTGCGCTATAAGAAAGTATTTTTGAAAATTTGAACCTTACAACAAACATCATCCCCGTACAATGCACTATATTTGCACCAACAAAAGGCTGACGATATGGAACATTTGGAAGTTTTTGACTGCTCGAACATACTTATCGCATGTTACTTCAACGACGACCGGGGATGCGCCCACGAGAACAGGGAACACACGCTCATTTATCTATGTTCCGGCGAACTGGAAATAGAGGAACGGGGGAAGAAAACCGTCTTGCATCCAGGTGAATGTGCTTTCATGCGGCGCGACAACCGGATGTGGCTGCACAAGAAGGTGGAAAACGGAAAACCGTACCGCTCCATCGTGCTAAAGTTCTCCCGGCCTTTCCTAAGGGATTTCTATCGGTCGCTCGACAACCGGCTCATACCGGGAGATGCCAAGCGCGACAAGACAAGCCTTCGCGTCCTCCCCTCCGACCGCCCGGACATCCGTTCACTGTTCGAATCGGTCATTCCTTATTTCGAAGCCGGAAAGAAACCCTCCGAAGACATGCTGAAACTGAAAATGACCGAGGGGGTATACGTATTGCTCCACACCGACCGGAACCTTTATGCGTCCCTGTTCGATTTCGTGGAACCGTGGAAGATAGACATCCTCGATTACCTGAACGAAAACTACATGCTCGACCTCTCCATGAACGAAATCGCAAGCTACACGGGGCGCAGCCTGGCCACTTTCAAACGGGACTTTGCCAAGGTCAGCGACCTGACCCCGCAAAAGTGGATTATTAAACGCCGTCTGGAAGCCGCCCGCGACTTGATACTATCCGGAAAGAAAAAAGTGACGGAAGCTTGTTTCGATGTGGGATTCAAAAACCTGTCGCACTTCTCTAAAATATATAAGGAAGCATACGGCGTAGCCCCATCGTGGAGATGAACGTAAAATGTCGAATCCAAAAAACATATCATCATGAGAACCCAAAAAACTTTATTCATCCTATCACTGACTTTAATTTTTCCCATCATGGCAAAATCACAAGTAAAAATCCAACAGACCGCCGGACGCGACGCGCTCGGAGAGTTCGCGCCCGAATTCGCACACCTGAACGACGACATCCTCTTCGGGGAAGTATGGAGCCGCAACGACTTGCTTTCGCTCCGCGACCGTTCCATCGTCACGGTGGTATCCCTCATGTCTCAGGGGCTGACCGATTCCTCTTTCAAGTACCATCTCGAATCGGCCAAAAAGAACGGGGTGACCCGGACAGAGATGGCCGAAATCCTCACCCATGCCGCATTCTACGCCGGATGGCCTAAGGCATGGGCAGCGTTCCGCATGGCAAAAGAGGTATGGGACGGGAATGCCGAAAGCGTGGCCGCAGGTTCGGTCGAAGCCTATGCACAAACCATCTTCTTCCCGGTGGGACAACCCAACGATGCATACGCCCGGTATTTCACGGGCCAAAGCTACCTTGCCCCTATCCTGAAGGAAGGTGTTCCCGTGGCCAATGTGACCTTCGAACCGGGCTGCCGCAACAACTGGCACATACATAAGGCCTCCAAAGGCGGCGGACAAACCCTCATCTGTGTGGGAGGACGCGGTTATTATCAGGAATGGGGCAAGAACCCGGTGGAACTCCTGCCCGGCGATGCCGTCCACATCCCTGCCGGCGTAAAACATTGGCACGGGGCCGCGCCCGACAGTTGGTTCTCTCATCTTGCCGTCGAAGTTCCCAGTGAGGATAGCAGCAACGAATGGTTGGAACCCGTGGACGAAAAAGAATATGCCAAACTGAAATAGATCTTACAAAAAGGCATCTTGGTTGGGCATACGATTTTGCTCCGGTTGGCACAAAAAAGTTGTTTTGTGCCCGCCGGAGCATTATTTTCAGGACAAATTCTCACCGACATGCGAACATCCGCAAAACGGAATGCAGAGAAAATCTTACTACCGTTTGTCCATACCCGGAGAATAAGCCTTGGAAAAAGCATACAACCCCACGAACGTAAACAATCCGTTCAACATCAGCAACTCATATCCGAAACGATAGCCGTAGACCGAAGCGGTCCAGACGTCCAACAAGTAGCAACACACGGGTGCCGTGACACAAATCCACGGGACAGCCGCAGGCCACGGTTTGCGCCGGGTAAACATACCGAAAGCAAACAAGCCCAACAACGGCCCGTAAGTGTAAGAAGCCACCACATAAATGGCATCGATGACACTGGAATCGTTTACGGCTTCAAAACACAGGATAAAGCCGACAAAGAGCAAAGCTATCACTCCGTGTACCCTCTTTCTTACCGCCTCCGGACGGGCAAACCTCCGCTCCACGTCCAGAATGTCCACACAAAAACTGGTAGTCAAGGCTGTCAGTGCGGAATCCGCACTGCTGAACGCCGCCGCGATAATACCGATAGTAAACAACACCAACACTTCATTCCCTAAATAGCCTTCTGCACAAAACAAGGGCAGAATGTCGTCTCCCTTCACGGGCAAGGCTATGCCCTCGCGCGATGCCAAAGCCAACAGCAAGATGCCCATCCCCAGAAACAGCATATTCAAAGGAATGAACGAAAGACCGTACGAACACATGTCTTTCTGCGCATCACGCAGGTTCTTGCACGTGAGGTTCTTCTGCATCATGTCCTGATCCAATCCCGTCATGACAATCACAATGAAAACACCGCTGAAGAACTGTTTCACGAAATGCTGCCGTGAAGTCCAATCGTCCCACTCTATCCAACGGCCGTAAGGGCTTTCCGTTACATGCCGTATCGCCTCAGTTACCGTAAAATCATTCAAGCGACACAGTTGGTACAAAATCAATACCAATGCCGTTATCAGACATAAAGTCTGCAAAGCGTCGGTCCACACCAACGACTTTATGCCTCCCCTGAAAGTGTACAGCCAAATCAGGAAAACCGTTCCGGCCGCCGTAATCTCGAACGGAACGCCCATGCTTCCGAACACATAATTTTGCAAAATCAGGCACACTAAATACAACCGGGCAGCGGCTCCCAACATTTTAGACAACAAGAAAAAAGAAGCTCCGGTGCGATAGGCCGTCTTGCCGAACCGGACATCCAGATAAGTATAAATAGAGGTCAGGTTCAGCTTATAATACAAAGGCAACAATACGAAAGCCACTACGAGATACCCAAAAAAGAAACCTACACACATCTGCATGTAGGTCATATCCACATCCCGTACCATTCCCGGTACCGACACGAAACTCACGCCCGACAACGAAGCTCCTATCATGCCGAACGCCACGACCCACCAAGGCGACCGTCTGTTGCCCCGGAAAAACGTATCGTTGTCCCCCGCCCCACCGGCCTTACGGGAGACGGCAAACAGCAGAAGGAAATAAAGAGCTGTTGTCAGTATGATATAAAATGCACTCATACGGCTCTTCTGCTTACGGTACCACGTTCATCCGTCGTCCCCGGAGGACAAGCGCTATTCATCCGTATTATCCTCTTCCAAGGTAAAGCGGCTGCTCCCGTCGAAACAATGCGTACATACCTGACATTTAGGCAAGCCAATGGCTTCTATCAGGTCTTCCAGCGTGTTGAACTTCAAGGAGGAGAGGTTCAGGCGTTCGGCTATCGTATCCACCATACGTTGGTATTCCGGCGACCCCGTCTGCGCGTATTTCTCCAAGTTCTTGTTCTCATCCCCCTCGAACTCCTTGATCAGCCGACGCGTAATCAACTCCATATCGCTTTTCGACGAAGTGAAATTGATAAACGGGCAACCGTAAATCAACGGAGGGCAAGCGATACGCATGTGCACCTCTTTGGCTCCATAGTCGAATAAGATTTTCGTATTGTCGCGCAGTTGCGTCCCCCTCACGATGGAATCATCGCAGAAAAGCACGCGCTTGTCTTTCAGCATGTCGCGGTTGGCTATCAGTTTCATCTTGGCCACCAAGAAACGCATCTCCTGATTGCTCGGCGTGAAGCTCCGGGGCCATGTAGGAGTGTACTTGGAGATGGCACGCTGATAGGGCACTCCCTTTCCTGCCGCATACCCCAAAGCCATACCGATACCGGAATCCGGTATACCACAGGCACAATCCACTTCCGCCCGGTCTCGCTCTCCCATCTTCTTGCCGCAGGCAAAACGGAACTCTTCCACGTTCTTACCCTCATAGCAGGACGTGGGGAAACCGTAATACACCCAAAGGAAGGAACAGACTTGCATGCGCTTGTGCGGACGGCGCAAACACTCCATCCCCTCGGCCTGCAACCGGACAATCTCGCCGGGACCAAGGTAATACACGGTCTCGTAATCCAGATTGGGAAATGCCGTAGACTCCCCGGTTACGGCATACGCTCCTTCTTTCTTTCCGACTACGACCGGCGTGCGCCCCCAACTGTCTCTTGCGGCTATAATGCCATCTTCCGTCAGCAACAACAAGGAACAAGACCCTTTGATTTCCTTATACATGTGTTCGATGCCTTCCACAAAAGTCTGTCCTTGGTTAATAAGCAAAGCTATCAGTTCCGTAGGATTAATCTTACCCGAACTGAACTCCGAGAAATGCATGCCCTGCTCCAGAAGCTTTGCGGCCAAGTCTTCCGCATTATTGATTTTCGCTACCGTCACGATCGCAAAACGCCCCAAATGCGAATTCATCAACAAAGGCTGTGCATCCGTATCACTGATGATACCGACACCGGCATTCCCTTTAAACTGCCCTAACTCGTCCTCAAACTTCGTCCGGAAATAAGTACTCTCCAAATTATGTATCGAGCGGATGAAACCATGCTCTTTACTATAAGTGGCCAATCCGCCACGCCGCGTACCTAAATGAGAATTATAATCTGTGCCGTAAAACAAATCGGCCACGCACTGCGTCTTTGAGATGACGCCGAAAAAACCGCCCATAAATATCGTGTATGTGAATTTGGGCACAAAATTAAGAAAAAACAGCGATACACAATATCCATTTTTATTATTATCTTTGCCAGTATCACTTTGAAAACCGATAAACGTGAGTTTCATACGATATATATTGTGGGGATGCATGCTGTCCTTTCCTCTGGTGATGCAAGCGCGCTTGGAAGCCGCCGACTCCATCATCAGCCGGATGCACCATGCCGCTTCACAATATATGGACTTCATCCACGAATACCGCGCAGAGTTATACATCAAAGCCCAACTGGATATCATCAAGAAAAACCGGGGATTCCGTTTCATTCCGGGATTGTTCAGAACTCCGAAAGACGCCAACCGTTTTATCGTAGAGACATACAGCGACCTGCACTACACCGCTCCCAACATATACGACCAGAAAATCAAGGCTTATACCGGCACGTTGGGCGAGGCTCGTGAAATACCGGGCATTACGGATTATTTCAACGTCAATATCTATGCCCCTTACCTGATGGGACAACGCCTGCTCTCCCCTTTGGCTCCCAACAGCAATAAATACTACCGCTACGCCATCGACTCCGTGTCGTGCGACCGGCAACAACGCATCGAATACCATATTCGTTTTATCCCCCGTAACAAAAGCTTCCAGTTATTGGACGGAAGAATGACGATTACGGAAGGAGTATGGAGCGTACGCGAGATTTCATTCAAAGGACAAGCCGATTTGTTGCTTTTCGATTGCCGCATCACCATGGGAGACATCGGTACCGACACGGAATATCTGCCGGTGAAAAACGACATCAACGCATCGTTTGCCTTTGCTTTCAATATCATGGAAGGATATTACGAATCCAGCCTGACTTATAAGGAAATACATCACCGTCGCAACACACCGGAAGACAGCATTTCCAAACCGAACTACAACCTCACCGCATCTTTTTCCCTACAATGCGACCGTCAGGCCTATACAAAGGACTTCGCCCGTTTCGACTCTCTGCGGCCCACTCCTTTGGACAACTCCGAACTGTATATATATAAAAGGTACAAGGCACGGATGGATTCCATGAAATACATACAGAAAGAAACGACCCAGCCTTTCAAGAAAAACATCTGGGGCTCGGTGGGCGACTTCTTCCTGACCGATAGTGACTGGAAACTAAGCAACAATGCCACGTTGCAAAACTCTCCCTTCATCAATCCGCTGATGTTCAGTTACAGCAAAACGACCGGCATCGCCTACCGGCAAGATTTGAAATTCAACACCACATTCCGAAACAGCCAATCCCTTCACGTCGGGACACGCTTAGGATATAACTTCACTCACAACGAATTTTATTGGAATGTAGGTGCCGAATACCAATATTGGCCGGAACACATGGGAACGGTAAAAGTCAACGTCGGAAACGGCAACCGCATCGGGAACAGCCGCATTATCGATGAACTCAAAAAGATTCCGTCGGACAGCATCATCGACTTCGACAAACTGAACCTGGACCTTTTCAAAGACTTGAATTTTGAAATCAGCAACCACCTCGAAATCACCAACGGCCTGTCCGTAAGACTGGGATTCATGTTCCATCGCCGTACACCGGCCGAGCATCCTGAAGAAAGTTTCCGACAGGTGGAACTTCCGGAAAACGTGGCAGAAGGCTTACAGGCCAACATACGGCCGCAGTATAACAGTTTCGCACCGCGCATTCGGGTGGAATGGACTCCCGGCCAATACTATTACATGAACGGCCGACAGAAAATCAACCTGAAGTCCCGTTTCCCGACTTTCATCGTGGACTACGAGCGTGGACTCAGAAACATATTCAAAAGTACAGGCGTTTATGAACGCATTGAATTCGACATGCAACACCACATCCGTACAGGCCTCCTCTCCAACCTGTATTACCGTATCGGAATGGGACTGTTCACCAATCAGGAAGAAACTTATTTCGTAGATTTCGTCAACTTCCGCAAAAGCAACCTCCCCGAAGGATGGAACGACGAAATCGGAGGAGTATTCCAAGCTTTAAACGGCCGATGGTATAACGCATCTCCCTACTACGTCAGAGGACACATCTCTTACGAAGCCCCGTTTCTTGTGCTACGCCATCTTATCAAATATACCAACCATATACAGAACGAACGTTTATACCTCAACATGCTCACCATGGACCATTTAGGGCCTTATTTCGAATTGGGTTACGGTATCGGGACCTTCGTGTTCGACATGGGACTGTTCCTCTCTCTGGAAAACTTCAAACAAATAGGCTTCGGATATAAAATTACCTTCGAACTGTTCAGTAAATAATAACCGGAAGTCCCTACTTCTTTATCATTTTCCCGAACGGAGTGATATACATGCCTTCAGGCCATTCCTCCGGAATATGTCCACCGGGACAAATCTCTCCCCTCTTTATACCATCCGTTCCATAAACCGGCAAAAGGCAGCCGCCCATCCGAGTCTCTATCCCCTCCGCCCCGGCAGGCAACTCATTTTCAATCAAACGCACAGAGTGAAAAGCGGTTCCGGTATACACCAAATACCCTCTACCGGGTGCCACCCAGCTTCCAGCAGCCGCCCGCACAAAACGTGTACCGCTGTCATCCAACAGAAATACGGTCTTCCCGTCATCTTTAATATCATACCGACCAAACACGGCATAAAAACCGTCCGTTGTTTCCACGTCACTCTCCTGAGGTTGCACGACCGTGTCCTCTCCATAAAAGCAGACTACGGATTCACGAGGTTCCGAAGGTCTCCAAAGATACGGCATTCCGGCTTGCCAAGCCTCATCGGCTTCCATTTCCCGGAATACGGCTCCGTCACCAGTTATCTCTTCAAAACAAAGACGTTCCGACGTTATGGTTTCCCCATCCGCATCTTCCCAGGCCACTTTCTTCACGGCATACGGCAAACCTACAGTCAACCACCCTCCATCATTCTCCGCCTTCCTGTACCACACGATTCCCGTTTCTTCCGGTACCGTGAAGGAATATTTAGGTCCTAAGGTACAACTGCCGCACCCCACCATCCGAGTCACAGCATTTCCTTGTATGTCCTCGTCTTTCCGGTCGATTTCAACCACGTTGGGCCATCCTTCCGGCAAACGTCCGGCCTCTCCCTTACGCACGTAGGTCCAGACATATCCTTTGGGCATCTTCCCGTCGCCCACCATACTTTTCCCTTGTGGTAGGGCTATTTCGGTAAAATCAATCCGTCGGGCTTGAGCATAATCCAATGCAAACAAAGAATCAGCCAGCCAGTCTCCTTTGAAAGTCCAGTCGCCGTCTTCCCTTCTTTCCAATGTTGGTGATTGCACCTCCTTATAGATAAATAAGGAATCACCATAATCCACTCGCCAATACAATTTAAAATTCGGCCCATATCCATCCAATGCCAAATGGAACTGCGCAGCCTTTGTTGAAGTATTGATTGCCTGCTTCGTCAATAAAGCCGTTTTACCTCCGGATACGAAATAATCACCCACTTCGAAAGTCTTATACCATTTCTTCGTAGATGTCGAAGCGTCCTTTAATTCTTTATCCGTCAATGTGTACAAACCAGCCGATGAAGAGCCGCTTACACTTCCTGTCGAGTACGCCAACCATGCATCCAAAGCTATATCACGAAACGCATAAATCTTCCCATCTACCGATAATTCAAAAACGGCAGTCTTCCCGTCTGCTATGCAGATTCTACCGTTTTTGTCTAAGGGAAGCTTGCGTGCAGCGCGGTTTTTCTTCCCCGTACCGGTTTTATCCTGCGATGCCATCACGTACAACGAGTCTGGATGTGCCGCACAATATCCGGCCAATACATAATGCGCACCGTCCTCCAGTTCACGAACATTCTTTATACGCCTGAAGGTTTGTGCTGAAACGACTTCTCCTCCTAAACCCAACAGGAGAATACAACTATATAAAAAACATCTGACTTCCATGGTGTTATCATTTATGTCCAATCGACCGACCACCTTCTATATGTCCCGGCTGTGAGTCTATAATTATCGTATCTTTCTGAATCGGTCCCGGTTCCGGATCTGGGTCGGGAGTAGGTTCCGGTTCTTCGGGTTCTTCGGGCTTTTCTGGTTTTTCCGATTCTTCAGGTCCTTCTGGCTCCTCCGGTTCTTCGGGTTCCGGCTCCGGCTCTTCCACGTCCCCGCCATTCGTCAGCCACTCATGATAAGCCACGTTTTTCAGTCCGACCACTTTGAAATAAGTCTTTACCAATCCCAACAAACCTATCCGACGCCCCAAGACCTCCGGATTATCCACAAGATTGGCTTCTTCCCGCACATCCGTACCCTTTTTAAGCTCTATCGGCATGCAACGCGAAGCATCCCTTTCATCTTTCGAATCCGCTATCAGAACGTTCGAGTTTACGCCGGAAGCCCGTATCTCGTCAATCGTAAACAGGGCATTCTTCATCGTACGGTCACACGCCCCTACGATATACCCCACGACCATTTCCTCATAATCCGTATCCAAGTCTACCCCTTCATACTCCGACAATATCCCGGCTACCGTCCAGGCCCCCTCATACTCAGGCGGCAGAGGAACCTCGTCTTCCGCTTCGTCTGCCCCTCCCGGTTCATGGCCTTCATTCCCCGGCTTATCGCCCGTTTGCCCGGATTGTTCCGTATCCTCCCCCTCTTCCGAAGGTAAATCCACTTTCTGACAGGCTGCAAATCCTCCGACCAGACACAGCCCGCACAGCATCCTCACGAGAAACTTATATCCTGCCTGCATATCATTCTATTCTTCGGTAAACGTCTCTTTCAGACGTTTGAACTTATTTTTCATATCGTGCGAATAATACAAATTATCCCACCATGCCCATATAAACACCAGCAAGTCAAAAATCAACCAGCCGACCAAAACCCAATGACAAGTCTCCATGATGTAATCATTTAAATATTTTTCATCCTTGCAAATATACGATTTTATCCTAAAGTCCGCTACCTTTCGATAAAAAAAACTATCTTTGCATACAATAAAGTTTACTATTTATTATGGAAGTCATTCAAACCGCCATCGAAGGCGTAGTGATTATCGAACCTCGGTTGTTCAACGATGCAAGAGGCTATTTTTTCGAATCTTTCTCACAACGGGATTTCGACCGGTTAGTCCGCACCGTACATTTCGTACAAGACAATGAAAGTAAGAGCAGTTACGGCGTACTGCGCGGTCTTCATTTTCAAAAACCGCCATACGCACAAAGCAAGCTGGTACGCGTCATCAAAGGTGCCGTATTGGATGTGGCCGTGGATATCCGCAAAGGCTCGCCCACGTTCGGCCAGCACGTAGCCGTAGAGCTGACAGAAGAAAACCATCGCCAGTTCTTTATCCCCCGCGGTTTTGCCCACGGCTTCAGCGTGCTCTCGCCGGAAGTTATTTTCCAATATAAATGCGACAACTTTTATGCCCCGCAAAGCGAAGGGGCACTGGCATGGGACGACCCGGACCTCGACATCAACTGGCGCATTCCTTCCGACAAAATCATCCTGTCGGAAAAGGACAAGCATCATCCTCGCCTGAAAGATGCCGAATGGTTGTTTGATTATTCAGAAAACTTATATCAATAATGCAGCACATCATGGATTTTAAAAGAAATATCATCATTACCGGAGGAGCCGGTTTCATCGGCAGCCACGTGGTACGCCTTTTCGTCAACCAATATCCGGACTACCATATTATCAATCTGGACAAGCTGACCTACGCCGGAAACCTGGCCAATCTGAAAGACATCGAAGACCGGCCGAACTATACTTTCGTCAAAGCGGACATTTGCGATTTCGACAAGATGAGCGAACTCATCCGGCAATACCGTGTGGACGGCATCATCCATCTGGCCGCCGAAAGCCACGTGGACCGGAGCATCAAAGACCCTTTCACTTTCGCACGTACCAACGTCATGGGAACGCTCAGCCTGCTCCAAGCGGCCAAAGAGTATTGGGAATCCCTGCCGGAAGGCTACGAGGGCAAACGCTTCTACCACATTTCGACCGACGAAGTGTACGGGGCATTGGAACTGACGCACCCCGAAGGCATCGAACCTCCCTTCACCACTACGGCCTCATCTTCGGAACATCACTTGGCATACGGCGAGGCTTTCTTCCTGGAAACCACGAAATATAACCCGCACAGTCCCTACTCCGCTTCCAAAGCCAGCAGCGACCACTTCGTCCGTGCTTTCCACGACACCTACGGCATGCCGACCATCGTAACCAACTGTTCCAACAACTATGGTCCTTACCAATTCCCGGAAAAGTTGATTCCGCTGTTCATCAACAATATCCGCCACCGCAAGCCCCTCCCGGTCTACGGCAAAGGGGAAAATGTGCGCGACTGGCTTTACGTCATCGACCACGCCCGTGCCATCGACGTAATCTTCCACAAGGGCAAGGTGGCAGAGACGTACAACATCGGCGGCTTCAACGAATGGAAGAACATTGACATCATCAAAGTCGTCATCCGTACGGTAGACCGGTTGCTCGGCCACCCGGAAGGCTATTCGCTCGACCTGATTACTTACGTGACCGACCGCAAGGGACACGACTTACGCTACGCCATCGACTCCACCAAACTGAAAGACGAACTGGGCTGGGAACCCAGCCTGCAATTCGAAGAAGGCATCGAGAAAACCGTCCGTTGGTATCTCGACAATCAGGAATGGATGGACAACGTGACGAGCGGAGACTACCAGAAGTATTACGAAAACATGTACAGGGACCGGTAATCCGCCGTCCTGTCCACGAAGACATACGCCCCCGGAAACCTTTGCAGTTTCCGGGGGCGCACGTTTTTCTATCGGCAAGAAAGAAAGGGTAAACCTTAGCTACGGCTCACTTCCAACCCTTTTTCCGACAAACTCATCTCTACAAAACGGGCACGGTCGTTCACCGCCTCCTGTACTAAGATTTTCCGGATACGGGCTGCCGCCTCTTCGTCCTTTGCCATCATGTAAAGGAAACCGCCGCCCCCCGCACCGGGCAACTTATACCCCAGACACAGGTCGTCTATTTTCTCAATAATCGCACGGACAGCCGCAGGATTCGTCCCCGCGTCCAAACGGCAATTCTGCATCCATGACCTCCTGACCAAACGGCCGGTCTCCTCAAAACAGTTCCGCTGTATGGCATCGTACATATCCAAGGCATGTGTCTTCATCCGGCCCAACAACTCCAAACGGCCGGTCTCGTTCAGGAACATCCCTTTCACGATTTCCGCCAGGATGTTCTTGGCCGTACGTGTAATGCCGGTATAATACAACAAATGGCATTTCCGGTACTCAGGTGCGGTAAACACGTAGTCGGGCAACCAGCGCACCAAAGGCTGTTGGCAAGCCCCCGGTTGGGTCTGAAGTAATTTCACGCCCTGCAAGATACCGCCGTATTGGTCTTGCCAACCTCCACCCGTAGTCAGCAACTGTTCCAGCACAAGCGTACGGTTGCCCGTTTCATAACGGTCCCATCCCAGTCCGCAGAAGTCATTGACGGCTCCCAACACGGTAGAAGCCAGAATAGAACTTGTCCCGAGTCCGGAACCGGCCGGAATGGCAGACAGCAATGTAATCTCGATACCCGCCCCGAAAGCCTCCAACTGCGCCTCTAACGACGCATGGACTTCCGCACTGAAATCCGGGTGGAAACCGGCCAACACCAATGCTGCCTTCGGAATGGAAAAAGGAGAGCCTACCTTGTTGAAGGCCGCAAGTTCGTCATACGTACGCACCACCTCCATCGCGCCCAAATCAATGGAACGCATCACGATATGACGTTCCCGGCAAGGCTTCACGTACACCTGCAACGGGGGTTGCCCGTTCAGTTCGATGGAGAGGTTCACCACGTTCCCTCCCTCCATCAGGCTGTAGGGCGGCGTGTCCGTCCATCCTCCGGCCAAGTCGATACGCACCGGACTGCGCCCCCACACGATCTGGTCCGCATAAACCGACAAACGGGGCGACTGCCGGACCGCACAGGCCGTGCCGGTCAGCATCTTGCGCATCAATCCGAAAGCCTGTTCTTCATATTTCCGTCCGTCTTCACCTTTCAGGTCAGCCACACGGGCACGGAACATCGCATCGCTGATGCGCGTCAGTCCGTCGGCACTCTCCGGCAACGCATCCGGCAAAGGCAAGCTCCCGGCGGCATAACCGCGAGCCACTTCGTCCAGATTCAACTGATAGAACACACTGCGCTCATAGTGGGCGGCCAGCAAAGGCAGATTCCTCGTCCGGAACACCTCACGTTGGCGCGTCAGGCGATGCAGGTTGGCGTACGCCGACAGTTCGTCGGCCGACATCTTACGGGCCGACCGCCATACCTTCCGTCCTTCTTCCAGTTCCGGTTCGGTGGTCATCCAACGCATCGCCCGTCCCAAATCCTCCACATTGTCGCACAAAGGAAACAAACGGGCCGCCTGCAAATCATGGTTTTCCTCTATGTCTTCCGGTTTCAGGCCGCGCCCGGCCAGCCACTCCGTCACGGGCATGCCCTGATACAAGACCGCCCCATCCGACAGGTTACCCTTGAAGGCATCGTTGAAACCGTAAGGACGGGCAACAAAAGCCTCCTCGCCCACCGGCACCACGTCGATGCACAAACCATCGGCCAACTTCAGCGGCCAACGGTTTTCAGGCACCCCCGTAATGATGTTGCGGCACGCCAATGTCCAGTCGCGCCCCACGAAGCTGTTCTCTATCCAAAGTTCCGAGTTCGCGGCCTCCAACGTCACTTCCACTTCGGCATTCTGCACGAACATGGCCGGATGGGGTTTAGCCTTGCGGTGCATGATTTCCCGTTGGTCCGTCACGATGTTCTGCACGGCCAGCGTGGAAGAAATCATCTCACGGCTCGTTCCGTAATGGTAAAAGTTCCCGCCTTCCAAAGGCAAGATGGCCACCGTCAGGCTGTTCAGTTCCGGATCGTCCAGCGTAGGGCAGTCGCCCAATGCCAAACCGAACTCAGAGTACATGTCGTAAAAAGACAACCGGCCGTCACGATAAGAACGCTTCACCATCAGTTCTACCGCCCGGTCGCTCAGCAACCAGATTCCGATGTCCATCAGGAACAAGTGCTTGCTCATCAGTGCACCCAACTCGGCCACACTGGGTTTCTGCAACATGAAAGCCAACCTCTCCGGCGAACGGCGTTCCGATACGAATACCCCATGGTTTTGAGCCAGGCTCGGGTCTACCCACAACCCATAGCACACCACGTCGGCTTCGGGGATGTCTTGCAAAGGCCGGTCGGTACGGATATACACGTCGCCACTGGCCACCAACGTGTGCAACGACTGCGGCGCACGCTCCATAACCTGCTCGTAAAGGGGCAACTGAAGCGACAAAAGGTTTTGATCCAGACGCTGTCCCCGCTTCCACCGGAACACCGGTACCGGAGTCAGTATTTTCCCCGAAGGCGCGTAAGCCGGCAAACGTCGGCTCTGCCCTCCGGCATGCAGCAGGATGCGTTTCTCACGCGACAGCCATGCAGCAAATGTTTCTCCTTCATCCGTCTCGGACTCCTTGCAGGCCTGCAACAGCCACGCCGTTCCTCCCCCCGAACCTAACTTATGCCCGATGGGGTCGGACGTACAAAACCACTCTTTCCGGTCGGCTCGCTCTACCTCGTGGAAACACTCCACCAGATTCGGCGGAAGCGACAACAACTTTTTCATATCCTATACCTTATTATATATATTAGTGTCCCTGATGATTGATACAGATTCCTTTCAGGTACCATTCATACAAACGGTGCACCCCTTCGTCTATCTCCACCGTGTGGTGCCAACCGAGGCGGTGGAGCTTCGTCACGTCCGTCAGCTTGCGCATCGTGCCGTCCGGCTTGGAGGCATCCCAACGCAACTCACCCTTGAAACCGATTTTGGCCATAATCTTCTCTGCCACTTCGCGGATGGTCAGTTCCTTGCCCGTCCCCACGTTGATGTGGCAGTTGCGGATGTCCCGTTCGCCCGGCGCATACGTGTCCTTGAAATCCACGTTCAACAGCACGTGCACGCTAGCATCCGCCATCTCTTCGCTCCAAAGGAATTCGCGCAACGGTTTGCCGGTGCCCCACAACGTCACGGCCTCCGGCGTGATGCCGTAATGCGCCAACACGTCGAGGATGTCCGCTTCGGCAGAAGCGGCATCCACCACTCGCTTCACACCGTCGCGCACCACGCTCACGGGACGCAGGCCGATGTCCTTGCGCACAGCCTCCCAGTCCCCTTCGTTCAGGCACTTGGCCAAATGGACCTTACGGATCATGGCCGGCAACACATGGCTGTTCTCCAAATGGAAATTGTCGTTCGGCCCGTAAAGGTTTGTCGGCATCACGGCGATGTAGTTCGTCCCGTATTGCAGGTTGAAACTCTCACACATCTTCAGCCCCGCTATCTTGGCGATGGCATACGGCTCATTGGTATATTCCAATGGCGACGTGAGCAACACCTCTTCTTTCATCGGCTGCGGAGCCTCGCACGGATAAATGCACGTGCTGCCCAAAAAGAGCAACTTCTTCACCCCGTGGCGGAAACTCTCGCCGATGACGTTCTGCTGTATCTGCAAGTTCTGGTAGATGAAATCCGCACGATATTGCAAATTGGCCATGATGCCTCCCACGTGGGCGGCTGCCAACACCACGGCGTCCGGCTGTTCTTCGTCGAAAAAAGCCTTCACGGCCGCTCCGTCCAACAAATCCAATTCCCGGTGCGAACGGCCCACCAGATTGGTGTAGCCTCTCTGCTTCAGGTTATTCCAAATGGCGGAACCCACCAATCCGTGATGTCCCGCCACATATATCTTAGCATTCTTGTCCAACATAGCCGTCTTATTCTTTATCCAACTGAGCTTTCAAGTGCAGTTTCTTCACGAACTTCATGTCGTGCTCCACCATGATGCGTACCAGTTCGGGGAATGTCGTCTTCGTGGGATTCCAACCCAAAAGGGTCTTGGCCTTCGTCGGGTCGCCGAGGAGCTGTTCCACCTCGCACGGACGGAAATATTTCGGGTCGACTTCCACGAGCACCTTGCCCGTAGCTGCATCGATACCTTTTTCGTCCACGCCGCTGCCTTCCCATTTCAGTTCCACACCCAAGTTCTGGAACGCCAACGTACAGAACTCGCGCACGGTGTGCATCTCGCCTGTGGCGATGACGAAATCTTCCGGTGTCTCATGTTGCAGAATCAGCCACATGCACTCCACATAATCTTTGGCATATCCCCAGTCGCGGCGCGCATCCAGATTACCCAAATACAGTTTGTCCTGGAAACCCTGTACGATACGGGCGGCAGCCAACGTAATCTTGCGCGTTACGAAAGTCTCGCCCCGGCGTTCGCTCTCATGGTTGAACAAGATACCGTTCACGGCAAACATGCCGTAGCTCTCGCGGTAGTTTTTCGTAATCCAGAAACCGTATTGCTTGGCCACGCCATAGGGAGAACGCGGATAGAAAGGCGTGGTTTCCCGTTGCGGCACTTCCTGCACCTTACCGAAGAGTTCCGAAGTAGAAGCCTGATAGATACGGCAAGTCTTCTCTAACCCGCAGATGCGCACGGCCTCCAAGAGGCGGAGCGTGCCCACGGCATCAGCCTCGGCCGTGTATTCCGGCACGTCGAACGACACCTTCACGTGGCTCTGCGCGGCCAGGTTGTAAATCTCCGTCGGATGGATGTCGCTGATAATCCGAATCAGCGAACTGCTGTCCGTCATGTCGCCCCAATGCAGGTTCACCAGACGGCTCTTCTTCATGTCGCGCACCCATTCGTCCAGATACAGATGTTCGATACGTGCGGTGTTAAAGGAAGAAGAACGGCGCATGATGCCATGCACTTCATATCCCTTTTCAATCAGAAACTCGGCCAAATAGGAGCCGTCCTGCCCCGTGATACCGGTAATCAATGCTACTTTTCTCATGATAATTCAAATAATGTTATAGTGTTTAGTGTGAATTTTGCAAAGTTATAAAAAAATCAAGTACCAACATACGAAAAATCAAAAAAAAACAAGAATGGAAATGCCTGATAACAAACAGTTAAACAATCCCCTCAAAATGAAAAATCAATCTGCGCCAAACGAAAAATCGTTCGCCTGAGATTGATTTTTCGTTTGGCGCAGGTTGGTTTGCGGTTCTGCACCGATTAATAAAGCGAGCTTTAGAGTGTCCGAATTTTATCCACAAACTTACTTTTTCAGGAGATTCGACAAAAGTGAAGCTATTGATATCACGATACTTGTGCCACTCACCCAATAACTCGTACTCTGACCAATATCAGAATTCTTGGCTTTCGTCTTGTTGGGTGTCACATACAACACGTCGTTCTGCTGCAAATAGAAGTATGGCGACTGGATGAGATTGGCATCGTTCAAATCCAACTCATGGATAGTCTTCTTCCCCGTGGCATCCTCACGGATGAGCTTCACATTGTCGCGACGCCCCCAAACGGTCATGTCCTTGGCCAAGGCCAATGCCCCGTAAACCGAAATCTTCTCAGACGGCACAGTGTAAGTGCCTGGACTGTTCACTTCCCCCAACACCGAAATCTTGTAATTGCTCAACCGCACCGTCACCACCGGGCGGGTCTTCAAATAAGTGCCCTCAATCTTGGAAGCTATAAAGTCTTCCACCTGCTCCACCGTCATGCCACCCACTTTCAACGTGCCAAGGATTGGATAATTGATAGTTCCTTCATTGGTCACCAAAAAAGTCTGCAAGGTAGGTTGAGAAGTCAACGAATTACTTCCCTGCCCCAAAGCAGGTGAAGCAACCAAGTTAAACGGCACTACCGCCTCGGCATCCTCGGGGCAATTTACCGTAACGGTCAACTCATCTTTGGGCATGATACGCGCCTCGTAAAGCACGGCACTCGAATCGAGGTTGACCTCCGCACTGTTTATCATATAAGGTACGGTCTTATAAGAAGTACAAGATGTGGCAAGCCATACCACTGCCACGGCCCACACCGTGAAAATTTTCATGCTGATTTTATTCATATAAGATAGAAATGGTTTTGAATTACACGTATGACTCCAATATCGTAGCCTCACCTTCGGGGACAAGTACCACATTCTCCGCTTCGGCCGACACCAAAAGCGTATGCCCGGCCATAAGCTTCACTTCCTCCTCACCGCAGGCTACACGACAAGCCCCCTCCGTACAAACCAAAATGACAAAACTGTCCAAGTCGGCGTAATCGCACGTCATAGGCTCGGTCAACCGATAAGCACCGGTCGTGAAAAACGGGCTTCTTACCAGTTCGGCCGGCACATTGGCTTCTATTTCGCGGCGCGCCTCAGGCTCCGTCACGGCATAGTCTATCGCTTCTTTGGCTTCTTCCACATGAAGTTGGCGCGGCCGTCCTTCGCTGTCCACACGTCCGAAATCATAAATCCGGTAAGTCACATCGCTGCTTTGCTGTATCTCGCAGATAAAACAACCCGTTCCGATACTGTGCACCCGCCCGGCGGGCAGATAATACACGTCTCCCGGACGCACGTCATAGCGCCGGAGCACTTCGGGCAGGGTCTGGTCGGCCACCCTCGCGGCGTATTCGTCTGCTGTCACCTGCCGGCTGAACCCATCCAACAGGTAAGCTCCCGGTGCCCCGTCCACCACATACCACATCTCCGTCTTACCCGGACAGCCGTGGCGACGCTGCGCCAACTCGTCATCCGGATGCACCTGCACGGAAAGGGGTTGGGCCGCATCTATAAATTTGACGAGCAAGGGAAAACGTGTGCCGAAACGCTTGAAGTTCTCCTCGCCCAACAAAGTGCTTCCCCCTTTTTCAACCAACTGCGTAAGAGTCAACCCGCCGTACGCACCACCTGCCACTACCGACTCGTTCCCCGGAATGCCGGACAGTTCCCAACTCTCTCCTATCAGCCGTCCATCGGCCTCCAAGCCCTTGAACGGGAGTATGCGATGCCCTCCCCACAAGGTTTCCTTGAATATATCCGTAAAACGGAACAATTTATTTTCCATGCCTTAACTGTAAAAAATCGTCCAAAATTACGAAATTCACACAACACGAGCAAATAAAAAGGAATATTTAAATTTCCGCCATACGCTCAAACATGTGGCCCATAAGCCTTAAACATGAAACACACCCGGCCTCCCAAGGCCGGATTTTATAACATTTTTATTAACTTACAAAAACACATTTCTCATGAAAAAGAACATGTATGACGTGACGAGACTGGCCACATTGTATTTTCCCGACTCCACCGAACGGAACGCGAGACGGAGGTTGTTCAAAGTATTACGGGCCGAACGCGACCTGTGGGCACGCCTCACGGCACTGCACTTCGGTGTCTGGCAACGGAGCTTTACACCCCGCCAATACGAAATGGTCATCGACATCCTCGGCAAACCGGAGGAGACGGACGACGACTTCCGCGAGTGGCCGCACGAATAGGCCGGCCATCCATAGGCAGGAAGCACCTTGGAAAACAGGCGAAAATGCACATTTTCAAGCGGAAACCGACGGAAACGTGCACGAACGTGCAATAATGCACACCCCTGTTTTCGGGAATACCTACCTTTGCATTGTCATCCGGATGACAAGAGAGTTACAAAATCAAAAAACAAACTTTTAAAAACAAAAACATTATGAATTACAAAGTCATCGAACGCAAAGACCCGCGCAACCCGGAAGCACCGGGCAAGTATTACGGTTTCATCGTCAACCTCTCCAAAATCGGAATCGAGGAGATTGCCACACGCATCAGCAGCTCCTGTACCGTCACGCGGCACGATTGCCTGGCCGTACTGTCGGCCTTGCAGGAACAGATCATCTATGCCTTGCAAGAAGGCAAGCGTGTCCATTTGGGCGACATCGGCAGCTTCCGTACCGTGGCCAACGGTTTGGGTAGCGACACAGCTGAAAAGTACGACTCGGCCTATATTACCAAGCTCCGCGTCTGCTTCACGCCTAACGCCAAGCTCAAAAAAGCCATGTCGCTCGACAACAAGGCTTTCACGCTCGAACGGGTGGACTTCGCGACCGAAGAGGACAGCGACGAGGAAGAAGGCGGCATCTAAATCCGTAAAGGAATGGAAAAGCTGAACAAGCAAAGAGGGTTGCGCAACTGCAACCCTCTCAATATCCGACGCACGGCAGACCTGTGGCAAGGCCTGGCCGAACGGCAGCCCGACCCGGAGTTCTTCACGTTCAGGAGCATGTCGTGGGGATACCGCGCGGCCTTCATCGTGCTGCGCACCTATTGCCACAAATACGGCCTGCGCACGGTACGCGACATCATTGCCCGATGGGCACCGCCCGAAGACGGTAACGACACGGAAAGCTACACCCGTAAGGTATGCGCGCTGACCGGCTTCCCTCCGGACAAATGCCTCAATCCGTACGACCCTTCGCACATGGCACCGTTGGTGGCGGCCATGAGCCGGGTGGAATGCGGGGTGAAGCCCTCCATGAGCCAGATAAAAGAAGGTTGGTCGCTCTATATGGGCACGGACTGACCGCAATAGTTTAACTTCTAAAACATCAATGCCTATGAACAAAACAGTTTGGAACACCTTGCTTAATGTAATCATTGCCGTGGCCAGTGCCATCCTTGGCGCCATCGGCGGGTCGGCGATGTAACGTACAGCCTGAATGACCAAAAAGGGAAGACGAAATCACTTCGTCCTCCCTTCCAATCTAATCTATGAACCTATTTTTATTGATATATCATAACGGTGGTTTAACGCACCATTACTTTCAAGGACCTAGTCGTGCCGTCGCTCATCTTATCCTGACGGATGTAAATGCCGCGCTGCTTCGGTTCGGCCACGCGCACGCCGTTGATGGTGTACCATGCAGAACTTACCACCGTAGCCTTACCGTCGGCCACAGTATCTTCCACGCCATTCGGGATGTCGTCTGGACGGTTGGCCTCGCCGGCCCCCAAATAGTACAGGTGGAAGTTGTCGAAACACGTCCAGTCATTGGTGATAACCGCGCCCTTTTCAACCCCGATGGTCACACCTTCGCCATCTTCCTTCACCTCGAAGCTGAATGCCCCTTCGTAAGCATTGTCCTCAAAAGCCTTGCGGGCACCGACCCTGCCATTCACGACTGTATGATACATCATATCGGGCATGTCAGGGAACAAAGAATCGGGCAAAACCTTATCCGAACTGTCGTAACTGTAAAGCGTCACATTATCGAAAATGGAAGCCAATGGAACGGACAACTTTTCGGAAGCGGTTTCAACATACACATCCACGTTCAGTGCCTCTTCCTTATTGTCACGGCGCGCCAAAGCAGCTGGCTCGGCATCCCCGGCACGATAGAAGCCATTGTAAGTGAGCCGATAGAACCCCTTAGGTAACGCATACACGGTCTGGTAAAGCTTGACATCTTCGATATTGTACATCTCGTAAACCAAATCTTGCGCCTTCAAGTCATTATGCACCTTGTTGCATTCCCAACCGGTGCCGGAACTTACTTTCTCTTGTGTGTCGGCATCCATTTCCTCAAAACTCGGGTTGGTAATCATGCCCGTGACATCCACCGGAGTATCTTTCGATGCCCCATTGAAATCCACTTGCGTGGCCACCATCTTGCAATAAGCCTCATTCATGCGCTGCATAAAACTTTCAATCTGGGCCAAATCGACAAGCGAACGTTCGTCGATGGCCAACAACACTTCATCCGACACGAGTTCCAACAAAACGTCATATTCGTCTGTACCGGCATATTTGTCATACTCGGCAGTACCTCCTGCACCATTGAACTTATTGTCATGGCCTGTAGCCGTCGCCTCTAACTTGGCTGCTGCCGCACGTGATTCGGTTTCAAGCTCCATGGCCGCATTCAATGCCTCCGAATTGACGGCATACGACTCCTGGGTCAATTCTGCCTCCAAAGCCGCAGTAGCATCGGCAATGGCTTTCTGCAAGGCATCTTTCGCGGCCTTGGTGGTAAGCGTTTCCACATCGTCAAGCAGTACCTTCGCATCGGCAATCCGGGCCTCCAATGCAGAAACGGCCCCGGTCATATCCTCCGCGCCCAAATATTTCAACCTGAAATTGTCATAAGTAGTCCAGTCCCCGGAAAGACCTGCATCCTCAGTCATCCGCACGCCCACGCGTAATTTGCCGTCAGCCTTCACATAACAAACGAATTTGTTCTCGAAATGACCTTCTTCAAAAGCCTTATGCGTTCCCGTCAAAGCATCCAAGGCATACTTGCCATTCCTCAGCTCGTCGTTCGGCAATGACAATTGCACATCTTTGCCCCAACCTTCTGCCTGCATCGGTTCGTCAAACACCTCATCGTAACAATGGCGGAGCTTTACGGAACCGTCGTTACCGTAAGCATACGCAGTAACCTGCGCCTCCTTGGCATCCGTGCCCCAAGCTGCCTGGCAAGCATCGTGCCACGTAGGGCGTTGGAATCCTTGCAGGGAGACCTCATAAGACCCTTCGGGCAAGCCCTCTATTTCCTGATAGACATCAAATGTCTGTTTATCATACATTTCACCCGTTTCCACACCTTGCCCGGAACCACCCTGCCATCCATTGGCATTGTTGGTGAAATCCGCATTGACCAACAAGGGCGTGAAGTCCTCGATTTCCCCTCTTAAAGCGGCAACCCTGAAGTCCTCCATGTAATAGCGGTCCATACGCGGTTGGACGCTGTCTATCAAAGCCGGGTCGAAACTGCAATCTCCCTGCTCCACCTTAAGCGTGTTGTCGATATAATCCTCCAACGTAGGCCACGACATATCTTCGTATGGAGATGCCCAATATTTATTTTCTGCCTCAACCAACAACTGTTCCAGTTTGTCATACGCAGCCACGTCTTTGGCCATTACGTCCATTTGCTTCTGCAGGGTCTCAATCAAAGCCGACACGGTTTCAATGTCCACGCTCGCATCCGCAGCCACTTCTTTGGCATGTCCGATAAGCTTCGTATAAGCTTCTTCACCTTTTCGGCTCATTTTTTTATTGGCAGATTTGTAAGCCTCGTAGGTCTTTTCCGCATCAGCGATGTGTTCCTTCAGGTAATCCTGCATCGTCATGGCACCGGCTTCGCCCAAATACTCCAATTTAAAATTGTCCACGCCCGTCCATTGGGAATTCGGAGTCTCCACTTTCAGCCCCACAGTGGCAGAACCGCCTATGACAGAAAACTCGAGCGTATAGGGTGCTGCATAACCTGCACCATCGGGAGATGGTACGGTAGCTAACAACTTCACTTCTCCTCCTTTCGACTTGGCGTAAAGGTAACGTCCTTTCGGCCCTCCGTCTGACTCTTTCACATTCGTCAAAATATACGCGCTCAGGCGGTAACGTCCATCCGGAATATCATTGATTTCTTGCGTGATAGACCAACTTGTTTGCGGATTGGTGGCTGTCCAACGCTCAAAAAAGCCTTTGAACTCACTTCCATCGGAAGTATTTTGGGTGGAACCCGCCACCCCAAAGTTATCCTGCCCGCTGATGTCATCGCGCTGCGTGTCCCACCCGGTAGAACCGTTGTCGAAAGCCGGATTCTCTATCACGTCAGTCACATCAGCCGGATGTTCTTCCGAAGCCCCGGAGAACTTAAAGTCGAACACGGCCTTTTTCAATCCCGCAGAAGCCGCTTCCACGTCCTCCAAAGTAGCGGCCGCATCCTGATACACCTTATCATATTCTTCATAACTCGTATATCCGGCCTCGTCGGCACTCACCAACCACTTTTTCAGCACACGCTTTGCCAAAAGGACTTCGTAAGCCTCGGGAGTCACAAACCTCCAATCCAACTGGGCTTTTTCATTCCCCGCCATTTCCGGATTGATAAAGGCATCTACTCCCGTACGGGTCTCATCCACCAAACCTACATATTCTGCCGCGTGTTCGGAACTCAATCCGTAAGTCGGGTCTTCGTCACTGATTTTGATACGGTAATTCCCATCACCCACCGGAGATATTTTCCACAACATGTGTCCCTGCTTGTTATGGTCCACACAGAAGGCATTGTCTGACGGGCTATAATAAAGCTCATGACGGCCTGTATTGCTTTTCCCGTCCCACATGGTGAAACGCCATCCTTTGGCATTGGAATACTCTTTATCGGTCTCAGGGCGGTTGCTCAGCTCGTAATCGGTATCATAAGTCAGGTCCAACTTCTTTCCTTCATCGGCCACAATCACTTCTGTCCCCCAATTATGATTATAATCGCCACACGTTATGAACTTTTGGGTAACCACGTGATAAACGTAATACACGCCCCCGCCTGTCCCATCGGTAGCCAAATTGGGTTCTACAAAATTCGGAATCGGATTCTCCCACTCTGCTGCCCACAAAGGCAAAGTAGATGAAGTCGCACCACAGAGTGCCATCACTGCAAGTAACCTGTTTTTCATGTTCCTTGAAAATTAAGTTAATACTAATATAATGTTTCGCTTTTAATAGGATTATTATGGCCGTAAAGGTACAACAAGTATTCAATAAAAAGAATAAAATGAAAGAAAAAAACCAAAATAAAGCCGTTTTTTAACGTAATTAAGCCATTCTTCACTTCAATGGCAAGCCTTTTTGCCTGACAAAACATCCATAAAAAAACAAGCGTGCCTACCGGAACATGCGGCTGCAACCACCCCATCACCCAAGAAGTTTGCAAAATACCCCTTCATCCTTCAGGTTACACAATAAACCATTATCATACAACACATTACGGCATGAAAGATAGAAGGGTCATCTTTCAGCCCCCTTTCTTTGCAGAAAGCGACAAAAATTTCTGCGCCAAATGATTTTCCGTTCTCAGCCGAACGATTTTCCGTTCTGCGCCAATTGATTTTTCATTCTCAACCGAATGCTTTTCCATCCTTTCCTCAACGAAATGAAACTTTGCTGAAAGATGCCTGAAACATCCTTCAGCTTATAACGCAAACATTATGAAAGGCTTAACATATATTCTGAAGGATGAATGGTGTTTTGCCCATTTCACGGGGGAAGCAGAGAAAAAGGGAGGACGAAATCGCTTCGTCCCCCCTTCCAATCTAATCTATGAACCTATTTTTATTGATATATCATAACGGTGGTTTAACGCACCATTACTTTCAAGGACCTAGTCGTGCCGTCGCTCATCTTATCCTGACGGATGTAGATGCCGCGCTGCTTCGGTTCAGCCACACGCACACCGTTGATGGTGTACCATGCAGAACTTACCACGGTTGCCTTGCCGTCGGCCACGGTCTCTTCTACAGAAGATACGAAATCGTCCGGCTTGTTGGCATCGCCATCACCATAGTACAACAACTTGAAGTTGTCGAAAATCATCCAGTCCGCCGGAATCATTTTCTCCTTATGTGCACCCAACACGACAGGCTGCCCGGATTCGGACACATAGAACGAGAAATCGCTTTCGTACTTACCGTCTTCAAAAGCAAGCTTCGTACCCGCCACATTATTCACAATAATATTGTACAAGGCATTGCTGCCGGGGAAAAGGCTGTCTGCCAGCACCACGTCTTTCGCGTCATACTTGAACTCGGCCATGTCGTCGAAAATGGAATGCAACGTCTCCTCCCACTGTCCTTCACCTGCTTTCACGTAAACGGAACCATTGATTTCCTCCGTACCGTCGCGATGCGCAAGGGCAGCCGTCAGACTATTCCCGGCACGGTAGAAGCCATTGAAGGACAAGCGGTAATATCCTTTCGGCAATCCATAAATCGTTTGGTGTATGTCAGCATTTTCCTTTTCGTAAAACTCATAATTCAACCCACTTGTGGCATTGGAAATGCCATTGGTCACCACCCAACCTTGAATGGAAGCCACATCTTTCGCGCCTTCTGCATCCCATTCCGAGAAGTTCGGGGTCTGGATCATGGATGTCACATCTGCCGGAGTTTGCAGTGAAGCCTTGGACACATCCAAGACAGCAGCCACCATCTTGGAATACGCCTCAGTGATTTGTGCCGTATATTGCTCTATTTGAGCCATGCTTTCAAGCACTTCCACCTTGTCCAACATCTCGACAATCACTCCTTCGAAGGCATCGAACTCCTCAGTATCACCATATAGTTCCGTATAGCTGTTCTCGTCCGTAGCCCTGAACTTGTTATCGTGGTAAACCACCAAAGCCTCAAATTTAGAGGCTGCTTCCTCAGCCTTTCCGGCAGCCGTTATCGCCTCATTCAACACTTCAACCTGAGCGACGTATTCTTCCAACGTCAAGCCATCGGAAACGGCTTCATTGGCACCCGTTATCGCCTTGTTCAAAGTCTCCTTGGACTCGGCCGTGGTCAGTGCTTCACGGTCGCGCATGCCGACAGCCTCCGCAATCAATGCGTTCAATGCTGATTCGGCACCGCTCATGTCATCCGCACCCAAGTAAGTCACCTGGAAATTATCCATGACCACCCAAGAAGCATCCCAATCAATATTCTTGCCATCTAGCTTGATTCCTATACGGAGCTTACCGTCCTCACCCACGTAGCAGGTGGTTTCGTTCAATTGGAAAGTCGGATCGGCACTCATCATGCTGCTTGCCGCCTCCAGGCTGCGGGTCCAATACATACCGGCCATGCTATCGTCCCAAGTGATGGCCTCGAAGTTACCGGCAAGCCCCTCTTTCTCTGCTTCCGAAATAGGCCTGTCCATCGGATGGTGAAGCTTCACTGCGGCATCGTTGGCCACGAGGTAACCATGGATGTCGTTGGAAGTGTCGCCCTCCTGCCCCCAATTCTCTTTCCAACTGTTCTTGTTCTGCGAGCTCGGGCAATAATATCCCTGCATGGTAACCTTGTAGGAACCTTTGGGCAGCCCTTCCAAATCCTGGTAAACCACGACTTCGCCACCTTTGGCATTCCACAATTCAGCGGCTGCATGGCCGGCCTTGAAGTCACCGGTATTGGCACCGCCTTTCGTCCATCCGGTCAAGGCATTGTCGAAGTTCGGGTTTACAAACAAGCCCGTCACCTCACGCGTGCCGCCTTCCTCGCTCAAAGACTTGACCACGGCCGCACGGAGCGCACGTTCAGAATAAACGTCGATGCTATCGATTTCGGACGGGTCGAATGTCTTGCCTTGCTTAGCTGCGTCAAGGTCGTCCAAGAATTTTTCATAATCAATCAAACCTACCTCCTCATAAGACTCCGCATATGCATTGTTCAACTCTTCGATTTTAACCCCCAGTTTCTTATATGCAGCGATATCCATGGCCAAGGAATCCATACGGAGCTGCACGGTCGTAATAAGCCCCTTCAACTCTTCATCACCCACGCTTTCGTTAGCCGCAGCTTCTTTGGCCACCCGGATGGTCTCTTCGTACTTCTGTTGGCCCATATTGCTGAAGGTTTCATTGGCATCTACATATTCTTTATATTTTTCTTCGGCAGACTTGATGTTGTTTTCCAACAAGGTACGATAAGTCACCGCACCGGACTTGCCCAAATACTTCAATGTGAAATTGTCCACCGCAGTCCAATTGGAATTTGCATTCTCCACCACCATACCGATTGTGGCTGTACCGCCTATCACGGAAAACTCTACCGTATAAGGAGCAAAATACCCATTGGCCTTGTCCGGATTTTCCACCGCTTGCACATTGGCTTCTGTACGTGCTTCGCCCACCAAAGTCTTGGCATAAAGGAAACGACCTTTCGGAGCTTCGTTCACATTATTCGTCATGATATACGCGCCCAACCGATACTTGCCGTCCGGCAAATCCTTCAAATCCTGAAGGATGGACCAATTGGGTTGGTTTCCGGAACTTGAAGGAATCCAATATTCAAAGAAGGCCTCGCATTCCGTTCCGTCACTGGCCACCATCTTGTCGCCTGTTTTACGGACAAAATTCCCGGTAGTCCCCTCGCGCTTGGTCACCCAACCGTCCGTACTTTCCTTAAATGAGGGTTGTGAAATCAAATCCGTCACGTCCATCGGCTGTAACTCAGTGGCCGAATTGTACTTGAAATCCAATATTTCCGATTTCAAGTTGACGGTCGCCTCTTCCAAAGCTTCCACCTTGGCATTAGCATCGTTATACAAATCCGCATACGCGGTGTAATCCTTATAACCGGCAGCATCCGCCGCTTCCAACTGCACCTTCAGCTTCTTTTTAGCTTGATACACGTCGTAAACGTCCGGTGCCACAAATTTCCAGTCATACCCGGGATTATCAACGCCTGCCGCACCGTCACGAATCAAAGGCGTCACGCCAGACTCGCCTTCAATCACCCCAATGTAATCGTTGGCATACTCTGATGTTGCACCATATATCGGATCCGAATCGGAAATCTTAATCCGATAAGTTTTGTCGGATTGTTTCACGATTTTCCACAACATATGCCCCTGCTTGTCGTGGTCCACACACAATTGAAGCCCTGCCGGTATGTATAATTCATGCAATTGGCTGTTCGTCTTGCCTTCTTTCATAGACATACGCCACCCGAAAGCTGCATTATATTCCACATCGGTTTGAGGACGACGGCTCAACTCATAATCTTGTCCCCAACTCAGGGTGATTTTCTTTCCTTCATCCCCTACGACAAGTTCCGTACCCCAATCGGCCTTATAATTGCCTTCCACCATAAATTTCTGCGTAGCCACATGGTACACATAATACACTCCACCACCTTCGACATTTTCGGTCAAATTGGGGTTCACAAAATCCAATTCAGGATCATCCCATGCAGCCCACAAGGGCATGGTAGATGAAGTCGCGCCACAAAGCGCCATCAAAGCAAGTAATTTATTTTTCATGCTTCTCGAAAATTAAGTTAATTATAATGTTTTGCTATACTTATTACGACAGCAAAATTACAAGAAGTATTTAATTAAAAAAATAATTCAGAAAGAAAAAAGCAGAAAAGCTCCATTTTTTAACAGTTTTGTGTCCCCACACAGCCCAAAAATGTGCGGGGACACAAGTAATAAATAGACTTCGTCTGACCTTTTCTACATCTCCAGATTACCGTTTGGGATAAAGTTCCAAGTCCTCATTCTGTAACAATTCAAAAACACGCAATGAATCGTAATAAGACAAATCTAAATCTAAAGACTCATAAGTGGTAACAAAGCCACATCCCGCAGAAGCTTTA
>ENA-UEPD01000479-UEPD01000479.1-human-gut-metagenome-genome-assembly--contig:-NODE-479-length-31415-cov-12.700811_pt1 | contig 31415 bp, 26 predicted proteins | sample MGYA00242895_ERZ507906 | MGnify/ENA primary metagenome ERZ507906 (study PRJEB26167, sample SAMN06115416) | human gut metagenome | host: Homo sapiens | place: China:Guizhou | collected 2015-03-03... | reverse complement strand
TATTTCCAGCAGGTCGGCAGTCAGGACATCAAGCCGGTCGCCTCGGAGATCACGTATGGCCTTGAGCGCCTCGCGATGTACATCCAGGGCGTCGAGAACGTCTACGACATCCAGTGGACGGACGATTACACGTACGGCGATGTCTTCCACCAGAATGAGTACGAGCAGTCGGTCTACGCCTTCGACCTCTCGGATGAGGCGCTGCTCTTCGACCTGTTCGACAAGTACGAGAAAGAGGCCGTGCGCGTCATCGACAAGGGCTACGTCCATCCGGCCTACGACTACGTGCTCAAGTGCTCGCATACGTTCAACCTGCTCGATGCACGCGGCGCCATCTCGGTCTCGCAGCGCGCTGCCTTCATCGGCCGCGTAAGAAAGCTCGCGCGTCTCTGCGCCGAGTGTTATCTGAAACAGCGTGAGGAGCTCGGTTATCCGATGCTCCACAGAGGGGAGAAGTGAGCATGGCTAAGGATCTGTTATTTGAAATCGGCACGGAAGAAGTTCCGGCCCACGTAATGCCGGGCACACTCGCCCAGCTCAAGGAGAATGCCGAGAAGGCATTCAAGGAGAACCGCATCGCCTTCAAGGCAGTCCGCACGCTCGGCACGCCGCGTCGCACGGCGCTTCTCGTCGAGGGCCTTGCGGAGAAGCAGGAAGATGTCGCGAGCGAGAACCGCGGCCCGTCCGTCAAGATTGCTTTCGACGCTGAGGGCAACCCGACGAAGGCGGCGCAGGGCTTTGCGCGCGGCCAGCACGTCGACCCGAAAGACCTCGTCGTCAAGGACGGCTACGTCTACGCTGAAGTCCACGAGGAAGGCCAGCCGACGACCAAAATCCTCGAGACGCTGCTGCCGGAGCTCGTCTGCGGCCTCTCATTCCCGAACAACATGCGCTGGGGCGACCTCGACTTCAAGTTCATCCGCCCGATCCGCTGGTTCGTCGCGCTCTACGGAGCCGATGTCATCCCGTTCGAGCTCGCGAACGTCAAGTCGGGCCGCACGTCGCGCGGCCACCGCTTCCTCTCGCAGGGCGACTTTGAGATCGCCGATGCGAAGAGCTACGAGAAGGCCTGCGAGGAGAACTTCATCATCGTCGACCAGGACAAGCGCAAGCAGATGATCCGCGAGCAGATTGAGGCCGTCGCCAAGGCGAACGGCGGCCAGGCTGAGATCACGGAAGACCTCTTAGAAGAGGTCCTCTACCTCGTCGAGTACCCGACGGCGCTCTGCGGCAAGTTCGAGGAGAAGTACCTGCAGCTGCCGCCGGAGGCCGTCATCACGCCGATGCGCGACCATCAGCGCTACTTCCCGGTCAAGACGGCCGAGGGCAAGCTGCTGCCGCTCTTCATCACGGTCCGCAACGGCGGCAAGGAATACCTCGAGACGGTCCAGCACGGCAATGAGCGCGTCCTGCGCGCCCGCCTCGCCGATGCGCAGTTCTTCTTCGATGAAGACCGCAAGAAGAGCCTCGAGGAGCACCGCGAGAAGCTCAAGACGGTCGTCTTCCAGCAGGGCCTCGGCACGATGTACGAGAAGACGGAGCGCCTTGAGAAGCTTGCCGATTTCATCGCCGATGCCATCGGCGCCGACGAGAAGGCTCACAAGCACGCGCGCCGCGCGGCCATCCTCTCGAAGGCCGACCTCGTCACGGGCATGGTCACGGAGTTCACGGAACTGCAGGGCATCATGGGCCGCGAGTACGCGAAGCTCGACGGCGAGTGCGAGAAAGTCGCCATCGCCATCGACGAGCACTACAAGCCGCGCTTTGCCGGTGACAGCCAGCCGCAGACGACGGCAGGCCGCATCGTGAGCCTGGCCGACAAGATCGACACGATCGTCGGCACCTTCAGCCTCGGCAAGATCCCGACGGGCTCCCAGGACCCGTTTGCGCTGCGCCGCCAGGCACTCGGCCTCGTCAACATGATCATCGAGGCCAAGTACCACCTGAGCCTTTCCGCCATCGTCGCCAAGGCCATGGACCTCTATGGCATCGAGGATGAGAAGGCCCGCGCGAAGATGCAGCAGGATGTGGCCGACTTCATCCGCCTGCGCCTCAAGAACGTCCTCGAGTCCATCCGTTACGACGTCGTCGACGCGGTCCTCGCCGATGTCGATGACATCTATGCCGTCGCCCTGCGCGCCAAGGCTGTCGCGGACTACGTGGCTTCCACGGATGCAGCTGCTGGTGTCCAGGCGTTCGTGCGCGTGGCCAACCTCGCCAAGAAGGCAGCGTCTGCTGAAGTCTCGGCCGACCTTTTCCAGACGGATGCCGAGCGCAATCTCTTCGCCGCTTATGAGAAGGCCTCCGCTGCCGTCGCTTCGGACATCGCTTCGGAGTCGTATGCCGAGGCCATCACGGCACTCGCGGCACTCGCTGCTCCAATCGACACGTTCTTCGACGATGTCATGGTCATGGACAAGGATGAGAAGATCAAGAACAACCGCCTGGGCCTGCTCAAGAGCATCGATGAGCTCGTCAGCCGCATCGCCGACTTCACGAAGATTGTCCTCGCATAAGCCGCAAGCGGCCACGCGAGTGCATGGCAACAAATAAAGAAGGACCTGACAGCCAGTCGGTGCTGGCTGTCAGGCCCTTCTTTTTGTTCTCTTGACAGGATGGGATGCAATGCCGGTCAGGCAATCTTGTTCTTGTTGAAGTCGTACTCGACATGGACGAAGGCTTTCTCGCCGTCGCCGTCGATGTAGAGTACGTGTCCGTCGAAGACGCCGATCTTATCCTGCCAGCGGTACTCGATGGAGTCGCTGTCGATGGCGAGACCGGGGCGCTTGAGCTTGCAGCGCGTGCCGAAGAAGAACGCCTGTCCCTCCAGGGGCCGCGCGTAGATGGCCTCGCTGCAGAAGATGTTCTCGCCGTCGATGAGGCGGGCCGAGCCCTGCGTCCAGATGGTGCTGAGGTCGCTCGTGATCTGCGCTTCGTCGGCCGTGATCAGGCGGTTGCCGAGGGTGATCTTCACCGTGCCGTGGCAGATGTAGCGGCCAGATTTCTCGTCGTACTGCACGGAGCGCGCCGATATGGCGGGGCGTTCGTCCTCCAGGAACGAGCTGACGGGATGCACTTCCGTGACATCCGTTACGGAAGTGGCAGAAGTGGTGGGCTCTGTGACGGCCTTTGCCGCGGCGGGGGCTGCCGTGCTCATCAAGAAAATCAGCAGGAGCGGCAGTACTGCCCGGGGCAGGTCTTGCGTGATGTTTGCTAGTTGTCGAAATATAAGCAACAGGATCACCTCATTAAGATTCGCTGATTCTATTTTACTCCTGTCATGCCTATTTTGCAAAATCACAAGAAAAGAGAGGCAGGCGGCAGGAAATTCCGCATTGTGCGCGTAATATATAATTATATGATAAACGAGAGTTTTTGTCATCTCTTGTCAGTCAATCCGCACGCGATGCATGTGATTTCTTGAGAAAGGAGAGGGGGAATGGCTTTGAATATCCGGGAACGGACCGAGGCGCTTGAGTATGAGTATCTGGCGCCGGAGGCAGCCAAGAGCCGCGAGGCCAGGCGCAAGCGGAAGGATGCGGAGTGCGCGCTGCGCACGAAGTTCCAGCGCGACCGGGACCGCATCCTGCACTCCAAATCCTTTCGGCGGCTCAAGCACAAGACACAGGTCTACATCATGGCAGGTGACCATTACCGCACGCGCATGACACACAGCCTCGAGGTCGCGCAGATTTCGCGGACGATCGCGCGCGGCCTGCGCCTCAACGAAGACCTCGTCGAGGCAATCGCGCTCGGCCACGATGTCGGCCACACGCCGTTCGGGCATGCGGGCGAGTCCGTCATGGATGAGCTCACGGGCCATTTCGCCCACAATGAGCAGAGCCTGCGCGTCGTGGAATTCCTCGAGAAGGGCGGCAAGGGGCTCAATCTCACGTATGAGGTCAAGGACGGCATCGTCAACCACACGGGACCGCATCTGCCGAAGACACTCGAAGGGCGCATCGTGCGCACGGCAGACCGCATCGCCTACCTCACGCACGACTATGACGACAGCCTGCGCGCGGGCCTGCTGAAGGATGGCGACCTGCCCGCTGCGGTCTACGAGCGCTTCGGTCGGGACACCTCCTCGATGATCACGAGTATGGTGGCCGACATGATCGAGAGCTCGGCGGACCTTGCGGACATCCGCCAGTCGGACGAGGTGCGTGAGACCATGGACCTCTTCCGCAGCTTCATGTTCGAGCACATTTACCTGTCAGATGCGCTCGCGCACGAGCGCCGTCAGGCCGGCTTCATGCTGCGCCAGCTCTACGCCCACTTCCTCGAGCATCCTGAGGAGCTGCCGCAGGAGTTCTGCCAGCGCGAGGAGCGCTGGGGACGCGAGCAGATCGTGACGGACTACGTCGCGGGGCTGACGGACAGCTATGCCGTCCAGCTCTTCTCCGAAATCTTCATCCCGCCCGTCGGGCGCGTCATCCGCTACAGCCGCTAAGCGGCTGCTGTGCTGCCCTGTGCTCGCCGTGTGTGCGATGTGCGAGAAAATTTTCGGGATGAAAAAGGAAATCGGGAGTTTTTGCGGAATATATATCTGAAAAACCTGCGCAGAAGACGATCAAAGCGCTTTGTCAAGTGTCTCGAGACGTTTTTTTGAGTGCGCAGGAAGGTTTTTCGCAGATGGCAGCGAATATACTAAAGTACCCCTTTGATGCGCGCTTGGAGGCGGCATCGGGGGCCAGAGAGATGGAAGGATGGAATTCAATTGGAACGAATGCGGAATGAGGCGATGGAGGCCTTCGTCGAGCGCGTGAGCGAGCAGACGGATATCCTGCGCATCGTGCAGGGCTACGTGCCGCTCAAGCGCCGGGGCAATCGCTACTGGGGATGCTGCCCGTTCCATCAGGAGAAGACCGCATCCTTTTCTATCCTACCCGACAAGGGCTTCTTCTACTGCTTCGGCTGTCATGCCGGCGGCAACGCGTTCAAGTTTATTTCGCTTATCGAAAACATCTCGTATTTTGACGCGATCAAGCTGCAGGCAGAGAAGCTGGGCATCCCGTTGCCCGAGCGCAAGAGGAGCCCGCAGGAAGTCGCGCGGGAACGCGAGATACAGGACCTGCGCAAGGTCAATGAGCTCGCGCGTGACTTCTTCCACAACTGCCTGACGATGACGCGCATGGGCGAGCGGGGCAAGGCCTATTTCGCCGGACGCGGCATCCGCCAGGAGACTATCGAGGAATTTCAGCTCGGCTACGCACCGCCTGCCTGGGATAAGTTGTCCACGGCTTTCCTCAAGCGTGGAATCAAGCAGGAGTTTTTGCTGGCAAGCGGTCTTTGTGCCGAGCGCAAGCAGGGAGGCGGCCTCTACGACCGCTTCCGCGGGCGCGTGATCATCCCGATTGCGGATGAGCGCGGGCGCGTCGTCGGCTTCGGCGGCCGCGTCCTCGATGATTCGACACCGAAGTATCTCAATACACCGGAGACCGTCCTCTTCAACAAGAGGAAGCTGCTCTTCGGCCTCGACCGCTCGCACCGCGCCATCCAGCAGGAGGGCCGGGCCATCGTCGTCGAGGGTTACATGGATGCGATATCGGTGTTCGATGCCGGTGTGCACAATGTGGTCGCATCGCTCGGCACATCGTTCACGCCGGAGCATGCGAAGAAGCTCTTGCACTACGCACCGGAGATCTGCTTCTGCTACGACAGCGACGAGGCGGGGCAAAAGGCAACGATACGCGCACTGTCCATTGTGCGCGATACGGGGGCCCGCGTCCGCGTCATTGTCGTGCCAGACGGCAAGGACCCCGATGAGTTCATCCGCAAGCACGGGGCCGACGCCTTCCGGGCGCTCGTCGAAAAGGCACTGCCGCTCGTCGAGTACCGCCTGCGCTACGTCCTCTCGTATACGAATTATGATACGCTCGACGGCAAGGTCAAGGCACTCCATGAGATGATGCCGGTGCTCGCGGGCATCCGCGAGGCGGCCGTGCGCAGCGAGTATGAGCGGCGGCTCGCTCAGACGCTGATGCTCGACGAGGGCATCGTGCGTTCGGAGCTCCGCCACTACCGTCCCGAAGCGGAGGAAGCGGTGCGCCAGCCCATCCGCAAGGCCGTCGCGAAAGCGGATACGGCCCTCAGGAAGGCCGGCCGGCTCGTTATCCGCATGGCCTGGCAGGATGCCGCGGTGATCGCGCATCTTGAGACCATCGTGCCACTCGAGGGTATACGCGACCCCGCACAGCGCGAGATCCTGACCTTCCTCAAGGCAGCCGCAGAGGAAGGGCGCCCCGTGGATGATATGAGCGCCGCAACGCTCAGCGATGAGGCAGCCGCCGAGCTCTCCCGGTCGCTCGTCGAAGACCTCGGCGGGCGCGATGAGACCGAAGCTTACAATGATTCTCTACGGGTGCTCCGCAAGGCATATCTCAATGCCCTCTACACGGAGCACAGCCGCAAGGCGAATGAATATGCGCAGAACGGCCAGCATGAGGCCTGCCTGCAAGAATTGAATGAGGTAAATAAGATCAAACATGAAATGGATGAATGGTAACTCACTTGGTAAAAGATGGATGGAACGTGTGGAAAGGAGGCAGTCGAATGGCTGAAACAAAGACAGCAAAAGCTGCCGGCAAGGGCCGCAGTTCTGAGATAGTGGAGGGTCTTCTCGCCAAGGGAAAGAAGAATGGGGGTACCCTGACGTATGGGGAACTCATCGATGCGCTGCAGAAGCAGGATCTCTCTCCAGATGAAATCGACACCATGTATGATACCTTCAGCAAGCGTGGTATCGAGATCGTCGACGATTCGCAGGACAATTCCAGCGATGACGATGTGGATATCGATAAATCCGACGAGGACGTCGAGATTGACCTCTCCGTGCCGGAGGGCGTCAGCATCGACGACCCGGTGCGCATGTACCTCAAGGAAATCGGCCGCGTGCCTCTGTTGACAGCAGAGGAAGAAGTCGCCCTCGCTAAGCGCATGGAAGCCGGCGATGAAGAGGCGCAGAAACGCCTGGCTGAGGCCAACCTGCGCCTCGTCGTCAGTATCGCGAAGCGCTATGTCGGCCGCGGCATGCTCTTCCTCGACCTTATCCAGGAGGGCAATCTCGGCCTCATCAAGGCGGTCGAGAAGTTCGACTACAACAAGGGCTACAAGTTCAGTACGTATGCGACCTGGTGGATCCGTCAGGCCATCACGCGCGCGATTGCAGACCAGGCCCGCACCATCCGCATCCCGGTGCACATGGTGGAGACCATCAACAAGCTCATCCGCGTCTCGCGTCAGCTGCTGCAGCAGCTCGGCCGCGAACCGACCCCGGAGGAGATCGCGAAGGAGATGGAGATCGGCGTCGATCGCGTGCGCGAGATCATGAAGATCGCGCAGGAGCCAGTCTCTCTCGAGACGCCGATTGGCGAAGAGGAGGACTCGCATCTCGGCGACTTCATCGAGGACCAGGATGCACCGGCCCCGGCCGATGCCGCGTCCTTCATGTTGCTCAAGGAGCAGCTCGAGGATGTCCTCGATACCCTGACGCCGCGTGAGGAGAAAGTCCTGCGCCTGCGCTTCGGCCTCGACGATGGCCGCGCGCGCACACTTGAGGAAGTCGGCCAGAACTTCGGCGTCACGCGCGAGCGTATCCGCCAGATCGAAGCCAAGGCCCTGCGCAAGCTGCGCCATCCGAGCCGCAGCCGCAAGCTCAAGGATTTCTTAGACTGATTGCTGAAGACCAGAGTGCCAGCCACTCTGGCTTTCTTTTTGTCAGTCCGCAAAAAAAATTGCATCCGGATGAAAAAAAGGTGTTGACAAATGGAGCAACACTCTCTATAATAATACATGTTGTTGATATTCCTCGATAGCTCAGCCGGTAGAGCACCTGACTGTTAATCAGGCTGTCGCAGGTTCGAATCCTGCTCGAGGAGCCAATTGGACATCCAGGGTGTAACGCTTGTTACACCCTTTTTCTTGTATTGTAATCAAAATGAGATAGAATGTAGAAAGATGGATGGAATGACTGGGGAGGGATTTTCATGAAGCTGGGAGACCGCTTGCAGGCGCTGGCTGACTTCGTGCCGCAGGGCAGCCGCGTGGCGGACATCGGCACGGACCACGGCTACCTCGCGGTGGAACTCGTGAAGTCGGGCAAGGCGGCGTTCGTCGTGGCGAGCGACAAGAACGCGGGCCCCTATGAGGCGGCCGTGCGCACCGTCCGCGAGAACGGCCTGACGGACGAGCGCATCTCCGTGCGCCTCGGGGACGGCCTGAAGAGCCTGAAGCCCGGGGAAGTCGACACGGTCTGCATCGCCGGTATGGGCGGCGCGCTGATGGTCGAGATCCTCGAGGGCTCGCCTGAAGTCGTCGAGAAGCTCGAGACGCTTGTCCTGCAGCCGCAGAGCGCGGCGGCAGACCTGCGCCGCTGGCTCTACCGCAAGCGCTGGTACATCGAAGATGAGTCGCTCGCGCTCGACGACGGCCGCATCTACGAGATCATCAAGGCCAAGCGCGGCCGGCGCAAGATGCCGGAGCCGCTGCTCCTGGAAATCGGACCCGTCCTCTGGCAGAAGAAGCCGCCTCTCCTGCGCCATCACATCGAGGCCCTGCTCTTCCAGGAGCGCCGCGTCGCGGCGGGCATGGAGAAGAGCGAGGCCGCGAAGAAGTCGAAGAAGTATCAGGCGGTCATCCGCCATATCAAGGAATTGGGGGAGCATCTGTCATGGTGAAATGTCAAGTTGTCATGGATGCGCTGGAGCGCATCGCGCCACATCATCTCGCAGAGGATTGGGATAACCCGGGCCTGCTCGTCGGCAGCCCGGATAGGCAGGTCAGCCACATCCTCGTCGCGCTCGACGTCAGCGACACGGTCGTGCGCCAGGCGGTGCACGAGGGAGCGGAGATGATCGTCGCGCACCACCCGCTGCTCTTCAAGCCCATCAAGAAGATCCGCACGGATGAGCCGCTCGGCCACCGCCTGCAGGTTCTCTTGCAGCACGACATCGCCGTGGCCGCAGCCCACACGAATCTCGACATCGCCCGCGGCGGCGTCAACGATGTGCTCGCCGAGGCCATCGGCCTCTCGAAGCTCTCGAGCTTCGTCGTCACGCAGCAGGAAGAGAGTGGCCAGACCGAGAGCCTCGGCCGCATCGGCACGCTGCCGCAGCCGATGGCAATCCGCGATTTTGCCGAGCAGGTCCGCAAGGCCCTGCCGACGGAACACGTGCGATTCGTCGATGCCGGCAGCCGCCCCGTGCGCAAGGTCGCGCTATGCAGCGGCGCCGGTGCGGAGTTCATCGCCAAGGCCGCCGCGATGGGGGCCGATGCCTACGTTACGGGCGATGTGCGCTACCACGATGCGCAGCACGCGGCGGAGCTCGGCATGCACGTCATCGACGCCGGCCACTTCGGCACGGAGTTCCCCGTCGTCGCTTCGCTTGCGGAGCGCCTGCGCGAGGAGCTGCGCGGCGAGGGACACGTCGAGGTCATCGCCGACCGCGAGTCGAAAGACTTCTTCTCGCTGGCCTGATCCTTTGACCGTAGCCCCGCATCTCTGCGCTCAAGCGCGAAAGGATACCCTATGAATCAGAATCTCTGGCGCAAGCATGCCATGCGCTACCTCCAGATCACAATCGGCTGCCTGCTCGTCTGCCTTGGCTTCAACCTGTTCCTGATACCGGCACACCTCCTGACGGGCGGCATCAGCGGCGTGGCCCTGATCATCTACTACCTGACCGACCTGCCCGTCGGCATGCAGAACCTCGTCTACAACCTGCCAATCCTCTACCTCGCTTACCGCGTCTTCGGCCGGCTCTACGCCGTCGACACCATCTTCGGCACGGTCGCCCTGTCGGTCATCCTCGATGCGACGCACTTCCTCGTCGACTGGTCCATCTGCGCCGACCCGATGCTCAACTCCATCTTCGGCGGTGTGCTCGCCGGTGTCGGCTTCGGCATGGTCTTCCGCGCCAATGCCAATACGGGCGGCCTCGACGTCATCGCGGCCGTCACCAAGAAGTACTACTCGCTCGACGTCGGCACAGTCGTCTTCATCCTGAACTTCCTGATCATCATGGGCTCGGTCGCCCTGTTTGGCATGGAGGTCGCGCTCTTCAGCATCGTCTCCATCTACGTGACGGCGGAGCTGACGAACCGCGTGGCCGCCGGCCTCAACCGCGAGAAGTCCATCTTCATCGTCTCGCCGCAGGCCAAGGCCATCTGCAGCGACATCATGGAGAACGTGCACCGCGGTGCGACGTTCATCGACGGCCGCGGCGGTTTCGCCGAGGAGCCGAAGAACATCCTGTTCGTCGTCGTGAGCCTCACGCAGGTCAGCCGCGTCAAGACCATCGTCGCCCACCACGACCCGCAGGCTTTCATGATCGTCTCCGACACGTCGGAGGTGTCGGGCAAGGGCTTCACGCTCGCCTGTGAGAGCTACGAGGATGCGCGCCGCAAGTGGCAGCAGACGCACGAGAAGCAGCTCGAGTTCGAGCAGCTGCACGGGAAGCGCGAGAAGTAGTTGACGATGCGCGAAATCCCCGCTATAATAAGACCATATGTAAACACGTAAATCCGAGGATGCAGAGCATTAGGTGTGGAACGTCTCAAGAGAGCCGGCGGCAGCTGAGAGCCGGTGACGAGAAGCACTGAACTCACTGCGGAGGAGCGGCCGGGGCGCCTTCGGGCAAAATGGTCGACGCCTGCCACGTTACGGCACCGAGAGGATGCGCATGCATCAAGCAGGGTGGTACCGCGAATCATCGTCCCTGATCGTCAGCAATGACGGTCAGGGACTTTTTATTTTAGGAGGCAGTCAGCATGGAAAGATATTCGCCGCAGGACATTGAGGCAAAATGGCAGAAGAAGTGGGAAGAGGGCAAGGTCTACAAGACAGAGGCCGACCCGGACCGCCCGAAGTACTACGCGCTCGAGATGTTCCCGTATCCGTCGGGCAACCTGCACATGGGCCATGTGCGCAACTACGCCATCGGCGACGTCATGGCGCGCTACAAGACGATGGAGGGCTTCAACGTCCTGCATCCGATGGGCTTCGACTCCTTCGGCATGCCGGCTGAGAACGCCGCCATCAAGCACGGTGTCAAGCCGGCCGACTGGACGTACAGCAACATCGAGAACATGGAGAAGCAGCAGAAGAAGCTTGGCCTCTCCTACGACTGGGACCGCGAGGTAAAGACGTGCGACCCCTCGTACTACAAGTGGACGCAGTGGCTCTTCGAGCTCTTCTACAAGCGCGGCCTCGCCTACAAGAAGAAGGCGTCGGTCAACTGGTGCGACACCTGCGGCACGGTGCTCGCGAATGAGCAGGTCATCGACGGCAAGTGCTGGCGCTGCGACCACGAGGTCCACAAGAAGGATCTCTCGCAGTGGTTCCTCAAGATCACGGATTACGCTGATGTGCTGCTGAAGGACCTCGACAAGCTCAAGGGCTGGCCGGAGCGCGTCAAGACGATGCAGGACAACTGGATCGGCCGCAGCGAAGGCCTCGAGTTCAACCTCGAGGCGCCGGAGCTCGGCACCTCGATCGCCGCTTACACGACGCGCCCCGATACGGTCTACGGCATCACGTTCCTCGCGCTCGCCGCTGAGCATCCGCTCGTCGACAAGATCTGCGAGAACAACCCGAAGGCTGAGGAGATCCAGGCGTTCGTCAAGCGCACGCGCAACCAGAGCGAGATCGAGCGCACGTCGAGCGAGTCCGAGAAGGAAGGCATCTTCACGGGCGCTTACTGCATCAACCCGTTCAACGGCAAGAAGGTGCAGATCTGGGTCACGAACTATGTCCTCGCCGACTACGGCACAGGCGCCGTCATCGGCGTGCCGTCCGAGGATTCGCGTGACTGGATGTTCGCGACGAAGTACGACATCCCGAAGATCATCACGCTGCAGCCGCGTGACCACGAGCTCAAGCTCGAGGAGATGACGGAGGCCTACACGGATAAGGACGGCGTGCTCGTCAACTCCGCCGAGTTCACGGGTATGGACATCAAGGCCGCGATGAAGGGCATCATGGACAAGGCCGAGAAGGAAGGCTTTGGCAAGCGCCGCGTCAACTTCCGCCTGCGTGACTGGCTGATCTCGCGCCAGCGCTACTGGGGCGCGCCAATCCCGGTCATCAACTGCCCGCACTGCGGCGAAGTGCTCGTGCCGGAGAAAGACCTGCCGGTCATGCTGCCGGAGGACGTCTCGTTTGACCAGGGCTCGCTCTCGCCGCTCGCATCGAGCGAGAGCTTCGTCCACTGCAAGTGCCCGAAGTGCGGCGCCGATGCGACGCGCGAGACGGACACGATGGACACCTTCATCTGCTCTTCGTGGTACTACCTGCGCTACACGGACCCGCACAACGACAAGGAGCCGTTCGCCAAGGACAAGGTCAACTACTGGGCACCGGTCGACCAGTACATCGGCGGCATCGAGCACGCCATCCTGCACCTCCTGTACTCGCGCTTCTTCACGAAGGTCCTGCATGACGCCGGCCTCGTTGACTTCGATGAGCCGTTCACGAACCTCCTGACGCAGGGCATGGTCCTCAAGGACGGCTCGAAGATGTCGAAGTCGAAGGGCAACGTCGTCTCGCCAGAGGAGATCATCGCGAAGTACGGTGCCGACACGGCCCGCCTCTTCATCCTGTTTGCCGCACCGGTCGACCGTGACCTCGAGTGGAGCGACCAGGGCGTCGAGGGCTCCTACCGCTTCCTCAACCGCGTCTGGCGCATCCTCGGCCACTTCGAGGAGGCCATCAAGTCGGGCAAGGCGGATTACGATACGGCAGCGCTCACGAAGGAAGAGAAGGACCTGCGTCGCATCCTGCACGTGACGATCCGCAAGGTCACGGAAGACGTCCGCGACCGCTTCATGTTCAACACGGCCGTCTCGTCTATCATGGAGCTCGTCAACGCGCTCTACGCCTTCCAGGACAAGGAGCTCAACGCCGGCCTCGCGCGCGAGGTCGCCGAGAACCTCATCAAGCTCCTCGCACCGTTTGCGCCGCACATCACGGAAGAGCTCTGGAGCCGCCTGTTTGCTGGCCAGGGCAGCGTCCACCAGCAGAAGTGGCCGACCTACGATGAGGCTGCCACGAAGCTCGCGGAGATCGAGATCGTCCTGCAGATCAACGGCAAGGTCCGCGACAAGATCACGATCCCGGCCGACACCGACCGCGAAGGCATGCAGGAAATCGCCATGGGCCTGCCGCGCACGCAGGAACTCACGGCCGGCAAGACAATCGTCAAAGTCATCTGCGTGCCGAAGAAGCTCGTCAACATCGTCGTCAAGGGCTGATAGAATCGCATATAGTTGCACGAGAAAAATCCACCGCCATGATCATCATGGGCGGTGGATTTTTTCGAAATGGACGTATATAATAGAGGTACATGTCGCTAATGGATAATGTTTTTTGATTAGATTATGATTAATGGTAAGGATATGGGAGGGGAATCGAATGGCCATGGTGCCGAAACTCAATACGATGCATTTTGACGAGGAGAGGCCTTTTGAGGTCGTGGCGCCATTTGAGCCGATGGGCGATCAGCCGCAGGCCATCGCGGAGCTCGCGGCCGGTGTCGAGAACGGCCAGCAGGCGCAGGTCCTCTTGGGCGCGACGGGCACGGGCAAGACGTACACGATCGCCAAGGTCATCGAGAAGGTGCAGAAGCCGACGCTCGTCATCGCCCACAACAAGACACTGGCCGCGCAGCTCGCGAGCGAGTTCAAGGCGTTCTTCCCGAACAACTACGTCGGCTACTTCGTCAGTTACTACGACTTCTACCAGCCGGAGGCCTACATCGCCTCGACGGACACCTACATCGAGAAGGACGCCTCTATCAACGACGAGATCGATGAGCTGCGCCACAGCGCGACGTGCTCGCTTTTCGAGCGGCGCGACGTCATCATTGTCGCGTCCGTCTCCTGCATCTACGGCTTGGGTTCTCCGGAGAGCTACCACGAGATGGTGCTCTCTTTGCACAAGGGGCAGATTGTCGATAGAGACGCAATCCTCAAGAAGCTCGTCTCCATCCGCTACGAGCGCAACGATGTCGCGTTCGAGCGTGGTCAGTTCCGCGTGCGCGGCGATGTCATCGAGGTCTTCCCGGCCGGCTACAACAACCGCGCCGTGCGCATCGAGCTCTTCGGCGACGAGGTCGACCGGCTCGTGGAGTTCGACGTCGTGACGGGGGAGGTCTACGGCGAGCGCACGCACTCGATGGTCTTCCCGGCCTCGCATTACGTGACGGAGGACGAAGACCTCAAGATCGCGATGAAGGACATCGAGGCGGAGATGGAGGCGCAGGTCAAGAAGTTCAAGGCGGAGGGCAAGCTCATCGAGGCGCAGCGCATCGAGCAGCGCACGCGCTACGACCTCGAGATGATGCAGGAGATGGGCTACTGCTCGGGCATCGAGAACTACTCGCGCCATCTGACGCACCGCAAGGCCGGCGAGGCGCCCTACACGCTACTCGACTACTTCCCCGAGGACTTCCTCATCGTCATGGATGAGTCGCATGTGACGCTGCCGCAGCTCCACGCGATGTACGCCGGCGACCGTAGCCGCAAGGTCTCGCTCGTCGAGAACGGCTTCCGGCTGCCGTCGGCCTTCGACAACCGCCCGCTGACCTTCGAGGAGTTCGCCGCGCGCATCAACCAGATCATCTACGTCTCGGCGACGCCGGGCAAGTACGAGCTCGAGCAGGCCCAGCAGGTCGCGCAGCAGATCATCCGCCCGACGGGCCTCCTCGACCCTGAGATCGAGGTCCGGCCGCTCGAGGGCCAGATCGACGACCTGCTCGCCGAGATCAAGGTCCGCATCGAGCGCAACGAGCGCGTGCTCGTCACGACGCTGACGAAGAAGATGGCGGAGAACCTGACCGACTACTTCACGGAGGTCGGCGTCAAGGTCCGCTACCTGCACTCCGACATCGCGACGATCGAGCGCGCCGAGATCATCCACGACCTGCGCGCTGGCGAGTTCGACGTGCTCGTCGGCATCAACCTCCTGCGCGAGGGCCTCGACATGCCGGAAGTCTCGTTGATCGCCATCCTCGATGCCGATAAGGAGGGCTTCCTGCGCTCCGACACATCACTGATACAGATCATCGGCCGTGCGGCGCGCAATGCGCGCGGCCATGTCATCATGTACGCCGACCGCATCACCGACTCGATGAAGCGCGCCATCGACGAGACGGCGCGCCGCCGCGAGATACAGGATGGCTACAACAAGGCGCACGGCATCACGCCGAAGACCATCGTCAAGCCCATCAAGCCGCTGATCGAGACGACGCTCGTCGCCGAGTCGGGCGGCAAGTACGAGGTCAAGAAGGGCAAGAAGAAGCTGACCAAGAAGGATAGGGAGAACCTCATCAAGACGTTGACGCGCGAGATGCAGCAGGCTTCGCGTGCGCTCGAGTTCGAGCGCGCGGCAGAGCTGCGCGACATGATCCTCGAGCTCGATGGCAGCCTGCCGGGGGCCAAAGCCTCCGCATCGCCCAAGGCGAGACGGGCCAAAAAGAAATGATAGGTAAATCGAGATAAAAAAGTAAGTCCAGGCAATTTGAGGAAGGAAGATTTTTTTGAGATTGAGTCCAAAGCAGAAACTATTCTTGACGGTGTTTCTCGGCATCATGACCGCGATGGCTCCGCTGTCCACTGACATGTATCTGCCGGCCTTGCCGGAGCTCGGCGGGAACTTCGGCATCTCGGCGTCGCTGACGCAGCTGACCCTGACCATGACGATGCTCGGCATGGCCTTTGGCCAGATCTTCATGGGCCCGCTGTCAGACCGCTTCGGCCGCAAGCTGCCGTTGCTCGTCGGCATGATCGTCTTCACGGCGGCGAGCGCTGGCGCCTGCCTGTCGGAGAACATCACGGCCTTTCTCGTCTTTCGCTTCCTGCAGGGCTTCAGCGGCGCGAGCGGTATCGTCATCGCTCGCGCCATCGCGCGCGACGTGGCTGAGGGACCGGAGCTCACGCGCTTCTTCGCCATCCTGATGCTCGTCAACGGCCTCGCGCCGATTGCCGCACCGGTCATCGGCGGCCAGATCCTGCGCTTCACGAGCTGGCGCGGCATCTTTGCCCTCTTAGTGATCGTCGGTATCGCGCAGTTCGTCTCTACGGTGATCTACCGCGAGACGCTCAAGAAAGAGGAGCGCCAGCAGAGCATCGCCAAGTCCTTCGCGAAGTTCCCGCAGCTCCTGCGCGACCGCTACTTCCTCGGCCACTGCCTGCTGCAGCTCTTCTTCTTCGGCTCGTTCTTCTCGTACATCGGCGGCAGCTCCTTCGTCTTCCAGAACGTCTACCACGTCTCGGCGCAGACGTACAGCCTGATCTTCGGCGGCATCGGCCTCGGCCTGCTCGTCGCCGGCACGGTGCCCGCGCGCTTTGCCGGCCGCGTGCCGGACGAGAAGCTGCTCTCTGTATCGCTTCGTATCCCGCTCGCCGGAGCCGTGCTGCTGCTTGCAGGTTTCCTGCTGCACGCGCCGCTCCTCTACACGCTGCTCGTCCTCTTCGTGACCATCGTGCCGCTCTCCGTCATGGGCACGGCGAGCTTCTCGCTCGCGCTCTCGCGCCAGGGCAAGAGTGCCGGCTCGGCCAGCGCGCTCTTGGGATTCAGCCAGATGATCCTCGGTGGCGTCATGATGCCGCTGACGGGCATCGCCGGCGACAGCAACCCGCTGCCGATGGCCATCCTGATGCTCGCGGGCTATGTCCTCAGTGAGATCGTCTACCGCGCGATGATCCGCAGCAGGGTCTGAGCATATTCAATAAAAAAGGAAAACAATCATGGAAAAATACATCCGCATCAAGGGTGCGCGTGCGCACAACCTCAAGAACATCGATGTCAACATCCCTCGCGACAAGCTCGTCGTCATCACGGGCCTCTCGGGCTCGGGCAAGTCGTCGCTGGCCTTCGATACGATCTACGCAGAAGGCCAGCGACGCTACGTCGAGTCGCTCTCGTCGTACGCGCGCCAGTTCCTCGGCCAGATGGACAAGCCGGACGTCGATCAGATCGACGGCCTCTCGCCGGCCATCTCGATTGACCAGAAGACGACGAGCCACAACCCGCGCTCGACGGTCGGTACAGTCACGGAGATCTACGACTACCTGCGCTTGCTGTTTGCGCGCGCCGGCCATCCGCACTGCCCGAAGTGCGGCAAGCCCATCACGCAGCAGTCGGTCGACCAGATGATCGACCAGATCCGCGAGCTGCCGGAGCGCACGAAGCTGCTCGTCATGGCGCAGGTCGTGCGCGGCAAGAAGGGCGAACACAAGAAGGTCCTCGCACACATCCGCCACGAAGGTTATGTACGCGTGCGCATCGACGGCGAGGTCATGGACATCGGCGAGGTCATCCAGCTCGAGAAGAACAAGAAGCACACGATCGAGGTCGTCATCGACCGCCTCGTCGTGCGCGAGGGAATGGAATCGCGCCTGGCCGACTCTCTCGAGACGGCTCTGAAGCTCGGCGAGGGCGTCGCCTACGTGCAGATCGTTGACGGCGAGCTCTTGATGTTCAGCGAGAATTTCGCCTGCGTCGACTGCGGCATCAGCCTGCCCGAGATTACGCCGCGCATGTTCTCGTTCAACAATCCCTACGGCGCCTGCCCCGTCTGCATGGGCCTCGGCAGCCATATGGAGTTCGACGAGGAGCTCGTCCTGCCTGACCCGACCCTGAGTGTGGGCGGCGGTGTCTTTGCGCCGCTCTCGAAGAATCTGCACTCGTACGCGATGTGCGTGATGAAGGCCATCCTCGAAAACCGCGGCTACAGCCTCGAGACGCCGTGGCAGGAGATCGACAAGAAGACGCAGCAGGTCCTGCTCTACGGCTCGGGCGAGGAGCGCTTCACCTTCCGCTACACGAACATGTTCGGCGAGGACAAGGAGTACTTCGTGCCATTCGAGGGCGTCATGCCGCTGCTCGCGCGCCGTTACCACGAGACGGACAGCGACGAGATGCGCGAGTCGTACGAGAACTACATGACCGAGATTCCCTGCAAGGCGTGCCACGGTGCGCGCCTCAAGCCTGAGACGCTCGCCGTCACGGTCGGCGGCAAGAACATCGACGAGGTCACGCGCATGACGATCCGCCAGGCCGACGACTTCTTCACGCAGCTCACGCTGACGCCGCGCGAGGCGAAGATTGCGGCGCAGATCCTCAAGGAGATCCACGCGCGCCTGCACTTCCTCCTCGATGTCGGCCTCGACTACCTGACGCTCTCGCGCTCGGCGGGCACCTTGTCGGGCGGCGAGGCGCAGCGCATCCGCCTCGCGACGCAGATCGGCTCGGGCCTGCAGGGCGTGCTCTACGTGCTCGACGAGCCGAGCATCGGCCTGCACCAGCGTGACAACAACCGCCTGCTCGCGACGCTCAAGCACCTGCGCGACCTCGGCAACACGCTGATCGTCGTCGAGCACGATGAGGACACGATGTACGCGGCCGACCACATCATCGACATCGGCCCGGGCGCTGGTGCGAACGGCGGCCGCGTCGTCGCCGAGGGCACGGCGGAGGAGATCAAGAAGAACCCCGACTCCATCACGGGCGCCTACCTCTCGCGCCGCAAGTTCATCCCGGTTCCTGCGAAGCGCCGCCCAGGGAACGGCAAGTTCATCGAGGTCGTCGGCGCAGCTGAGAACAACCTCAAGGACCTGACGGTCAAGTTCCCGCTCGGCACCCTGACGCTCGTCACGGGCGTCTCGGGCTCGGGCAAGTCGACGCTCGTCAACGAGATCCTCTACAAGGGCATCGCCTCGCGGCTCTACCACGCGAAGGGTAAGCCGGGCAAACACAAGAAGATCAAGGGACTCGAGAACATCGACAAGATCATCGACATCGACCAGCAGCCAATCGGCCGCACGCCGCGCTCGAATCCGGCGACGTACACGGGCGTTTTCGACGCGATCCGCGAGCTCTTCAGCCAGACGAGCGAGGCGCGCATGCGCGGCTACAAGGCCGGCCGCTTCAGCTTCAACGTCAAGGGCGGCCGCTGCGAGGCCTGCAAGGGCGACGGCATTCTCAAGATCGAGATGCACTTCCTGCCTGACGTCTACGTGCCCTGTGAGGTCTGCAAGGGCGCGCGCTACAACCGCGAGACGCTCGAGGTCCGCTACAAGGGCAAGAACATCTCTGAAGTGCTTGACATGACAATCGACGAGGCCGTGGAGTTCTTCGCCAACGTGCCGCGCATCGCGCGCAAGCTCCAGATCATCCAGGACGTCGGCCTCGGCTACATCAAGCTCGGCCAGCCGGCGACGACGCTTTCAGGCGGCGAGGCGCAGCGCGTCAAGCTCGCAACGGAGCTCTCGCGGCGCTCGACGGGCAAGACGCTCTACATCCTCGACGAGCCGACGACGGGCCTGCACACGGCCGACATCCACAAGCTCTTAGACATCCTGCAGCGCCTCGTCGCAGGCGGCGACACCGTCGTCGTCATCGAGCACAACCTCGACGTCATCAAGACGGCCGACTACATCATCGACCTCGGCCCCGAGGGCGGCGACAAGGGCGGCACCGTCGTCGCGACAGGCCGTCCCGAGGACATCGTCAAGGTGCCTGCGTCGTACACGGGCAAGTTCCTCAGGCCACTGCTCGAAGAGAAGAACGCTTGAACGAAATTGCATCTTGCGAATGGCGGGACTTCTCCCTATAATGAAGGTGAATGAAGGAAATAGAAAGGAATTCTCAGGAAGGGGGAGTTTTCATGGATAGCTTGAAGGGATTCCTGGCGGCTCTCGCGGGCATCGGCGTCGCGCTTGGCGGCACACTCTTTGTCATCGTGGCAGCGCTCGTCATCATCGGCCTGTTCTTCACGGGCATCTTCGCGATGATCGGCCTGTCCATCACGATGCTGGCCATCGCCATCGAGGTCGGCCTCGCGTACATCGTCGGTTGCATCATCCATTACATCGCCCTGCGCGTGCTCGGCTGGCTCTACGATGTGACGCATATCGGCTGGCTTGCCGATTACTACCACCGCAACACAGCGGCCGTCGTCATCGCCATCGCCGGTGTGCTCTGGATTTGGTTTGGGTGACCCTATAAATGCCCCGGCTCATAGGAGCGGGGGTTTTTTCTTTTTTGGAGTGTGTTTTTTCAATGGATATTTCTTTGTTTCAGCTCGTCATCATCTGCGCGACGATTGCGGTCGTCCTGGGCTTCGGCATCCGGGCTGCGCGCTCGGTCCACTCGACGAAGGGCTTCAGCGTCGGCGGGCGCTCGGCTGGCGTGCCGCTCGTCGCGGGCGGCATCGCGGGCACGTGTGTCGGCGGCGGCGCGACCGTCGGTACGGCACAGCTTGCGGCGACGGCCGGCCTCTCGGCCTGGTGGTTCACCATCGGCTCGGGCGTCGGCCTCATCATCATGGGCCTTTTCTACGCCAAGCCGCTGCGTCGCACGGCCCTTGAGACGATCCCGCAGTTCCTCGCGCAGAACTTCGGCCTGACCTGCGGCGTCTTCTCGAGCATCGTCTCGTCCATCGGCATCCTGTTCAGCGCCGTGGCGAGCTGTCTGCCGGCCATCTACATCATCGCCGCGATCTTCGGCATCTCCTTCCTGCCCGCGACGATCCTGCTCGTGCTGGCCGTCGCGGCCTACGCCTTCTTCGGCGGCATGAAGAGCGCCGGCGTCGGCGGCATCCTCAAGATGATCGTCATCTGGATCACGATGGCCCTCGCTGGCGGCATGGCGGCGCATTCGCTGTTTGCCGACCCCGCCATCGCCGCGGCCCTGCCGGCGGGCGCCTTCAACCTGCTGCACGGTGACACGGGCCACATCCTCGCAAACTTCTCGTCCGTCGTCATCGGCATGCTCTGCACGCAGTCGTACATCCAGGCCATCTTCTCCGCGTCGAACCCGCGCACGGCGTCCGTCGCGGCCTTTACGGCGGCGCTCATCAGCCTGCCGGTCGGCCTGCCGTGCGCGATGGTTGGCATCTACATGGGCGCGGCTCATCCAGAGGTCACGCCAATCCTCTCGCTGCCGACTTACCTCCTGACGGAGCAGCCTTCCCTGCTCGGCGGCATCGCGATGGGCGGCATCATGCTCTCGCTCATAGGCTCGATTGCCGGCCTCTCGCTTGGCATCGGCACGATGCTCTCGCGCGACATCTTCCACCGCGCCCGCGTGACGCTGCGCGCGCGCAAGATCCACAAGCTCGCCGAAGATCCTGAGAACCAGGTCATCGACATCACAGAAATCCCGACACCCAACCACCCGTACCATCTCTCTGAGCTCGCCGTCACGCGCCTGATCGTGCTGCTGACCATCACGCTGGCCGCCTTTATCGCGCTGGCCAACGAGGGCAGCCAGGTCCTCTTCTGGAACTTCCTCTCCATGGCCCTCCGGAGCGGCGGCATCTTCCTGCCGCTGAGCTTTGCCATCTTCGCACCCGGCACGATCACCGCCATGAGCGCCACGCTCTCCATGGCCCTCTCAACCGTCGCCGCCCTCGCCGCCGTCTTCCTCGGCGCCGCCGGCAACCCGCTGTTCTTCGGCCTCGCCGTCAGCGCCCTCTGCCTCATCCCGTGCTGGCTGCGCCATCGCTGATGACTCGGCAAAGCAGCGCAGGCAGGTTTTTTCCAATTTTTGTGGAATAATTAACAAGATGATGAAGATATTCAGGAACCCCTGCTGTCTCTCACAGCGGGGGCTCTTGTCGTCCGCCGCATACGCGATGACTTGAACCGGTGTTAACCATTATCTTGTCGCATAGAAAAAGCGGCTTGCCATTCAGGCGAACCGCAAATCCATTATTTTTTTCGTGTCCTATTGACGGGGTGCACACCATAGTGTAAGCTGCTTGTCTTTTTATCGCTTGCGGATATATGCTGTGGCCGGACCAGAGCCAACTTTGATGATATAGCCCTCTTTTACCAGACTGGACAAAGTGCGTTCTATAGTTCCCTGGCTGATATCCGGGCAGCGTTCCATCAGATCCTTTTTGCTGATTTTTCCTAGTGTCTGGGAAATGATGGCCTTGATACGGTCTGGCTTGGAAATCTTTTTGGTTACCAAGTATTGAATCCGGTCTTCGAATTCATCATATGCTTTTATGATGATGCCCAAATAATATTTCACAAAAGGAGCATAGGTGTTTTGATTTTCGTGCCAGCCGAAAGAACTGGCCTGAAGAGCTTCATAGTAAGTGGTTTTCGTTTTTTCAATCAGCATTTCCAGGCTGATGTATTTCCCGACGATGTAGCCGGCACGATATAAAAGAAGGAGTGTCAGAAGCCGGCTCATCCGTCCATTTCCGTCATTGAATGGATGAATGCAGAGAAAATCCAGGATGAACATGGGAGTCAGCAGCAATTTATCTATGATGTTTTCCTGCCAGGCATTCTGGAACGATTGACATAAAGAATCCATAGCGTCAGCTGTCTGAAAAGCAGGAACGGGAATAAACCTGGCCTTTTGGTGCCCTTGTGCATCTGTTTCTGCAATGACGTTATCTGCGTTTTTATAGTCTCCTCCAATGGCTCCTGTTGAGTAAGAGTACAGATCTCGGTGGAGCTGCCTGATGACATTAGGGGCAGGGGGAATATGGTCGTGATTTTCATGAATCAAGGCGAGTACTTCACGATATCCGGCAATTTCCTGTTCAGACCGATTGTGCGGTTCAGCTTTTTTGCTGACCAGTGCTTCTAATCGTTTGTCACTGGTGAAGATTCCCTCGATACGGTTGGAAGACCCTGTACTCTGGATCATGGCAACGTCTACCAGTGTTTTCAATTCGTCTGTATTTGCCTCCAGAAATAAATCCTGCCGTCCCTTGTGTTCATGGATACAGGTGAGAAGCTGGACGATTTCAGGTGTCAGTAAATTTTGTATTTCCTGCGAGTAGTTAAATGTCCGCATAAAAATCTCCCTCATTTTTCTGTTATCTGCCACATTTTAGCATGAAATGAGGCAGATAACAAGAGAATGAGGCAGATAAAAATCAAGTATGCCAGTGCGGCGGCTGATACGGGGCCAAGGTATGGCATTCGACCGACAAGTACCGCAGGACCATCTACCGATGCAACAACAAGTACGACAGGCATAAATGCCAAACGCCCCATGGGTAATATGCCGGTGGCATATTACCGAGGAGGAAATCAAATCGGCCGTCGTCACGGCGTTCAACCGTCTGGTGACGGAGCGGGAGGAGATTGCCGCCAATACCAGGCTCGTCCGGCAGACACTCTGCGACACAGCGGAGTTGGAGCGGGAGAAAGCATCCTTGGGACAGGAATCCCTAAAGGGACTAGCTAAAGCGTCGCTGGCGGTGCTGGTGGAGAGGACCCAGAACTGCATTGCCGAGAACGCGAGGATTGCCCAAGATCAGGGGGAGTACCAGAAACGCTACAACGGCTTGGTGGAGCGGTACGAGAAAGCCAAGACACGATTCGACGAGGTGACGGAGGCCATCGCAGAGCGGTCAGCCAAGGGCGAGAGACTGCGACGCGAAGCTAGTCCCTTTAGGGGGTGGGGTTCATCAGGACACTTGAGGCGCAGGAGGGGCCTGTGGCGGAGTTCGATGAGCGGCTGTGGGGCACAATGGTGGACTATGTGACGATGGGCGCGGACAAGCGGCTGACCGTGGTGTTCCGGGATGGGACGGGAGTGGATGCGGATTTTCCTGTTTTTCAAATGAAAGTAGATGTCGCAATCGTTTGAGCCTCACTGATGAATCTGCAAATAACAGAGTTCTTGTCGTGCAGTATCTCCCTGCGACAGTAAATGCCCATGGGTGCATGGGGAGATTCATTCCACTGGAAGAACGCCAGCTCTTTATGCGGGAGTGCCAGATGTTCGGGGATAAGCGCAAACCCTGCACCCGCCAACACAAGATTGTATGCCTCGCTGATGGTGGTGCATAACATATTATCCAGTTCATCGTTGACGGGAATGATATGATGCCCGCGTGAAAAGGTATGTTTCAAAAGATAGGGCGGAATGGCAATAATTTGGCGATGGAGCCACAAGTCTGTAGAGGAGACGCATTTTTTGCGTCTCTTTTTGCACTCCCGAGCAAGTTCATGAGCTTTGCTCACGATACAGACAAAGCCGTCATCTCTAAGTTTCACGAAATTAATGGCTTCATCGGCGAATTTGGCATCCTTCATTCCGATTACCAAATCCAGCTGGCTGAGTGAGAGACGGCGCAGATTGGCATCGGTTTGGTCAAGGGTAAGTTCCGGCACAATATTTTTCTGTTCGGCTAAAATCGGGGAAAGGATTTTGCTAATCAGTCGGTTGGCATGGGAATCGGCATAGCCAATCTGCAGTAGATTCCGCTCATTCTTGTGAAAGCTCTCCATCCATTCCCGTGAACGATAGTAGATGGCAAGGATTTGACGGGCATCCGGCAGGAACTGCCAGCCGACCTGCGTCAGCGTCACCGAACGGGTGGTGCGCTGAAAAAGCCGGGCCCCCATCTCATTTTCCAGGCTCTTGATTTGCCGGGAAACGGCGGGCTGCGTCATGGAGAGCTGCTCGGCAGCCTTGGCGTAGTTCAGTGTTTTGGCAAGGGTGGCAAAACATTCCAGTTGTTGCGTGTTCATTAGGTACCTCGTAAAGTCTCAATACTGTCAATTTTCTTTTCATAATATCATATCACGTCGGAAGAGGGAACAGGTTTGGAAAAAAGATTGATACGTTCAGCGTATCAATAATGCGATATTGGCATTTCACATAGATAGGTTTTCCTGTTAATATGAGCTTGTCGTTAGGAATTGTGCCGATAATGAGGAAAGGATGATTGACATGGCACTGAAGAATTTGGCAGCTTGGAACAAGAAAACGGCAGCGAGTTTGACAAGCCCCTCTTGCGGTTCCGGAGACAAGGCTATGGGGACGGCCTGCGGCTCCGGCGACAAGGTGCTTGCTACCGCCTGCGGTTCAGGGGACAAGGTGTTGCCTACGGCTTGCGGCTCCGGCGACAAGTAATTGACCGGCAGATGAAGACAGGTAAGGAGGACGGCCAGAGTGAAACCGTATTTTTCATTTCAGTGGCATATCACTGATGACTGCGACCAGCGTTGCAAGCACTGCTATATTTTTGCGGAAAGCCAGCAAAAATGTATCGACAGCATGACGCGGGGAGAGATGGAGACGGTGCTGAAAAAATGCGAAGATTTTTGCGAAACCTTTGGCCGTCGGCCTTACTTCTACCTGACGGGGGGAGATCCCATCCTGCACCCGGATTTCTGGTGGCTGCTGGAAAGATTCAAGGAAAAGCAGATACCCTTTACCATTATGGGGAATCCCTTTCATCTGACGGAGAGTGTATGCAGACGCATGAAGGATTGCGGCTGCGTGCGCTATCAGATGTCCCTTGACGGGCTGGAAGAAACCCACGATTGGTTCCGAAAACCGGGTTCTTACAAAACTACCCTGGAAAAGGTTGCCACCCTGAATGCTGCGGGTATCCGCTCCATTCTGATGACTACCGTTTCCGGCAAAAATATAGATGAAGTGCCGCAGATAATTGATGCGGCGGTGGCGGCGGGAGCGAAGGTCTATGCCTTTGCCCGATACTGCCCTACTAACGAAGATAAAGATACAGGAATCACACCCCGGCGCTATCGGCAGCTTTTGGCCGAGTGTGACAGGAAGTTCCGTGCCTATGAGGAATCCGGCTGCGAAACCTATTTCAATCGCAAAGACCACCTCTGGACGCTCTATGATTACGAGGAAGGAAATTTTGCTATCCCGGAGGATGCAGAGCCTGAGATGATTTACAGCGGCTGTAACTGCGGAAACGGGCATTTGACGATACTGCCCACAGGCGAGGTCTATGCCTGCCGCCGGGTGCAAAACAGTCGTGTGGGCAATGCCTTTACAGACAGGTTGGCTGATTTGTGGGTAAACGAATTGGAAGATTATCGGGAATATGATAAATTTGCCAAGTGCAGCAAGTGTGAGCTAAAGGCTTGGTGTCGCGGCTGTCCCGCTGTGGCCGCTGCCAATTCCGGCGGGGATTTCTATGCCGCTGATCCGCAGTGCTGGAAGGAGATATGAGGAAATGGAAATACTGGCCTTGATGAAGGAACGCCGCTCCATTCGGAAATATCAGGAAAAACAAGTTCCAAGGGAACTGGTGGACAAGATTGTAGAGGCAGGGCTGTATGCTCCCAATGCCGGAGGTGGTCAGCGCAGCATGATTGTTACTCTGCATAATGCAGAGTTGGCGAAGAAGCTCGGCAAGCTGAACTTTTCAACCTTTGACCGCAGTAAGCTCCTGGGCGGTCATGTGTCCGATGAGCAGCCTTCTGTCATTGATGATCCGAATATCAGGAACGGCTTTTACGATGCACCTACGGTCTGCGTGATTTTCGGGCAGAAGGATTTTCTTTTTAGTGTGGCGGATGCCTTCTGCATAGCAGAAAATATGATTTTGGCTGCTCATGCGCTCGGGGTTGATTCCTGCATTATTTCCCGTGCCGAGGACACCTTTTCCCTGCCGGAAGGCAAGGCGTTCATGGAGGAATGGGGTGTGCCGGACACAATGGAGGCCAAGGCTTTTGTAACCTTGGGCTACCATGCGGGGGACTATCCGAAGGGCAAGCCCCGCAAAGCGTGCCGGAATATTGTGATTGAGTGAACTTTGTAAATTTGAGGGGAGATTCTGTCGATGAGTTTGATTAAAGGACTGCATCATGCGGCTTTGCGCTGTTGTGGCAAAGCGGAAATGGACGCTGTGATCGCGTTTTATTGTGATGTGCTTGGCATGAATATACTTCGCAGCTGGGGCGATGGCGTGGAAGCCGGAGAGATGCTGGACACGGGGAACGGCGTGATAGAGCTGTTTGCCAACGCCGAGCCGGGGCGCAGGCCGGGGCAGGTTGACCATATCGCCCTGGCTACGGATAAGGTAGACGAGTGTATGGCGGCATGCGCCAGAGAAGGGCTGAAGGTCATCATGGCGCCACAGGACATTGTCGTACCCTGCGAGACGCCCTACCCCTTGCGTATTGCCTTTGTAGAGGGCAAAGCCGGGGAAATCATTGAATTCTTTGCCGAGAAGTAAGAAAGAAGGGTTAAGACCATGCATTTTTCCAGCGGTATCAATCGTCCTCCTTATGAGGCCAATGACGGATTTTTGCAGATTACATCAGGCTGCAGTCATGGGAGTTGTAAATTCTGTACCTTTTACAAGGAAAGTCCCGTTTCCCTTAGTTAAAGATATTGTTGGGTATCTCAAGATGTGTCATTCGATTTTGCCGATAAAGCGGTAGAAGATTTCCACTTCCTGTTCCCGGCTTCCGTCCTCACTTTTGACCGCTTCATGGACAAGGATTTTTTCAATCAGCGTATTCAGAAGTTCAGCCGTCAATTCTGTGGGATTGACATACTGTTTCATCAGACCTATCCACTTTTCAGCGTCAACCGCTGTCTGGGCGGCGGTCTCCATCGCTTCGTGAAGCCGTTCAATTTTTACGTCCAATTCTCGCTGTTCGCCCTGATACTTTTCGGACAGCATATTGAAATTGTATTCTGTAATGCGTCCGGCAGACCAGTCCTCATACATTTTTGCAAACAGGGTGTCTACTTCTGCTTTGCGCTTTTCCGCCTTTTTCAGTTCGGCTGTCTGCCGCTTCCTTGCAGTATTGCGTTCCTTGTCGCTGGCGTTAAGTAGCCGTTTCAGAAGTTTGTCCCCATCCTGCTGTGCCAGCACAGACCAGTATTGCAGACGGGAAAGGACATAGGCGTAAAGCACATCATAGCGGATATAGTGCATGGAACACTGGTGCAATCCTTGCCCGTACTTGCTACAATGGTAGTGGGCATAGGGATTTTTGTTCTGGCTGTTCATACCATAGGCCAGCGACCAGCCGCAGTCCGCACATTTTACCAGCCCGGAAAATATCTGTGTTGTGCCGTTCTTCTGCCGTCTGCGCCTGTTGCAAATCTGCTCCTGTACTTGACGGAACACATCTTCGGAAATAATCGCTTCGTGGGTGTTCTCCACACGATACCATTCCTCTTTTGGCTTGCGTACTTTCTTCTTGTTTTTGAATGAAATGTTGGTCTGCTTATTGTGGACGCTGTGTCCGATATAGGTTTCCTCTTTCAGAATACTTTTCACCTGCGCTATCGTCCACGCATAGGCTTTTTCCTCCGGCGCTCCGGCATAGATATTTGCGAAAGTGCCGTATCTCTGGAAATTCAGCCAGCCGGGAGTAGGTACTTTTTCTTCGACCAAAATCCGTGTAATGCTGGCGGCTCCCCGGCCATGAACGGCAAGGTCAAAAATCTTTTCGATAATCCACCTTGTTTCCGGGTCAATCAGAAGATGGCCTTTCTTATCTGGGTCTTTGACATAGCCAAGCGGAGCATAGGCTCCATAGTGTGCGCCATTTGCGAACCGTGTCCGCATGGCCGCCTTTACCTTTTTGCTGGTCTGGCGGGCGTGCATTTCATTCAGAATGTTGAGGAATGGGGCAAGCTCATTCTCTCCGTTGATGGTGTCCACATTGTCATTGACAGCGATATAGCGGACGCCTTTGCTGGGAAAGTAGATTTCCGTGTACTGGCCGGTCAGAATGTAGTTTCTGCCTAAGCGGGATAAATCCTTCGTAACAACGCAGTTGATTTTCCCGTCCTCAATGTCATCAATCATTCTCTGAAAATCCGGCCTGTCAAAGTTCGTTCCAGACCATCCATCGTCGATATATTCATCTATGACATTCAGGCCATGCTCGGCGGCATATTGCCGGAGCATCATGCGTTGTGTCTGAATACTCCCGCTTTCTCCTTGCAGTTCATCGTCCCGGCTCAATCTCATATAAAGCGCCGTGTTGTAAATCGTAGTATTGTAAGGTTGTTTCACCGTAAAAATCCTCCTTCTAAAGAAACAACCCACGCTTACAATACTTTTGCTCTATGGCAATTATATCATAAGCGTGGGCGTGTTATCAATGATGGGCTATCAGGTTGAAGCGGCTTTTTCTGCGGTATGCCGCACCACATCTACAATCAGATCACCGAGGGGCTTCCCGCCTGCGGCGAAGTGTTCGGAGATTTTTATACGGTTGTTCCCACATACAAAATACTGCGTGCCGTTCTCTGCTTGTATAACCTGCCCTGTTCGGGGTGTAAAAATATCGCTTTCACTTTTTGCCATCCAGTGTCCTCCATATTCAGTTTTCAAGGTACAATGCCGCACAGAGGCGGCGAAAATTTCTGCTTATATCTATCACCTTTCCTTTACCGTGTGCCGCTGCTGACGTTTCAGTTCCGCCAGTATATCCGGCGGGATACGGTCAACCAGCCGCTGTAAATTGTCCAGTTCGCTTTTCAGCTTTGCCCGTTCCATCGTATCTTTCATCTTTCCTTTTTCGCTGGCCTTTGCCCTTGCTTCCAACTTCTCATTCTCCGCCAGCAGGTCATTGATTGTGACCTTGTACTTTTTCAACTGCCCGGAGAAATTCTCCATCTGCGGGAACCACTTTTTCAGCATGGAGAGGGCTTCCTCTTTTTTCTTTCCGGCGTTCAGCGGGTTAATGCCGTCCAGTGTGGCTTCAATGGCTCTTGCCTGCCGGGAGAGGGAAACCGCCTGTTTGAAAAGCCGGGTGGGGATATGCTTCCGGCCTGTCCTGCTGGCGCTCTCCCCACGCTCCAAGTCAGGATATTTCTCCACCATATAGGCGTGAAAATCGTCCTGCCACTTCGTCAGGTTTGCCCGGTTGCCGATAATCTCCTTTGCACACAGGCGGTTGTCCTTTGTCAGCGGAACAAAGGTCAAATGCAGGTGGGGCGTTTTCTCGTCCATGTGTACCACCGCCGACACGATATTTTCCCGTCCTACCCGGCCAATGAGGAAGTCCGCCGCCCTCTGGAAAAACGCCTGTATCTCCTTTGGGGATTTCCCCTTGAAAAACTCCGGGCTGGCAGTTACCAGCGTATCGACAAACCGTGTGCTGTCCTTGCGGGTTCGGCACCCGGCCTGTTCAATGCGGTTTTGAATGAAATGATAGTACCTGCCCTCTGGCTTGACGATATGAAAGTTGTACTTGCTCCGGCTTGTGTCAATGTCGGGGTTGCTGGCGTATTGTTCTTTCTGTCTTTCGTGATGGGCTTCCAGCGGCCTTGCCGGGTTGCCCTTGTGCTTCTCAAACCGCAAAATTGCGTGTTGTGCCATTCTGCTCCTTTCCCCATTCCTTTCCTATCCGGGGTTTTCCACAGGGAAAATCCCGCAGAAATTAGCTCGGATAGGATTGGAATGGATAGAATATAAATAAATCTTTTTAATCTTTGTATTTCTATATACCGTCCGGTTTTCGTACTTCCGGGGAGTGATTTCCTCACTTCATAAGTACGGTTTTCAGCCCTCCGGCGTACCAGAACCGGATTTCTTGAAGTCGGTGTTTGGAACCGCTTCATAGGATTTTGGGAAAATGCGGTTGGGTTTTCCACAGCCCTGCTTCTGGATCTCCACCAGCCCGGCGTATTGCAGTTCCCGCAGGGTGTTTACCGCTTTCTGCCGCCCACAGTGGAGCAGGTCAACCACCTCGCAGATGGGATAGTACAGATAAATCCGTCCGCAATCATCCGCCCACCCATTCTTGCGGGATAACTCTGTCCGGCGCAGGATAAAGGCGTACAGAACCTTTGCCTCGTTGGACAAGGGCTTGAATGTGGGGGCTTCAAAGAGGAAATTCGGGAGCCGGGTGAAGCTGAACGCCTTTTCCGGCTGATGGATATAGATGGTATTTGTCATAGTGCGTTTTGTGGACGGTTAGAAGCCCGTTTTCCGGGGCGGGCGATACTTTATACCACCAGCCCCGGTTTGGGGCTTGCGAAGCCTGATAAATCAAGGCTTTTTTCGCTCCTAACTGTCCACAGCAGACCTCCTTTTCCGTTCACTTTCTGTTTTCTGCCGCCTGTGAACTCTGGCGGCACAGCCGGGGCAGTATTTTGCCCGGTTGGATTTGGGGACGAACACACCGCCGCAGACCTCACAGCGTTTCAAGTCCTTATCCCGGAAAATCTCCGCTTCCAGCGTCCCGTCCAGCGGCAAGACCGCCCAGCGGAACCACTTACAGCAGACCGAGAAAGAAATCGTCTGCGGACAGGTGCAGGTGTCCCCATCGTCAAGGACAATGCAGTTGCCGTCCTCACAGCAACAGCACTCCCGGCGTATCAGGCTGGCCGCCTGTTTTCTCTGCGCCGGGGTCATGCGGTAAAGGGAACCGTCCGGCCTGCGTTCCAGCGGCGGCAAGTCTTTATAGGGGTTATCTCTCATGCGTTCCCTCCATTTTGCTTTCCGTTGCCGTTCTCCCCGAAAAGGTTTCCTGCCCCATTCCTGCGGCGTGTTCCGGCGTTGGCACGCTCCTCGCAACTTCGGGACATTTTGTCCCGAAGTCCGACTCCTTGCGGTGCTTCCCCAGCCGGGGTATTCCTTTTCGGACGGTCATTCTGTTTTCAAGGTGCCGTCCATCGATGAACTACCCTAAGTCTACAC
>ENA-UEPD01000465-UEPD01000465.1-human-gut-metagenome-genome-assembly--contig:-NODE-465-length-31965-cov-491.542963_pt1 | contig 31965 bp, 34 predicted proteins | sample MGYA00242895_ERZ507906 | MGnify/ENA primary metagenome ERZ507906 (study PRJEB26167, sample SAMN06115416) | human gut metagenome | host: Homo sapiens | place: China:Guizhou | collected 2015-03-03... | reverse complement strand
ATCCCATTTTCTTGTTTATTTAAAAAAATTTAATTATTAATGCGTTTGCCCAAGGCACCGTACACAACCTTAGCCACAAGAGGCTTGCTCGCCTCCTCTGTCATGCCGTGTCCGAGACGGCCGTAAATGAACGGCACCTCAAGTCCTTTAATACAATAGTGTGTGATATCAGCGACGAGGTCGATGTCGTCAATGTCGAACTCACCGTCCGCCTTTCCGTCGGCATACACCTTGCGGAATATCGAAATCTCGTCCTCGTCAAACTTCTTGCGCACCTTCTCCACCATCCAGATGTTGCGGAAGAATTCGGCGCGAAGATTGCCGTTGCGCACCACCGTCTCGCGTATCATGCTCAGGTGGGTGTAGATAAGCTCTATAATCTTGTCCTGCGGGCGCATCTTCATAGCCGCCACCTCATCGAGCTTGTCCGAAAGACGCTCAAGCTCCGACTCAATGACAGCCGAATACACGTCCTCCTTCCTGTTAAAGTAAGTATAGAGCGTGCGGCGACCCTTTCCGGATGCCACGGCGATGTCGTTCATCGTGGTGTTGGCAATGCCGTTCTTGGCGAAGAGCTGCCTTGCCACGTCAACGAGTTTTTGTCGAGTCTTTGATATTGACATAACGAATAATGACCTGCGTTTGTTCTTTGTACCTTATTAATATATATAGTGCCAACTACGTTGCACATAGTTTTTGCTATGTGCAAAATTACTGCAATTAATCCATACGGACAAATAAAAGAGGCGGATTTTACCACTTTAGATAACAAAAACCTGCCTTTTAGCCTATTATTCCTACAACTTAGAACGTCAGGTCCGCCGTTCCTATCTTCTTCCAGGAGAAGGCGGGAAGGAGGTCTGCGGCAGTTATCGGCGCGTCCGTGGCTTGCAATCCTGCGGCACGGGCAAGCATTCCGACTATCTCTTCCGGGGCATAACGCTCACGCAGCGCTGCCATGTCCAAGCTGCGGTCACGCTTGGAAAGTCGCTGTCCGGCTTCGTTGCAGAGCAGCGGATGATGGATGAAGCGAGGCGAACGGAAGCCAAGCTGACCGGCGAGATAAATCTGCTGCGGCGACGAAAGAAGCAGGTCGCGTCCACGCACCACCTCCGTGACGCCCATCAAGGCATCGTCCACCACCACGGCGAGCTGATAAGCCCATGCCCCGTCCTTGCGACGCACGATGAAGTCGCCACATTGCGAGGTGAGGTCAACGGTCTGCGGTCCGTAATGCCCGTCCGTGAACGTCACAATGCCCTCCCCTTTCTCCGGCACTCGCATACGAATGGCGGCAGGTCCGCGTCGCGAGTCGGGCGGCAGATTGCGGCACGTGCCCTTATAAACCACTCGTCCGTCGCTCTCATGCGGCGCCTGTGTGGCGAGGATGTCAGCACGGGTGCAATAGCAAGGATAAGTCATACCCTTATCGGCAAGCACCTTCAGATAATGTTCGTAAATGTCGCCGCGCTCGCTTTGCCAGAAAGGACCCTCATCCCACTCCAGTCCGAGCCATCGCAGGTCGTCCATTATCAGTTCTGCATACTCGCGATGCGAACGCTGCGGGTCGATATCCTCAATGCGAAGCAGCCACTTTCCGCCCTGCGACTTGGCAGACAGCCATGACAACAACGCCGCAAACACATTACCAAGATGCATGCGTCCAGTTGGCGAAGGAGCAAACCGCCCCCTCACCACATTATCCTCAGCTCTTCCTTCCGAAGGATAAATATCCCCAATCTTACTCATCACATTATTATATATGTATACTTTAGCTCATGCAAAGGTAAGAAGAATCGGAACAAAACTCATAAAAAGCCAAGAAAAAGGGGCGAAAATGCACTTTTTTAAAGTTTTTATTAAAAAAGTAGCCAAAACATTTGGAGGTTTAACAAAAAAGCCATACCTTTGCACTCGCAATTCAGCAATGACATCACAACAACATTCTGAATAACGCAAATGGTTAATATCGCGGAGTGGAGCAGTTGGTAGCTCGCCAGGCTCATAACCTGGAGGTCGCATGTTCGAGTCCTGCCTCCGCAACAAGACATGGTCGAAGTCCTTTATAACATAAGGATTTCGACCTCTTTTCGTTATCGGGCGTTGCGGAGCTTCGGACAAAAAATTTCAAGTAGTAAGACCAACATCTTTAATCCAGCAGTATGATGGCTCTAAAAGATGTTAAAATGTGCTCAAAATTTTGTACAGGTAAAAGTTCAGACATTGTGGGCTACACTCCTCCCACTTTATACAAAGGAGTGCGTTGGTTCGTTGACTTCTCAGCTTACGACCCGACACGTGGTCTAATGAGACGCAAACGATATTATATCACAGACAATCTCAGTATCTCTGCGAAAAAACACAGAGCTGCTGAAATAATGGAAGTTTTGACAAAGCTGCTTAGCCAAGGTTGGAATCCTTAGCTGACTAATGACGAAAGCCGTGGATTTGTTCTCTTTGAAAATTGCCTGGAACGTTATTCTGAATATGTTGACCGCATGGACAGAAAACGAACACGCCAAAACTATTCCTCCAAAGTGAACATATTGAAGGATTTCATTGCAGTCCAGACAAATCCAATATAATACGCTTACCAATTTGATGTCATGTTTTGTACAGACTTTATTGATTGGATTTTCCTTGATCGTAAGAGTTCTCCACGAACAAGGAACAACTATCTTGGTTGGCTTTATAGCTTGGCAGAGTTCTTGATAGCGCGAAAGCACATCAAGACAAACCCTGTTGAACATATAAGAGTGATGCGAATTGAATTGTCAATCGGCAGAGCATCAAGCGAAGATCGATATGAACCGACCTTCATATTGCTGCTTTTTGATTGACAACACAATTCTAATGTCACACTGTAGCTGCTGACTGTTTTACACCCACCCTTGACATTGGAGATTGTTGGATAACCAACATTCCTATGTATGGGATATAAAGTAAGGGAAATGACTATTTTAGATTGATTTCTCCCTAACCTTGTTAGCGGTTCTCGACATGGATGGATATTCCATCTTTATATCATATTGGTGCAATATCCTATATATGTTACTTTTTCCACAGTAGCCAGTCCTCTCCATGATTTCCTTTACACTATAACCGGCTTTATAACACATTGTCGAATGACGCAAACACCGCACTGTCTCCATTTGAAAGACTGTCAATGAACTTACACCACTCAATGCGTTTCTTGTCTTTGGTCTCTTCAATGTGAATATTGACACATCCATGACCTTTCATCAAATTGATGATTTCTGTTATATGCTCAAAGTATTGAGCCTTATTTATATAACCGATATAGTTCATAGTATCCGTATTACTAAGCAATATTGTCTGCAAAGATAATCATAAAGCTTATAATATTTTTAACATTCCTGTTTCTATTTCCTGCAAGGCTATACACTAACAGAAAATTCAGAAGAGCATGGCTCGGTATGGCTTACTCAGAAAACTTCAGGTTGTTCACGGCACAATTGCTGTGTCTTGCACTTATCTTGTTTCACCTGGTGTATTACGCTTTGTTCCCTTTGGAGAAAGGCATCATGCTTTCATCAATCTATGTATTCTTCTCGCTTGCTTCTAAGAAGAACATGATACTGCTTCAGACAATAAGAAAGTCACGCTTGATTGTTGCGGTTTTTGCCTTCGCCACATTGTAGTTTCGTTTATTCCACATCTGCTTTCGGTGGCAGTAACATTAGCGTTTATTCTTGAAGCTGCCTGTTGTTTCCCTTCCAAAGTAAAACATCGTAAAGGTAAAACTCAAAAAGCTCATGTGAAACCTACCGATATTGAACAAATAGAAATATTGCCTCATTCTTAAAAACTGCATTTATGGAAAAGAATACCCATTCGCTTAATTGGTATGCAACCTCCAGTCTACGAGGGAAGACATGTTGAAGCAAATTCACCGTGCAGAAATCAAACTGAAAGGTATTTCTACCATGATAGCCAATCTTCAAGCCCGGAAAGATGATATACAAACTCAAATTGACCAGATTGCAAAACAATTTGGTCAGTCAGGTGCTGACAATGACAAACTGGCTAACAAGATGGTACAATTACGCAAGGAGATTGATGACATAAACGAGAAATTGGCAGCACGATACAAGATGCTTGACGATGCCAATGATACTATCAATGAAGCGAAAGCCAGACTTGCGGAAATGAGGGAGGAGCATCGTGAAATGCTTAAAAGTCTTGGTGAGGACAATGATTTGAAAGCTACGGCAATTCAGAAAAACATCCTTTGGACTTACAACAAGATGCTGACAACGTAATCAACTGTACCATGCTCTTGGTTCTCGGCTATATCCGTGAGACAACTACTTATGCACAATCTTGTGGCGGAAGAAGCTCACCAGGTACTGGTTGGGGACGTGACAAGGATGAAGATGATGAACATTGGTGGCGACGCTGCATTGCTCAATCGGCTGCAATGATGCGTCCTGCGACACATAAGCGAAAGCGAGGACGGTAAATATCGGTAATATGAGTAATATGGATAATACTTGTGTTTGTCGCATCGCAATAAAACGAAGCAGACCGACATGAATCATTTGTTCACATCGGTCTGCTTTCGTCTTCCGTATTTTACTATTTTATATCAAAGCCCATGGATTTTTTCATTTCATATATATCCATGTCATGGCACCCAAAACGTATATGGTCTTCCATCTTTGTACATTATTTTCACATCTTCACTTTCAAATTGGGTGATTTAGATTTCTTCTTGGTTATCCATTTCATTGTATTCATCGTCTTCCTTCACCACAAAGTAAGTGAAGTCGTCCGTCCTCATGCAAATCTTGAACCGAATACGAGGCTCTTCTTTTACAAAAAGGAACTCATTGTTAATGACACAGATGTTGTCGTCTGCCACAATTTCCCATTGTCTTAATGCCTTGTGCTTTAGTCCCGGTATATTCCTTATATAACACCAATCACCCTCTTTCAGATACTAACGAAATCGTATGTCGCCAATCTTCCCTTACTGATAAACTCAAGAACGCCCCACGACTGCACCAACACGTCAAACAAGTCCATAAATCCCTTGCCGTTCAATCGGCAAGGCGTAGCTGTCAACCCCAAGAACTTAGCTTTCAGGAATCTCTCCCACATCTCTTTATATGTCTTGGCGAGCGCATGATGTGCCTCGTCAATAACAATCATCCCAGGCTCTTCCTCAATCTCATCATAATGCCGAGATAGCCATTGGATAGACATGGCTTTTACAGAAACCAATAGTGAGTCGTTTTCTGATGCAGAATAAGAATAGAACTTCTTTATGGTTTCCTCTATTTGCGAAAACAATTCTATACGGTGTGCAATAATCCAAACTTTCATATTTGGATTGGCTTTGACAAAAGAATCAATGACCGCCGTCAACAGATAGGTCTTGCCTGTTCCCGTCGGCATTTGCGCCATCACGGATTGATGAAGGCGCAACGCTTTCTCTATCCGTGATTTCATATCTTCTTGGTAATCAAATAGCTTGATTTCCTTCATAAAACTCACCAAATAGCAAATGATATTTGTTTATAGTTAGAATGAAATATTGAAAACATAGCGAAAAGCCCTCTATTCACCAATAGAATTTTTAATTGGAATGGCAGAATAAGATTTATGGCTAACCTTATGATTATAACGTATTTCAGGTTCTTCTATAGTATCTGGCAACTTACCTATGATAGAGCGGTGTTCTTCCATTTGAATGTAAAGATATGATTTTTTCATCTCTAAAAGTTTATCAACAACATCTTTACGCAAAAAGAAAAACATACTGTCGTCACATATAAAACTGGTAGACACATCTTCATTGGCGAAAGTATATGCCAGTCTATCCACATCAAATGTCAGTTCTAACATTTGACATATTTCAGAAGAGAGGCAAACAAAACTTTTGTATTTGAACCTTTTTGTATTCCATTCAGAGAAACTGTATTCAACAAGAATACTAACATTATCTTCTGTATGTTTCGTCTGTGTATTTATTAGTTCACGCCATGATAATTCCTCTAAAAAGGCATGGTCATACTCCCTGGTGAATTCTGCAAATTCTAAATCAACTTCATCAGGGGATATATCTTTTGGCACAAGAAAAGAATTCCATTCCAAATATATATTTGCATTTTTTTCACTCATCATCTGGTAACAAGTTCCATAAAGCAAAATCCAGTCACCATCTCTATTTGGAAGTTTTGTCATAATTAGGCTGGCTTGCCAATCTGACACATTTGCTTTAATCCAGTTTCCCAAATCTTCATTTCTTTGAGGCAATAAAAAAACAGTGAATAGGTTTCTCTTTTGCAGTACAATTGGAAATGACGGATCTATTCTTACGAGAGGTGTACGAAAAGTACCAACATACTCATTTTCAAGTTTACCATTCAGCAATAACCACCCATAAAGTTCATACAATGCAGCCTGCCCATATTTAAATGCATACTTATCTTTGAGTTGTCTACGGTAACTAACTTTTTCGTATTCTTCGTTTTGTAACATAGAACAAACATCTTGGTCATAGCCTAAACACTCTGCCATATTTTGCAACATACCATAAATATGGATAGAAGTATAATATGTCTTATGGCAATAATCTGGTATAAAGAGTGGTCTTATATAAGATTTGTCATAATCATAATCAAAAACAGAAAACAACGCCCACTTTTTTTCTATTTTATCTGACCATTTCACATCTGCGTACTTATAGAGCAATTCTCTATTTTGCAGTTGACGGAAAGTTACTTCAGCATAGCTATAAAGCGTCTCCAAATCATCCAATAGTACAACATTGGTAGTGGTATGATTCTGTAAATATTTTTCCAATATGTCGATACACTTCTTTAATGTTTTCCAATCTTTTGAGTGCAGCCCTAAGCCTGCAATAACAGATATAACAGCCTCACGTACAAATGGGTCACTTGTATTTAGCAATAATGAGCAAATGCGCAAACCTTCATCATTATTCTTCTTTATTATCAAAAATGCTTGTTTGCAAAAATTCTCTCTATATTCCATATCAGTGATGCCGCACATAAGCAATGCAAATGCCAGCAAATCAGCATTTTTGAATTTATTTGAAACATATCTGTCATGCAATATGGAATATGCTTCTTGCATAACATCATAAGTTGCATACTTGCTGTTCCAATATTGGTCCAATATGCTTCCACTCTGTTTCGTAAAAAATGGAAGAAATGAAGAAATATAACCTATATTATAAGTAGATACCTTTTCATACAAAGCGTTAAATAGATGTTCTATTATTTTTGTCGTACACTCTGTTTCTGTTAAAATATTGACAAACGATTTTCGTCCATTATCAGAAGTGAGAAATATATCCAAATTATCTATAGCTGCATTTATAACCTCTGGATTTGGCATAATTTCGAACCATTCTTTGTGATAATGTATAGGTACAAGGTAGAAAAGACTTTTTATTATATCTTCTGCCAATGTATGACGTTTGTCTCCGAAGAACTTACCTTTATTACTATCAATAAACGACTTGAAATCTTCCTCCTCACCACACCTATGCAGTATACTTTTTGCTATGTGAAAACCTGCAACCATATCATAAGTGTACTGTACTTGTTCTTCACCATTGTTTTTTTCAAAAGTAAAGCACAAACCTTCGTTTATTAGATCGTAGACTTTGTCATCAAATATTTTTGCAAATTGATTATAAAAATCCAAATAGCGAGTATCGTTTTCAAAAAGAATATAAGATGCTCTATGGAGATTTTTTTCTAATTTATGCTTTGCCAGTTTGTCTATTTTACCTTTATGCATGGATATATTTGATAATAGTTGATTACTATAATCATCCATACATGAAACTAAAGAATAGTTGTTGACTACGATATTACTTTTGTTTTTGTTCGTAATACAAAAGATTTTAAGCAACAATGGATTTTCAAAAGCTCCAAAATCTTCAACAGTAGCATTTCGTATTTCATATTTACTGAAATATTTATCCACGGTTACTTCCAAATCCTCCTTTACCAACCCATTTAGTAATATATGGTTTTCTACCTCTGTATAATTATCCACCCCATATATAGCTTGTAAGTAATCGGTTTTATCACGGCACGTTGTTACAAGAAGCAAGTGAGAATGCTTATCCAACAGAACTTTTAATGCTGGTAGCTCTTCCTTCCATCTTTCTTCGTTTGGCGCAGTTTCATTTAAACCATCAATTATAATAGGCAACTTACAATGATGAACTCTGGCCAAGAAGTCCAAACAGTCAAGCATATCAGAAAATGACATACTACCATTAAAGCCTAATCTTTCTAATACGAGAGATTGGAAACTATAACAATTTCGGAAAGAGCTTCCCATGAAAAACAAGACTGGCTTATTTCTTTTCAGCATATTATCAGTCAGAGAACACGCTAAATGAGTCTTTCCATACCCTGGTTTTGCAAAAACCTGGAAATATTTCCTACTTAACAATAGGAGGAAAGAAGACAGGTTTTCTTTAGAGAATTTGTCATCTTTAGTCAAAACGCTCTCTAAAGCTCTCGCTCTTCGTGCCAATTCTGTCAGATAGTCATTCAATCCTCCATATTCGTCACGTTCCTGAGAATATATTTGTTGGAATTCTTCATTAACTATTTGAACACGAATTTGTCTGTTATTACAATAATCATCTATCAGAGAAAGTAACTCTTCTGCTTTAGATACAATGTTGTCCCTATTATAATATAGGGAGTATATTTTATCTATTAGCCGATAACGAAGTTCAAAATCTTCTTGGTAATAATTAATAAAACGGTCTGATAATTTACTGTATCCCCAACCTTCAGTATTAAAAACAGGTTTCTTCCTATCATTATCAGCATGTTTCTTCAATCGACTAATAAAATCTTTAATTTTATTATTGGCAATATTGTCATCAACAATACTTAACAGGGAACTTTCAAAATCACTAGCCGTATGAAGTTCCACATCATATTTACGTTTTAGAACTTCCAACGTAGTGCATGAAATTTCAAAGAGTTTATTTAGTCCAATAAACTTCTCGCCAAAATAGTATTTGAAAATTCCATTAAATAGGGATGAATCCTTTAAGTAAAAGTCCTCAAATATCTCTCTATGCCAGCTTGCAAAATCACAAGAACTATTGATTGTTCTCAAATCAACAACCAATTTATCCCACTCTTTTTGGACAAAACTGCCTGGTGTACAAACTATCCATAGTTTTAAATTGGGACGATATGACATTGAAACTTCAAAACCTTTTCGAAGTTCTTTTTTGTGGTCTGCATCCAAAGGAGAATTGCTATCATCTTTTGCTCCTCTCCAATACTTGGCTTGCCATCCTAAGACTTCACCTTGATTATAAGTTTTACCTCCAAAAGTTAGTGGCTTTTTTAGTTCTATATAAAACTCTGAACCTGGTGTATTATAGAAATACTCAATTTTTCCATAATCTTCAAACATACAAGAAGCGACATGAAAACAAAAGTGCTCAAACTCCAATCTCTCATCTCCATGGTTTTTCAAAAATGCCCAATTAATAATTTCACTCATGACAAATCGTTATTTGTGGATAATAGGGACAGTTCCCATGACATAAACTTTTATGCATACAGTCCACAGAGCAGTTAGATTTCCACTTTGTTCGATAGGAGTTAAACTTATGGTTCCAAATATCATAGAAAGCAAAATCTTTCAAGCTATAAGAATCCTTTCCTGCACTGAAGGAACATGGAGATACATTCATTTTATAATCTATGTAAACTGAAAAGAAAGCACCTTCACATGTATCGATAAATGAAGGATTTATATGTGAAAATTTTAACAACATAGGTACAAAGCAAGCATCAAAGCCAAAACGAGGTCTGGCAATAGACGTTTCGTCAACAAGAGACAAGAAAGCACGAAAAGACTTGCTATCTTGAATAACATCTTTTGCATTTGCTCTACCAGCAGGTTTATAAGTCAAAAAAACAATGGCATTTATACCATTTAACAGCTCATTATAACATCCTCGCAGAATCTTACACGCTTCTTCTAAATTATTCTTAGACAACACATAATGGATATTTGTCTTGATTCCTGCATCTATTAGAAAAGCAAGTTTCTTCTTTTCTAAATCAGCCATAGAGCTTACAGACAAAGCCACAGCACCTATTTTCCCAGATAAGCTACCGCAAATCTTAGGAGTTAATTGCATTCCATTAGTCGTAAAGTTGGGAACTATTGAACGTCGACAAGTTTCTGCTATGATTTCTAGGAAATCTGGATGTTCAAGAGGTTCCCCACCACCTAAGGCGACTTGAAAAACATTGCCATATTGAGGATGATTCATAGAGTCTAATATGCGGCAATAATCCTCTACACTAAGAAATTCATTATTAATGCAACTATCTTTATAACAAAACGAACATCCCTTTGAACAATGATTGGATATAGATATATCTGCCAATTCTGGTACGGGTGCCCATGTTGGATTATCCTTTATTGTAGTTCCCCATCGCATAGTCATACCTGTTGTCGGGTCAGCTATAAAATGATAGTCAGCAATATGTCTTTCTAACATAATTAATACTGTTCTACTTGAGTTGCCCCAAAGCCATTCAATAAATCACTTATGTTCCTATTAAGTATAAGTTCTCCTTTTATATAAGCAAAAAGATCAGCCTCGTTCATCTTCAAAGGATCAGTATTGTCACCATTCATTTCCAACATTTCTTTTGAGACAGCACTTCCATCATCGTCATTAAACTGCATTAAGCAAGAATAAATCTCATGCTCATGAAGATAACTTACCGTTCCGTTTTCTAAAAGATAATTCTTCAATGCTTCTGCGATGCGAATGGTACCCTTCATGTTTTTTAATTCCCTGAAATTATCCAAGAAGCAATTCACTATATTTAAATTCATAGTCACTATATAGCTTACAGAACTACTATTTGTAACAAAATCTGTACGTAATTTCATTGTTAATTCCTCATCATTTAATGTTATTGTTAACTTTACACCAGTCTTTATTCATCAATTCCTCGATGATACTATGAATCTTCAAGGCATATTTCGTTCTTGGATGATTACCATACTGTGTTCCTCTCAGAATACCTTCCGGAAATGTTTTTTGATGATCTGTTCGTAACGATCATAACCGTTTTCTGCAAAGTCCAGTACATGCGCCCATAGGCAGCATACCATGATATATCCGTCATGGTTCAGGAAGTTCATGTTGAAGTACTGGTGCTCATTGATTCTCACCGTCACCTCCTACTGCTTATGCGTTTTCCTGTTGAACGCAAACGTGCCTTCTATCGGAAAATCCAAAGGCACACTCGTTGTAAATACTGGTAAAAGTACATGTGCTTTTCTCTTTATGTTCTGTTTCATTGTTAGTGAAGTTTGTGTTGTTGATAAACGATAACTCTATATCTCGAAGTCATTCGGCTCACGAACTACTGCCACAGGCTCACCGTCAAAATACATCTCTGGCTTCAAGTCCATCAATCTCTTCTTCATACCTCGATAATGTTGGTATTGTCCTGCTGTCTCTTTGATATAGCGGCATACCTCCTGGCGTTTCTCCTCGTTGTTCCATATCTTGACAGTTTCCACCAGGGCTTGATAGCTGTCGAATATCAGTTTACCGATACGTCTTTTGTATTCGCCTACCAATTCTTGTATGTCATCACGATTGATGAGCAGCGGTATATGCTTGCACAGCGCCATGGCGATGGCATACGCTGCATCGGGTTTGTTCTTCTCCAATATCTGTGGGATAGATTTCTTGTGCCATCGTTCCAGCAGACGCAGCTGTGCCGTGAAGTCATCATTATCCCTTGGCTCAAAGCTTACTTCCTGCATCAGATATTTGGAGTATTCCTCTTCATAGTCCACGCTCAGCCCTTTCGGAATATAGTTGATTCTCGGTCGCTCCATCTTGGCGCGATACCGTTGCTTCTCCATAGACCGTTTTCTCTTCTCGTCCCATTTTATATGCAACAGCTTTTCTTCCCTTATCTGGAGTTCAATAACTCTGAACTCAGGTGTATTCATCACCTCAGCCTTCAGATGCTTCTTGATGATTTTTGTCAGATAGCGTCGCCATGCCTCCTTGTTCTCTTCGGTAACGAATGGCGGGCATTGCTCACCGTAGAAGGTGTGCCATGTGAAGGGCTCAAAGTCGAGATGCCAGGGGAAGGATTTGTGTTGTGGGTTGTTTGGTTCCATAGGCTAAAATATGCAGGGACTATAACTAAAATGCCTTATTCAAGTCTATGTTGAAGCCCACAGCTTTCATGTCATTTGCTACAGCTACTTTCCAATATCCGTTGTCATCAACATTCACATATACGATGCCATCTATATCTCCAGGTTTTTCAACATTATCCACAACAAGAGCACACACTCTGTCTCTACCTAACTTTCCAATTAGATAGCCATGTTCAAATACGACATTCTGTCTTGCTCTTGATAATAGTTCAGAGTTTCCTTTCACGCGCCCTTCATCATCTGGAGTATATAGAACTATTCCAAAGCCTACATCTGTATATTTTTCAATCTTTTCAATGATGGTCTTACCCATGTTAGCCTGTTTATGTAATATAATAGGCTCCAAACCTAATTTCGTCAAGAATAGTTCTACTTCTGTTTTCAAGCTATCGTGTCCATGTACGATAAACACCTTGTTATTAGAAGTCTTGCTCATTTGAATATCATTTTTACCAGTTGACATATCATTTAATTTTTCAATATAGATTTTGTAAATTGGATAAGCTTCTTGATAGGAGTCTTCTAATGAATATCCATTACCTGTTACATCTATCTTGCAAAACTTGTCAATATATTCGTCTGATTTTCCAAAATACTTGACAAAGACTGCACATGCTTCTCCATACCATTCTTGGAAAGCATCAATGGCTTCATAAGAATAAACCTGTTGTTTCTTTTTATATATGTAATTTTGGAGCAACTGGTCGAGTTTTTCCAATCTGCTTTTTATTGTCTCATTCATATCTATACTCATTTTAATTTTCACGTTTTTATTATCTGTTTTCAATTTTCCTAAAAATATATCTATGGCATTGCCTTTTGTTAACATTAAGGGCTTGTAATTTTCTGCCACATTTTTGATATTACAAGAATACGTATATGTATAAATACCCCTTAAGTTAGGCGCATTGGTCTTCGTTATAGCTATTCTCTTGATAGGATTATTACCCATCCAAATATCTTTTAGAAATGGATATACACCTTCTAAAGCAACAATATTCAACTCATTGTTGTTGATAGTCAAGCGTTCGAGTTTTCTGAATCCTCCAATATTTAACCTCGACAATCTATTGTTGGATAACAATAATTGTTTTATGCCGACTTCTTTAATGCCGTTTGGAAAACACACAATTTGATTATAACAAAGATTCAGTATCTTCAATTTTGGCAACTTCAGAACTTGATATCCAATGGTAGATAGCTCATTATTCGACAAATCCAATACCATCAACTTACTCAAAGCCTTAATTTGAGGTGGTATTTTACTTATATGATTGTTATGCAATATCAACTTTCTCAGATTAGTCATTTTGAAGAAATAATCAGGAAATGATGTCAAATTTTGATTTGACAAGTCCAATTTTGTTATTTTCTTATAATTATTTTTTATTTTTGTGGTTGTTGCCATTATTTTTATTATTTTTGCAAACTAGTCGGCTATGGGAGGTAGCGACTATAAACAAAGTGCTCCATCCAACTCGGGTAAACGTCACCAAGGGCTGAGGACCAGAACTTATCGCAGGGGGAAGAACCAACTGCATCGACGGTTAACCAAGTGGGAAAGTATTGGGCTTTTGCCAAACTCCTCTTGGCTCGTCATGCAATATCAAATTGTGTGGCGAGTAACTTTTTTCATATTTTCTTCTCCAACTCCGAAAAGACATATTTAGCATATACGCAACTTTGTCTGCGCCAGTTGTATAAACATATAATACAGAGAAGCAGCGAGATAATGAAACTGGTGAGCGAATACAATCCCCCAAAAAACATGGCTATAAATGCAACTAATGTGAATATCAATTGGGCACCTGCTATATTACGTGCAAAAGTAGATTGCTCAAAATGTGTATTTATCCTATCAGACTGAGAAATCTCTTCTTTTGCCAAAAGAAATGCCTTATGAGCAGTTTGTTCATTGACTTCACTTATACCATAATGCGCTAAAATTTTAGAAACATCTTTCAGTCTATAGTCTTCATTGAATCCCAATACTATCTGTGAAGGTCTTTTCATTATTTTTCTTCGATAAACGACACGTTCCATATAGCTGGAGCAAATATTGATGATATATCCCACTATATAGCCAAGAAATGGCAATAACATCACTATGACATTTGCAAACGTAGAAGTTAAAAGCTTAAAAAATGGGGTAGCCTCATCTATTCGTATAATTTCTAAATCAACACTGATTCCCAGACAGAGAGTAATGAAATACAAGCCAGGAATTATCATTCGTAAAATATCTGAAAATTTATATGTCATAATTGTGCTTTTTAAAAATCTTTATCATCAATTCTCGTCTTTACATCCTTTTGACTGAAACGTGGTGGAGTATTCTTAAAAATACCCTTGGCATCTTGACCAGCATAACCAGGCAGTTGAAATTTTCTCAAGGAATCAATATCCAAATCGTCTATCAATATCGTGGAATTCTTGCCTCCTTTTACTACCACCATGTTCTTTTCCACAGACTTGCTTGGCCTCATGATTCGTGAATCACCATATTCAGAAGTATTTACTTGAATAAAGAACGAATGGATATCTCTCACCCATGAACCAGCTATATCAGAATAATAGTTAGTGTCAGAATTAAGTTCTGTCGCAACTATAAAATCTACTTTAGATTTCATTAAACATCTTTCCTCTATACTTGCCAACTCAAAGCAGTTGTAAACAGAGAAATAGGACTTTTTCCAATGGAACAAATGATATATGCTTTTAACTTCCTTAGGTACATGATAACCATAAGAACGCAACAGCGTTTTTTCTTTAGGAGCATAATGGTTCTTTACCCGTGGAATAATGACACAAGAATTATAATTGCTTTCGGTAAAAGGCAGTATTGTAACAACAATATTCAAGGCATATTTTGAATTTGTTATAAGATATGTCAAACCAGCGATTATGGCTATCTGATTTTTCTTACACTCGGCAGCCAACAAATCTATCCATTGGTATGGAACTGACAACTCTGGCAATACAAGCACGTCGCATTTATTTACAATAGCCTCATTGATAATACGAAACAAGTCCTTTCGTCTTTCCGAAGAAAGATTAACCTTATTCAACGCAGTCTTTTCTATTAGATTTTTATCTACATTCATATTGGCAATTCCAATCCTCTTGTTTGACTTGATTGTATTGGCTATCCTTTCGTCTGTAGGAATAATGTATTCAAATACCATTGACTTGTACTTGTCATTTTTTAATGAATCTATTTCAATACGAGTAATCAAATTCTTCTTGTCCCCTTTATTTTGCTTATCAAACAGCCGGTTCCATTCCCAATTGATAATAAGGTATTGCTTAAAACCCTCTGATGGTGCATCAGACAGAAAATCGTTTATCGAATTAGTCTTTGAATATTTATACTCATCCGATTTTATAAAAATATAGATATGGCAGATAACATCAAGATGCACAAATAAAGGAGTAAGATAGATGACACCAACATTTTCGAGAGTTTCAATTTTATGGTCATAATCCTTACGATAGAGATTGTATTCGTCATCCAACAAACATTTTGTCAAATTGAGTCCGCCTATCCCTAAATACTGATGGCGAAACATGCTGGCATGTCTCAGTTTTATTGCTGTTTTTATTGTGGTTTCTGTCCATTTGTCTTCAGGTTTAATTAACTGCAAATGCATGGACAAAGGTATTGCTTCCGATAGGCGTAAAGTCTCTGTTAAACCAGCTCTTATTTCGTACAATATTTTCGCATTGTCAAAGGAACATTGTTTGATAGCATCTAAGATTTGCTTTTGAAACTTATTGAGAGAATCGACATCTTCTGTTATTACAAAATATGTAAATACTTTCTCCCAAAGACTATAATATTCCAAAGCAACAGCACCTTTGAAATAGGTGAGAATCTGTTTTACTATGACTTTTTTGTGCTTCTTATTTTCCTCCGACTTATAGCAAGCTAAGAATATCATGTGAGCCAAATACGTAGAAGCACCATACTTGTCTTCCGTAAAGTCTTTTATGTTACGCAATTTGTTCACAGAACCTGAATAATGCATAGAAAAAGCAGCTTCATCAAAATCCTGCTCTACAGTTTCTTCATCGGGCAAGAATCTAAACTCACTCCGTTGACGCTGTATGTTTCGTCTAAACTTCATCAAAGCTGCCTTTGAACCTGTATGTTCAAAACTTTCTATGATAATTTTATGAGGTTGGATGAAAAGGCTTACATTACTCGCAAGGATTTTATATGTGTCATTATCATGTACAAGTATTTTAGGCTCAACAAAGTACTTGTTTAGGAATTCCAATGCATCGTTTGCTTTTGATTCTCCGATTACAAAAAGCATGTCATCTACGTAACGCCCATAGTAATCTGGATGAATTTTCTCTACGACCCTTTTGTCAAAGTCAGACAAGAATAAATTACCGATAACTCCAGAAGAAACCAATCCGACAGGCAACATAGGGGCATTCCCATCAATTGGCACAACATCTTCTGGCAAAAAGTCTTTGCACTTTTCTGTGTATGCTTCATGCACGCTCGATAAAAGTCTTGTAAGCCTATATGCAAATGTTTGTTCTTCCTCATTAAAAAAATCAATAGCATTTTCTACCTGTAGTTTTTCCACAAACTCAGAAAGATTCAATCTTGCATGATAAAAATACCGTGTAATGTCCAGGCTCACAATAGTTACATCCTTATGGCTATCAAGTATCTCGTCTGCTTTTTTCAAAGCATTATCTCGCCAATCTTGATACCCTTGAAAATAAGGCTTGTAGATATGCAGTCCAGATGAAATTTTTGTTTGTTGGTTTTCCGTTTGTGGTGAAGTCTGCGAAAGCTTATAAGCATAATTGTGTGAACTTATCAGTTTTGTAAGCCTAACTCCCACAAACATAACCCACAAAGTACTTATCAGCTGAATTTCAATAGGGGCATCAATAAATATATTATACTTGTCTATTTCTAATTTTTCTTTTTGAATATGGTTGCTGATTAGTTTTATTTCCTGATCTTCTTGACCACCATCTTTTTGCATACTTTTGGGCAATATGCAAAAATCTATCTTATCAAGCAAACGCTGAAAATGTTGTTCATTTGTACCCAAAAGAACCTCGTACAATCCATCTAATTTTTCCGCAAACTTCTTCTTGAACTGTTTTTCCTTCAAGCCATACAAATCTTCCTCGAATTCAGCTACACGCTTTCGAGTAAGTAAAGAAGCACTATCATAATAACTATAATTCTTAAACTTACGATAGGCTTCGTAAATCTTCTGCCATAGATATTTTGTATTCATCATAATTGCATAAATCAAAATTTAAAACGGGCTACTAAGCCCCTTCCCCGAAAAATAGTTCAAAAAATGGGGGAGAGGAGCAGTTCTCCGTATATCTACTATTTCTTGTTCTTCATCCTCCAGAAGAAGTGCCAAGTTCTGAATATTGGCTCACTTAGTGCCTCGGCAGAATAAAACCTCACAAAACGCAAATCTCGGCACAGTCTCTGCATGTTATGGCCGAAGGAACTATGTCCGAACCCATATCGTTCATCATATTGTCCGAAGTTACCGCCACTCAATATTTCCGCCAACAACAACTTTCCCCTCTTCTCATCCATCGGAGCAATCATCTTCTCCTCCGGCAGTCCCAAAGCCTCATGCAGTACATACATCACGGCTCCTGCAAACTTCCACAATCCAAGATGCTTCAGTTCTTCCTGCAAGGTATCCCTGATCATTAAAGCCTCATCATTAATCACTACATAGTAGTAATCTACAATCTGTCTCAATCCGACTCCTTCATAGAAATAATGATGATACAAATGGAGCAATTGGTAAACAACATTGAAAGCACATGTCGGCACGGCGATTTCCCCGGCATCATCAGGAAGCTCTACAACATTACTACACTGCAAGTCAACATTCCGCTTGAGCCATTTCTGCAACCGATGATTATAGAGAGGATTATTCAGAATGGCAGGAGTCGGGTGAAGTTCCACGGCAATGCCATTTATCATAAGCTCAATATGGTTAAGACTTTCTTTCCCAACGTCCCCCTTGCCGTTCGCAAGCTGCTGCGCAAGTCTACGGATATCATCCCGTTCCGCACTCACCCATATATCTATATCCCCGGGAGTCCTTGAAAAATGATTAGGATACAACAGCGCATTGCCCTGACCTTTCAATATGCAACACCGGAATCCCTTTGTCTTTATATTCTTATATATGTGTGCAGCAGCTTCGTTCAAAAGAAGATTCCTTTGATAGATCCTTTGGCTCTGCCCGAACCAAGCCATCAGCAAATTCTGACCCGGAGCATATTTCTTCGGCAACCGCCGGATTCCCTCGAAAAAGACACCTGTCAAGGTCTGTTTCTTTGCAAAACGATAAAAGTCGTTCCAGTTAAAGTCCGCCAGAGTCTCCCCCGACAAGAATTCCCTGTCGTCATAAAGTCCTAAGGAGAACTGTAGAAAACGGAAATAGATATCAGCCATCACTCCCTCGTCATGTTCCAGAGAAACAGTGCGTTTCCAATGATATATCTTCTCCACATACGCTTCGGTTCCTTCAGCAGACGATAGAGCCATTCCAGTCCATGCTCCTGCCACCACATCGGCGCACGCTCCACAGTACCGGCGAAGAAATCAAACACCGCCCCGATAGTACCCACATGACAATGAATGTTCAGCTCCTTCCAATGCGTGTAGGTCCACTTCTCCTGCTTCGGTGCTGTCATGCCAATCCACAGAAGATCGGGATTTGCAGCGTTAATAGCATCAATGATAGCCTTATTGTCCTCATCCGAGAACTCCGGCTTATAAGGAGGCGAATAAGTCACCACCTTCAGATGAGGATAAACCTCAGCCGCCCGCTTCACTATCAGGTCAAGCACCTTCTGTGAGCTGCCCATAAACATTACCGTAAGCGGACGCTCACGGAATTTTGAGTTTTGAATTTTGAGTTTTGATTTGTCGGCTGAAGCCGATTGTGAATTATCCAATGAAGAATTATTCACTTCCAATTCCTCATTCATCATTCCACATTCTTCGAGTTTGTTCATTTCAAACTCGAACAAATCCCATCCTGCTATACGTTCCTTCGGTTGGCTCTTCGCCTTAATCCATCGGCACGCCTTCACGATGCTCACCCCGTCAGGAATAAGAGCGTCGCCATTGGTCAGCGCCTCCGCAAAGAGCTTGTCCTTCTTTGCCGTATTAAAAGAATGAGCATTAATCGTATTAATGAGCAATTTGCCCTCAGGCAGCAAGGCAAGCTCCGCCTTACTACCAAGTATATTTAAATCTTTTAATCGAAACATTATTGTAATTTTTTAATTATCGAAATTAGAAATACCCCAATAGCAGCTCCATGCACAGGCGGCGGCATGTGCATGGTAAAAAGTATCTTTGGTTTCATGAATTTTCCGTTAAACTTTGATAAAAAGAAATCATAAACAATACAACTTACGTCAAAATACCATATATTTGCAATCAATATTAATCAATAATATATAGTTATGGCACAGACATCAATGACAATCCGTATAGACTCTAAACAGAAAGCCATGTTCGACAGCCTCTGTGAGCAGTTTGGCATGAGTGCAAATGCAGCAATCAATGTATTTGTCAAGGCGGTAATCCGCACACGAAGTATACCTTTTGCCATTAAGGCAAAGGAAAGCAAAGAAGACAAGGTAACAGTCGAGGCAATAGAAGCTTTTGAAAACATGTGCAAGACAGCAAGAGAAAACAACATAGAAATGTCTCTTGATGAGATCAATGAAGAGATAAAAGAAGTCAGACGATTAAGAAAAGAACGCAATGGTGTACGCAGTTATTGATACCAACATTTTTGTGTCAGCTTTTATCACAAAGAATGCCACTGCCTCAACACGCCGAGTTATCAACAGCCTTTTTGCAGGAAAAATCAAGCCCTTGTACAATGATGAAATCATAGAAGAATATTCCGAGGTGCTTCATCGTTCAAAATTTCATTTGGCAGACAAAGATATACAAAGGTTACTGTATTTTATACAAACTAATGGCATTGACTCCTCCCGTTTTCCTTACGATGGCGACATGCCTGATGAAGACGACCGAGTGTTCTATGAAGTTGCATTGAGCGAAGAAGACTCTTTCCTTGTTACTGGTAACTTGAAACATTTCCCCAAGACTCCAAAAGTTGTGACTGCTGCAAAAATGATGGAGATATTGGACCATGAAGAATAAGATGAAGAGGTTTAGAACTCGAAAGCAAAAGTAAAAACCTAATGCGTTAAGACCTTACGCAGTAATGGTGGTTTACTTTGTTTTTTTGTAAAAGGTGGTGAGAGAGAGATCCCTCACCACCATAACCATTATCATCCATCGTTCGACCGAGCTACTAAAAGGACTGGTTTAAGCATCAATGTTATTGACACTAAGATTGCATCCATACCGTAGATAAAATCTAATCGCAAAATGCGAATGGATGCCTCGGAGAACCACTCTCCTATAAATCAAAATCTTTTCGTCTATCTGAAGAGATTGAAAACCTTTTGCAAAAAGAATCAATCGTCCTTTTATCGTTCTTGGTATGGAAGCTAAACTCCCACACCACGTCATCACCTACTTTTTCGTTTATCTTTTCAAAGTACGGCATATCCACCTTGGCTAAAGAATGCCCAATAACAGTAATCTTCTTAATCGTAGATAAGGAATCAAAAAAATATTCATTGGCAGCTATTATGCTTTTTGTAGGTTTCATATTAATCGCATAATAATCTTCAAATCTTCCTAACGCTTCTTGCACAGCATGATATCTGATCGGCAATCTCCAATTACCCTTTGTTTCATCTTCCAGAAAATAAGCAAGATACGCAAGTTTGTCATTCGCAAAATAACGGCCCTTCCTGTCTTTAAGATTAGGTCGATACCTTCGACGATGTTCATTTCTCTTTATCCATGACTCTAAATTCGCCTTGTCGTCCGCACTATGTCCTATTATCAAACTTCCAAATCTTTCATGCCTACTTCCATGAATATAATTGATTTGGTCATTAGGTATACCATACACAGACTCCAAAAAGTCAGTATAGTTGAATGTCAAGAAACGAGCATGTCTATCTATATCAAGCAGATGCTTTTTAAAACCTTTCTTATACTGCAAAGTATTTATCCATCTATGCAGTTGGTACCTCATCTCAAAAGTACACGTATTCAGCATATCCGAAATATTGTCTAACCCTAAATAATAGTCACAATACCTAAAATTATCAGAATCTTCATCGCAGTCAGGCAAGACAATATCAAGAATATCAAACACCTTCTCCCTATTCAGGTCAGCCAGATGTTCTTCAAAACTATACCACAATTCATTCTCTGCCCATGTCGTCTTCGGGTAAACACCATCAAACGTGCAATTCCATGAAATCTCGAAACATTTCAGAAAATCCTTGAAACTATCGAAGCTGTTTTTCAACGATCTTGGTCCGAAATATAAATCAAAAGTAGCCAAAACATAAGGCTTGTGTCTCAACAAGTAATTTCTGAAATCAGAGTAAGAACATTTAGCCCCATGATAGCAATCAAAGCCATTACCAATGATGTATAGGTGTTCAGATTCCATCATACTGAAATGTTTCTTGATTCTTATTATTTTTACAGAATCGGATAAGTGAGATTATTTATCCATTCTCTCGATTTTGTCTAAATCAAATGTACTCTGCGTTATACTATCAGTTGCTTTAATCCTAATGCATGTTAGCTTATCCTTTGGAGGCGTACATATAGAAAATTGACAACCTACTTTTAATAAGAAAGACTTCTTAGTTTCTGCTATTTCCTTCTGTTTACAATTCATTTCCAAATTCCAAATATTCGAGAATAAGAACTCGCTCCTATCAGAATCAATAAGTTCATAGATATTTTCTTTGTTACATTTCTTTACCTCTAGACCTTTATCTTCTATACATGCATATTTTTCAAAACATACAAACGGAAGCATATCTTTTCGTAATACAAGAATTTCAGATTGATTTGAATAAATAAAATGAATATTATGGTTGTTCTCAAAATCAGAAGGAAGTAGATGAGTGCCAATACTTCCTATCAAGACAACATACCCATCAGGAATATGCAATTTGGTCAAAGCTTTGACTATATCAATGAATCGGACAACATACGTATATTGAGTATTACAATTTCTTAATACCTCAGAATATTCCAATATAGCCTCATTAATAATATTACGAATCATAAACGATTCTCTGTTAATATTATAACAGGTTTTCCCTTCTAGGATATCAGATTCTTCCAATTTATTTATAGACTTAGCAAACCAACTATGCTTCTCATAGTTTTTCAATGTGCTATCTTTTTCAGTTATCAACACGGTTTGCAGCCTATTAAACTCACTCAATAGTGTAGATTTCATCTTATTGATTTTATCATCATCTATTTGTTTTACCGATTTGATTTGATTTTCACATGCTTCAATATAATCAGTTAACAAATCAAATGCCACTTGTCCAACAGAGAAACCAAGGGATTCCAATTCTTTAAGAGATTGTTCCAGGGTTTTACATATTTGTATATTTACACAATTTACTGATTCACAATCCTTACTTTCATCTTTCGTAGAACCATAGACATAAGGCAATTCCTTGGGATTGGCATACCTTACATTAAAATCAATTTCAGGTAATCTACACATCATTAATGCCATATATCTTACAATTCCTTTATAAAGGTTTGCCCCTGCTCTAACCCCCTCATACTGTGAATACAAATGATACCTAATATCCAAGTCTATTGTGGATTCGGCCATCTTATAAAAATACTTCAACCAATTGAATATTTCAGAGAAAGTACTTGGTATCAAATAAAATTTAGGAGGTAAGACATTTGTAAACCATGATATATGTTTAATCCATTCCGTATTTCTCATTTAATGCAAGTAAACCACCAACAGCAACATGAAACTCAAAGAATTTGTTATCCTTATTTCTCTTATCCTCATATTCAATATTGCTTCTATAATATTGGTCAGCAAATTCCCAATAACGATACATCCAATTTCTATCTTCATTCCTAACCACTTGGTTTATAGCTTGCCACAAGCATCTGTATTTAAATTCAGATAGCCCATGTGAGCTATCATTGAAATACAGACCGAAAACCATATTGTCATTTCTGAGCATCTGCGGAGAATCACTACGATAAGAAAACTCTAAAAGTTTTCTTAAAGCTTATTGACAAATAATCTGCTTGTTTTTTCCCGTCATATTTTTTCATTTGATAAAAAATTAGAAACATATTGAGTGCATTCATTATATAGACTAATATCTTCATTTTGAGCTGCATACTTTGACAAATCTATTAATTCCAACACATAAACGCCAGGCTTTTTGACTAAATGTTTAACGAACTGATGTGAATCTTTATAGATCAATATCATGCGGTACAAATTAATAACATGCAAAAGTAAAAGTAATATAACCAAGGTATGGCATACAAGAACACTAACTTGCATCCATAGAATGTTATTCATCAAATACAATGCAAAAGGATCAATTACTGCAAAGGCAATGGACAGCAAAAGAAGAATATTGAATCTGAAATATACTTTTTCTTCCTTAAAGAGTTCCACAAATCTTACAACATGGTACTTCTCGTCTATCCCATCAATAGCTTGTAACATCAAAGGATAACACATACCGATAATCGCGGAAAAGATTCCTATCAGTCCACTATATGTATAATCTGAAAAATCAAAATTCATATTACTTCGCTTTGATATAATGTTGAATCTGTATCTCCATTCTCAAACTATCAACCAAATATTCATATTGGAGTTTTGTTTCTTTCTGAATCTTCATACCTTGATATTGAACAAGCAACATACTAATAGAGAAAGATACAATAAAAGAAACTGTCCATCTGAAAATTGAATGTGTGTTTACATTTTTAATGTACCTCCATACTCCTAAGACCAAAAATTCTAGTATGTACGGAAAAGCGACAAGATTGACTATTAATCCAAATAAAAAGGAAATTAATGAAACGAGATAGATTATCATGTTTAGAGGGAGATTTTCACCTTTTCATACCACTTCACCATTGTCTTAGCCTTTTCCTCCCAAGACAATTCCAGTTGTCTTTGCTTGCAGTTCTCTGACATTTGCTTCAAGAGGTCTCTATTGCGCTCAAGTTCTTTAAGAACCCTTGCGAATTCATGGACGGACTGCATAGGAGTGGATAATTCTATCTTACGTCCTACATTTTCATTTACTGCGTCACCTTGACCGCAAGTGTCAAAACAAACAACGGGAAGGTTGTTACCGATAGCTTCTAACACAACATGTGGTGTTCCTTCTGCTACGCTTGTAAAGAAAAATACGTCTGACTTTTGCATAAGCTTTTGTACCTCTTCATGGCTTACGGCACCATGCCAGACACACCAATCAGCAATGCCAAAGTCTATTGCCTTTTGTTGATAATATGTCGAGTCGCCACCACCAACAATATGTAGTCTGACCTTATGACTTCCAACAGCTGCAATAGTCCATAATGCCAACAACAATTGTTTGCGGAAATCCAACTTGCCTACCCAAAGAACATCAAAAACTTCTTTTTGAGATTTATCTGCAATAGGATGCTCCTGCACATAACAGCCCGTCTCGTTTAGAAGCGGAGAGTCAATGTCCATGTATTTCTTGAAAGAATGTTGAGAGTTGGACGAGGCAGAAAAAACGATAGAAGCCTGATTGGCAGCTTTAAGCACACGCCTTGAATATCTTAGCTGAAGACACGTTAAGAAGTTCTTTAAATGTATAAACAACTTTGTTTTGAGGCTCACACCATCCAGATATTCCACTGGAAACTTGTCCTTGGCATCTACAGGTCCCCATACAAACGGCACCCCATTCTCCTTTGAAAGTTTCCAAAGATAACCAGGCTCACGGAAACCGATCATATTTAGCTGATGCAGCACATCAATCTTTTCCTTAGAGCATATATCCTTCGCCATGAGATATGTCTTCCATTGCCACTCGCGATAATACTTATAAAATCGCCAGTCACCCTGGTTCCAGCACATCTTGCGAATCTCATCTGAAACCGGATTATAATAGAAGTGCATATTTCTTCCTTGTTCTAACTCTGGAACAACAGCTTCTATCTTATCTTGAAATTCACCTTCTGTAATAATATGAACTTCACAATATCTGGCAAGATTACTCACCCAATTCCAAGCCATACCAGGCTCACTTCCCATGTTAGGAGAACAGGCATAAGCATTAATTAAAATTTTCAACATACTTATTAAAATCTTAAATAATAATATTAATCTTGTCGATTGTTTAACGTTGAAATACCATCTTACAACATCGAAGCACAAAGGATTCTACTAAAAGCCAATGATGTCCTCTATATCTCTTTATCATAGCCAAAATTTCGGCAGGATTAAAATGTAATATTCGATAACAAATACCTTTCCAAACAATCTCAGCCTTAACCAATCTTTCATATTTTGAACTTTCATCAAAATTTTGATAGAAGATATCAATCTCACTTAAAGGAGTTGAGATATTACTAAAGAAACTGCCCTCTCGATTGTATGACATGATAATCTGTGGTGAATAAGCTATCTTAGCCAAATGAATCAATGAGTTGTCAAAAAAGGCATCCTCTCCTTTTTTCATCTGAGTACTAAAGCCACCAACTTTATCAAATAAATCTCGTTTAAAGGCATAAGCTCCCAATCTAAGTTTCCAATGCATATCCCAAAGATTTTTAAAAGGATCATTTAATATCCCCCTAACCTTTAAGCTACACCCCTTTGCTACTTTTGATTCTCCGTAAACAGTATTGTAATTTGCCGAAACTAATGACACAGAAGGAAAATCACAAATCAGCTGATGCAATGTTTCCAAACAATTAGGCATAATAGTATCATCAGCATCAAGAAACATCACCCATTCGCCCTTGGATTGCTGAAAACCAAAATTTCTAGCCCGTGATACGCCCCCATTAGCTTTATCAAAAACCTTCAATCGACTGTCAGAATATGCTCTAACAACAGAAAGACTATTATCAGTGGAACCATCATTAACAACAACAACTTCAAAATCTTGAAATGTTTGTGATAAGATGGAGCCCAATGTTGCCCTTATATAATCCTCTTTATTATAAAGAGGTATAATAATAGAAATCATAATGAATCATTTTTATCCTTTATCCCTATTTCTCCAAAATATCGGAAAGATGCATCTCGCATAAACAGTGAAATAATGAAAGCAGGCTGTTAATAAACCTTTGTGCCTTCTTTCCAAATGAAAGGTCTCTTTAGGAGGCATACCATTCGGTCTATGCAGCATTTTCCATCGTTGAGCAAATGGTACTATAGGGTTACACCACTTATCAAATGTAGGGTGCGCATCACATTCGCCAAGCACCTCACCAACTTGAAACATAGCAATACCAGCTTCCTTTGCTCTCATACCATAGTCAAAGTCACCTTTGCTATGAGTAAAGTAATGATCAAGATTGCCTAACACCTTGTATGCAGACCGAGGAATGAAAACTATGTTACCATTAAAATAATCGACTTTTATCAAGCTGCCATCAGGCTTTGGTATGCTTCCATTTTTCAATCTGCCACCATACGTAATAGCAGAATGATCTGTTGATTCTGTTGCTCCAACAATGATTGCCTTTTCGTTTGTCTCAACAGCAGCATCAGTAAGAACCTTCAACATATTCCCATAAACAAAGGTGTCATCGTTGAGCCACAGATAGAAATCATAGTCCTTAGCCTTTGCAGCAGTGTTCCATGCCGTCCACATACCGCGATTCCAGAACAAATCGCCCTTGGCATGTATTACATTTACTTGTAGAAATTGTTCAGCCACCGCTTCCGGCGTACCATCAGTACATCCGTCGTCAGTGAGATACACATCCACCTGATAGCCATCCAATGGCAACAATTTATATAGCTGTTCCAGGCATTGTAATGTTTTGTCCTTTCGGTTAAACACCGTAAGGAGCACTGCTATTGTTTTCATAAACTAATGTCGTTTTTTTATACGCTTTATAAGCCTGGCTTACGAAGCCAGAAATCGTTTTATATATACCAACAAACTTAATTGTAAATAGTAATGGATGCTGAACTTTACGTGTTAGTTCATCCAATTGACCAACCTCCAAATTTATGAATTTAGGAAGAGCAACTTTTAAGAAGGGAATACCATGTTTTGAGGAATTAAACTCTATGCATTTAACATTCTGCACCCCTTTAGTATACTCATGTTGCTCAACATCCCAACTTGATCTATCTGAATAAATATAATATATCGGAGTGTCTGAGTCAATATCGTTTAATATATTAACAGCCCCCCCATTATTGCTTTTAAAGATACTAAACAAAAGTGGAGAAGTAGTAGGACAACTTTCTTTTACCAATCTTTCCAGACAAAACTGGGCATTGAAACAGATTGATTTTTCAGACTTTAATTTTGGCCCGAATAAAGCAGAAGCATAACCACCTGCCGAACTTCCTATTGTTATAACTTTAAAGCCATCTGTTTCATTCTTCAAGAATTCCAACATTTTTTGTGGTGAATTTATCTGTCCATTGATGCCGGTAAGATACCACTGTTTGAAAATATCACGCACAAATATATGTTTATAAGCTTTTCCTATACGACAATGATACCACTCAAAGAAATTCTTTTCCACAATTCGCTTACGAAATATCTCTTCCGTATGCGGAAACCAAATATCATTACTACAAAAATAGATGGCACAATAATCCTTAGAATCACAACATTCATCATATTCTATAAGATAATTGGGCTCGTTCTTCCAATAATCCTGCACGATTTGCGGATACTGGAAAATTCCATCATACCTTGAATCTAACATAAGATATTAAATGTTTTTTATAAACTTTGCAGGATTCCCTGCCCATATTTGATTGGCAGGAACCGATTTCGTAACAACAGAACCTGCTCCTATCACACTATTCTCACCGATAGTTACGCCCTTCAAAATGATAGACTTTGCACCAATAAAAACATCATTGCCTATAACAACTGGCTTTTCTGCTCTATTCTTAAAATCCTCACTACTTCTACGGATAACCGGGTCAAGAGAATGAAAGTCAGTATCATAAATACAGACTCCACCGCCAATCTTCACATTATTTCCTATAAAAATGCTTTTATGACAGATCAATGCAGCCTGCGACATACCTACATTGTCACCAATAGTCAATACAGCTCCTCTGTCCACAAAGAATGTGCAGCGCTCATAACAACCTATTGGATTTCCTTTAATACCATTGTTCATGGCGAAGTTCTTACCAATAGAAAACGTTCCACCCCGAGCTACCATAACAAAAGGAATACCATTAGTGTGAAAAGATTTATAAACAACATTGTTACTAATTAACAAGAATTTAGTATATAAACGATTTCCCCTCCCATTTATGATGGCAGCAATTCTTCTAAAAGACTTATATATTAGACTGATTATGTTCATTACTCAAAACCTCCTTATATATTTCCAGTTGTGTTTTAACACAAGCATCTCTATCATTTTCTTTCATTCGTCGTAATCTACCATTTTCTGATAATTTTTCTGCAAGTTTTTTATCTTGCAATACTCTATCTATCAAACCGGCGCAGGCATAATAATCAACAGAATTGTAGAACAACGCCTCCAGTCCATTTTCTGCCAACTCTGGCATAGCTCCAGCAAAAGAAGCAATCGTAGGAGTTCCAACGATCATCGACTCAGCAAAAGCGAGACAATATGTCTCGATAAAGGAAGGTATTACGCATACATTAGAATTCTGCAATTGCTCAATAATTTGATTTTCGTTCAATGCTCCCAAATAAATTACATTCGATTTCAAGTTATATTTTTCCACAAGGCTATTCAGAAATACAGAATATCCATCAAGTAATCTTTGACCTACATTGATATTTCCTGCTAATTTTAACTTGATATTAGGGTATTTCTCCTTTAATAATGAAATGGATTTTATAATAATATGCATTCCCTTATATGATACTGCAGCAGAACAAGTAGAAAAAACAACTGGGGCATCATCTACTTCTCGATATTTCCATTGAACAGAATCATAGAAACTGCTACGCAACATAATTCTAGTAGGATAGAGTTTCGCCTTTGGATTTACAAACAATAAATAGTTTTTTACCCATTGCGATTGATAAGCTATATGCTTGAACACTTTTATATTTGCTGTTTCAGCTACCCCTCTTCTACGAAAGACTTCTTTTTTATGAAACAATGTTCTTGATGGCATAAGTATTTCTTTCATATGAATAGATTGAAAGATTTCCTTTATACTCATCCCACCATAATAATACTCAGTATAAGGTGCAAGCAGTCCTTGTACATCGAGAAAAGTAGGAACATCTATATACCCTTTACGATAAATAGATGCCCAAAAATTCTCAGTTCCCCAAATATGAACCAAATCTGGTTTTTCTTTTTCTATTATATCCTTCACTATAGAACAAGTTTCTACAGATGCTTCTTGTCCATAGTTACTTGCTTTTGTAGGAATTATCCATTGCTTAATATTTTTAAAATTGCCCAATATAGGCTTTTCTACTATACCATTTGTAATATTAACCAATGTTATAAAAGAAGCTAGTTGTTCAGCCATAGGCTGCAACCAGCTACCTGTTACCTTTGTTTTTTCTGAAACAAAGGCTGAATTACTTAACCATAATACCTTCATAATATTTTTATTGAAGTTTCGCAAGAGAATATATATCAACTTGCTTGTTTATAAATATACATATCACGTAGCGCATGGACAACAGGATTACTTTCGATGAAATCAGCCAGTAACTCTGTTGCATCTATAGAGTAACGCTCTTCAGCTTCCAGAACGAAGTCCAAAATGATAGCCCATATCTTGTCCGTTACGGACAACTCGAGAGTGTCATTGGGACCCTTTGTAAAGAGACCACCGATGGTTACATACGCATCAAATCTCTTCACTGTACACAAGATGTTATACTGCAACATTGTCAAAGTGAAGCTAGCAATATAAGAGGCAAAATAACAGACTGGCACACCATCAAACTTTACGTCCATTGTACAAGCATTATGTTGTGTTTGCATGCCTTCTCCTTTTGCAGGTGCTTGATGATTTGCTTGACATTCTTGACCATATCAATGGTATTGTCTGTCTTCTTTATCAAGTATTCATCCACACGCTTTTTTACCGCCAGTCCCTCGTGGTTCTCGGTATAGCGATCCTTGCGCTGCTTAGCAGTCAGTCCCAGAACCAATTGCTTGTCCTTACCCTCCTCTCCATGTAGTGAGAAATCAAAAAAGAGCTGATTAACGCCATTGGACAACATCATGGTCAGACACTTATAACCAAGAATACTCTTTTGATGAACATGAGACCAGATTCTTCCTATGAGTTCGGTCGTCATACCAGTCCTAGGTGCATCAGTATCATCAATAATCAAACAAACTGGCTTGTCATGATGAACAGTTGTGCTGCTTGATATCTTCTTTATCAGCTGAAGATTCATTGCATATAGTAACTTGCGCCACTTGACGTTGCCATCATTCATAAAACGATAGAACATGTATTTATCACAATTGAACAATTTACTCAAGGACGAGTTTGAGTATCGACTCGCATTCTTGACTATGAAGAATGGGAAGAGCATGAGAAGGTTGAGTACCTGCAAAGTAGTGAACTTGCAGTTCTCTTTCTTCTCTACTCCAATCTGGCTGGAGTGTATATTTATATGTTCCATCACACCCATAATGCACTTAATTGCACGATTATCGTCATTTTTTACAAAGCCACATAATTTTTCTTTTCTTGAATCATATTACAAAAATATAAATATAATAAAATGCATTTTCTACTATTTTACACTTGATATATTCTTGTCAATAAAAGCATAGTATGACAACATCCAAAATGTCCATGGTAAAGCTGATGATAAGTTAGGGTTCATTGTTCCAACTACATAGAAAATGACCAAAAGCCACCATCTAGTATATTTACCTAATATAGCTATTTGCCTTCGCTGAATGTGAAACAAGAGCATAAGTATAAGAGCCGTAAATATTATACCTTCTCTTAAAATCATTGTAATTACACCATTTTCCACTCCACCCGTTTGCAATTTCCTCATCACAAATAGATATAAGTCAGGAGATCCGAACCACAATTGTATTGGTTCCAAAAACAGGTAGAAGGAAAACACGTCCATACGTGTTTGTGCGCTACCATCCATCAATTCATCTCCAACAAGCAAACGTCCCCCAAGAGAGGTGGTAAAGACTAGCCAAGCAAAAACAACAGCAAAAGTAATTAATATTAAATATATCCACTTCTTATACTTCATCTTCGATTTATACAAACTTAACAATAAATAAGGAATCATCAATACTGAAGCTACTATAGTTGCACCTCGAGCATTGAAGCACCACAAGGATGTATAACCTAACATAAACAATAACAACTTATACTTCATATGCATATCGCTTACTAGCATAAACGACATCACTACACAAACTATCATAGCATTCATCAACGGATGAGCAAAGAATGCATAGCTTCGAAATTCCCAATCTTCTGGCGCAACATAATATTCTAACTGACTTTTAGTCAACGCTGCTGTCGGATCATAAAAAAGGCATGTCTCTGTTAGTTTTTCGTATACAGCAACTAAGCACTCAACAATAAAGAA
>ENA-UEPD01000462-UEPD01000462.1-human-gut-metagenome-genome-assembly--contig:-NODE-462-length-32091-cov-8.480415_pt1 | contig 32091 bp, 26 predicted proteins | sample MGYA00242895_ERZ507906 | MGnify/ENA primary metagenome ERZ507906 (study PRJEB26167, sample SAMN06115416) | human gut metagenome | host: Homo sapiens | place: China:Guizhou | collected 2015-03-03... | reverse complement strand
CACTTCGTGACAGCTCTCCCAAAGGGAGAGCCCTTGGCAGTCCACGCAAACTTCATCTCTTTGCCAAGGCCTCTCCCCTTGGGAGAGATGGATGCGAACGTAGTGAGCAGATGGAGAGGGCGAGGCTGCTTTCCTGCCGCGCTGCTGCTTCCGCAGGAAGCAGGCGCTGCAGATGCCGGTCGCCTTTACGACCCCACCCGTGAAAATGGCATACCGGAGCGTCCGCAGACGCTCCGGTATGCCGAAAATATAAATAATTCTTCCGCTGAAGACGGCCAGAGCAAAGCGGAGGCCATTTAGATCATTTCTTTTTCAGCTGTTCCGCCAGCCCATCCCGGGGCGTGATGTAGACCGTGGTGTACACCTCGTACAGCACCATGCCGGGTTTGGCACCGCTGGCTTTCCAGATGTTTTTCACCTCGGTGGTGTCCACCGCCACCTTGGCGCCGGCGCCCGCCTTGTAGGTGCTGGAGTAGATGACTGCCAGCTCCGCGGCCTCCTGCTTGGTGGTGTCCGGAATCTCCTCGCCCCGGCTCATGACCACAACGTGGCTGCCGGGGGCCTTCTGCACATGGAACCACAGGTCTTTGCCCCGGGCGGTGTGCAGGGTGAGCTTGTCGTTCTGGGCGTTGTTGCGGCCCACCAGGATCTCAAAGCCCTCGGTGGAAGTGAACCGCAGGAAGTCTGCGGGCTTCTGGCGCTTATCCCGCTGCTTGTAGTATTTCAGGTAGCCCTGACTCTTCAGCTCTGCCCGGATCTCGTTGAGGGCCGCTTCGCCGGAAGCGGACTCCACCTCGTAGAGCACCGTTTCCAGATAGGCGATCTCCTTTTCACCCTCTGCCAGCAGATTCACCAGCATCCGGGCGGCGGTCTGCTTCTTTTTATAGTTCTTGAAGAAGTTCTGGGCGTTCTGGCTGGGTGTGAACCGCAGGTCCAGCGGGATGGTCACCTCTTTGCCCTCGTCGTACCAGTTGGGCACGGTGATGCTCTTCATGCCCTTCTGGGCCAGATAGAGGTTTGCCGAGAGCAGCTCACCGTACAGACGCAGCTTTTCGCTCTTGCCGCTGGCAGCAAGCTCTTCCTGACGGGCGGCCTGCTTGCGCACGGCGCGCTCGTACATATTGTGCACGGCCTTGTGCAGCTCCTTGCTTTTGGTGCGCAGGCGTTCCGCGCGGTCCTTCTCAGCGTAGTAGCCCTCCAGCATGGCGTTGAAGGAGGGCCACTCCTTTATAATATATTTTTCGCCGTACTGCTGCGGGCGGAAGAAGGTATACTCGATGGGCTTTCCGCTGGGGTCGGTGACGCTGCAGGGCGTACCGCCGGTTGCGTGCTCTTCCTTCAGCTCGTCGATGGCAGCCATAAGCTTGCGCTTCTGTTCCTCGGTCAGCTCATTGGCGGGCAGATGTTCGCCGTCAAAGGCACGCCATGCAGCTTCGCGGCAGACCACCGGGCCAACACCGGCCACGGTCTTGTTGAGGGCATCTGCCACCGGCAGATCTCTCTGGCAGGCTGCTGCCACGATGGACGCACTGCTCACCAGCAGGAAGTCCGGTCTTGCAGGCTTGGGCGGCGTGGTGTAGGGCAGGCCCGGCAGCAGCTGGCGCACATCGCTGTCCTCAAAATCCACGCGCTTGAGTGCGTCAATAATCTTGCCGTTCTGCACCAGAACCAGATTGGAGTAGCGGCCCATCAATTCGGCACACAGGGTGTTGCGCACAAGGTCGCCCATCTCGTTGGTGCACTGGAAATCAAAATACACGATGCGGTCTCCCGACTCCATGTGCACGTCCAGCAGTCTGCCGCCGGTAAGATGCTTGCGCATCAGCATACAGAAGGAGGGCGGCGTTTCCGGGTTTTCAAAGCTTTCTTCGGTCAGGCACACGCGGGCGGAACCGCTGCGGGCCGAAAGCAGCAGCGCATAGGTATCCGTGCGGGTGCGCAGGGTGAGCACCAGCTCATCACGGGTGGGTTCAAATAGTTTTGCGATCTTGGCGTCGGTCAGCGTTGCTTTGAGCTCTGCTGCCGTAAGGGCCAGTGTCGCGGCATCCAATGCCATAGTGTTTACCTCATTTAACGATTTTAAATGGCCGCCGCATTCGCTTTGGCCATAATCAGCGGAATTTTTATTTGTATTTGTAATTCGGCCAAGCCTGCGGGCTTTGCCGAATTACTCTTTCACAGAAGAGGCTGCAGCGGCAATCTTCATCTCAGCCGGAAAATCGCCGCAAGAAAAAGCAGCGGCTTTTCCTTACAAATACGTATACGGATCCCGGTTTTCAGTGCTCACCAGCACTTCCAGCTCCGGCAGGGCGGCGCGCAGCTTTGCAGCCACGGCGGCAGTCACCGGAAATTCGGTGGCATAGTGGCCCGCCGCAATGAGCGAAAGGCCCAGCCGCTTGGCATCGATGGCGTGGTGGTGGTTGGCTTCACCGGTCAGCAGGCAGTCCGCGCCCATGGCAATGGCATCTGCAAACAGGCTTCCGCCCGCACCGCTGATGACCGCCAAGCGCTTGACCGGCTTACCCGCATCCACAAACTTCACCTGCACCGCCGGGCCGTTCTTCGGCTGGTTGCAGCGCGCAGCAAGCTCCTGCTGTGCCTTGCGGGCAAGCTCCGGAACCGCGATTTCTTCAATGGCTCCCACACGGCCGCAGCCCTCGGCAAAGGTTTCCATATTCTTCATGTCAAAGATGCCTGCCAGCACCTCGTTCACGCCGCCCTCGGCAGCATCCAGATTGGTGTGCATACAGATGGCAGAAATGCCTGCCTGCACCAGCTGGAACGGCACATCCTGCGGGCCGATCTTTTTGAGCGGATCAAAAATGACCGGGTGGTGGGACACGATCATCTCACACTGCTTTGCGGCGGCTTCGGCCACCACCTCGGGGGTGATGTCCAGTGCTGCCAGCACCCGGTGCACCGCGCCGCCGCAGTCCACCAGCAGGCCGGGATTATCCCAGTGTTCCACCAGCTCCAGCGGCGCGATGGCCTGCATTGCTTCGTATACCTGATTAACTGTTATCATATCTTCACCATCCTCGCCCTCTCCGTCATTGCTTACGCAATGCCACCTCTCCCATGGTGAGAGGCCTTGGCATTCCATGCAGCGTTCATCATTTTGCCAAAGGCTCTCCCTTTGGGAGAGCTGGACGCGAAGCGGCCTGAGAGGGCAAGCCAGCTAATAAACTATCGATTTCCTGCGCCAGTTCACTGCCATCCGGCACGCCAAGGCGCATCCGGGGCAGCTTTGCCTTCTGCCAGTCGGCGTAGCCTTTTCCCTCGGGCCACTCTCCCGTACTGCCAAACAGGCACTCGGCAAAGGTGGGCGCATACACCCTGCCGGTGTACTCTGCCGCCATCACCGCGTACCAGCGGCCCGCCGCCTGCACCGGGCGGTCGGCTGCAAAGGAGAAGCCATGCTCCCACAACCAGCGGCGCAGCGCGTCGTGGCGGGTGGCCGGGATCATGATGATCCGCGGCCCTCCCACGGTGAACACCCACGGGGCTTTCTCTAAAATTTCCCAAGTGGTCTGGGCGGAAACGCCCGCCAGCACGATGCTGCCTACTTCGTTCTCCGTAAGCACAGAAAGACCGTCGCCAAGCCGAAGCTCAGCGCGGTCTTTACAGCCTGCATGTTCCAGCGTCTGCTCTGCCTTTGCCAGCGGGCCGGGCCGCAGGTCGGCACCGATCACCTTCGGGTATTTTCCCGAAGCCGCCAGCACCGCCGTCAGCTTGCCGTGGTCGCAGCCGATGTCCGCCACCGGCTCTCCCGGCCGCACAAGCTCTGCGGCGGCAGCCAGACGCGCATCCAGTGTGGGCAGCAATTTATGCCTTCTTTGCGGCCAGATGCTCGTTCAGCTTCTCGATCAGCTCATCGCAATCCACGCCGTGGACAGCACAGGCCTCCTCGATGCTCTCGCCGCGGGATGCAGGGCAGCCCAGACAGTGCATGCCGATCTCCATGAAGTAGGGAGCGGTGGTCTGGTCCATATCCAGGATATCGCCGATGATGGTCTCGCGGGTCACCTGCTTTGCGTCCTTGTGTTCTTCCTTCTTGAGCATATTGAAAATATCAAACATGATGGTTTTCCTTTCCTGTTGGGTAAAATCACGGCATAACCTACCGTTCTTCTATACTATACCCTAAACCGGTACTGTTTTTCAAGTATCTGCTGGGATTTTCAGCGTTTACTGGTAATTCTTATCCAGCGAGAAGCCGCGCCCGCTCACCTCGGTCACATGGCTCACGATCATAAAGCAGGTGGGGTCGATGGCATGGGCCAGCTTTTCCAGCTTCGGCAGCTGGCGGTTGCTCACGATGCTCAGCAGCACCTGCTCCGGCTCGTGGCTGTAGCCTCCCTCGCCATGCAGCACGGTCACACCGCGGTCCAGCTGGGTGAAGATGGCCTCGCGGATATCATCGGCGTGCTGGCTGATGATCTTTACCTCGGTGCGGGTAGTGCCGAAGATGAGCACCTTGTCCAGCACCACCGTATACACGATCACCATCACGATGCCATACAGACACTGCTGCAGCGGGCTGAACGCCGCCTGCAGGCAGAGGATGAGCATATCGAACACCAGCATACTGGCCGACACCGGGATGTGGAAATATTTGTTCAGCACCAGCGGAGGGATGTCCATGCCGCCGGTGGATGCGCCTGCCCGGATGGTGATGCCCAGCGAAACGCCTACGCCGAGGCCTGCAAAAATGGTGTTGAGCACCAGATCATCGGTGAGCACAAAGCCTGTGAACACCCGCTCCCACAGGGCCAGAAACAGGGGGCTGAGCACGGTGCTGGCAATGGTGGTGATGGCAAAGCGCCGCCCCAGCAGCACCCAGCCCACCGTAAGCATGGTCATGTTGATGACGAACAGCACACCGGACACCGGCAGTCCCAATGCACGGTTGATGCCCAGTGCGATGCCGGTGGCGCCGCCGGTGATCAGGCCTGACGGCACAAGAAACAGCACCACCGTGAGCGCATACAGTGCATTGCCCACGATGATGGACAGCGAATTGAATGCGATCTGCTGCTCATATGAAAGCTTTATCATCTTTTGTCCCTCATTCTTGAATTTCTTTCTTCTATGATAACGAAAAAATCCGCATTTATCAAGCGTTTTGCCCATAAATGCGGAATAATCCCGGAATAAATTACATTTTGTTGTTTACTGCGCAGAAGTCTCCTGCACCGGTTCCTCGTCCTCCAGCAGACGCAGACCGGCGGTATCCGTCACCGGCAGCGAGAACACGATCGCGCCCGCCTTTGGCCCGGCACCGTCCATGATGGCTTTCATGATGCGGTTCTTTTCCGGCGTGCGGGCCACGATGAGCACCAGCTCCTTTTCGTTCACCAGCTCCACGCCAAGGAACTGGGCTGCGCCTTCCATGCCGGTACCCTTGGCGTGGATCACCGTGCCACCGCCAGCACCTGCTGCGCGGGCGGCATCCATAATGGCGCCGGTGTGGCCCTGATTGGCGATTACCAGCAGCAGTTCGTAACGGGTATCCTTCAAGGTGCTCTCCTCCTTCAATGTCAGCGGCTGGTGCTGGGTGAGGAACATCAGCGCCCTTCTGCCGCCGATGCTGCTCAGCGGCACCGTGAATGCAATGCCGGTGCCCGGCACGTCGATGCGCATTTTGCGGCGCAGGTCTGTCCGGACGGCCTTCCATGTATCCTCTGTCACCACCGCCAGCAGCACGGCCTTCTCGGTCTTTTCCAGACCCAGCGTGGCCAGCGTTTCCCGCACCGCTGTGCCGCTGCCCACCGTGCGCAGGTTCACATCCACGCCGCGCTGCTGGTACAGCTGCAAAAAGGCATCGGTGGAGCGGCGGTCGGTGATGGTCACCATCAAAAACAACGAACTCATGCCGCGCCCTCCTTACAGTTCAATGATATCATCGTCCGGCAGACCGGCAAAGGCCGCACCCATGGCCGCAGGCTGCAGCCGCCGGGCCTTGCGGGTGCGCAGCTGTGCCACAAGACCCATCAGCTGCACCGTAATGAGCGGGGTCATGGCCACCATGGCCACCACGCCGAAAGCGTCGGTGACGATATTGCCGCCCACGGCCACGCAGGCACCCTGTGCCAGCGGCAGCAGGAAGGTGGCTGTCATGGGGCCGGATGCCACGCCGCCCGCGTCAAATGCAATGGCGGTGAACAGCTTTGGCACCACAAAGGAGATGCCGATGGCAAACACATAGCCCGGCACGAGGAACCACAAAATGGAAATGCCGGTGAGTACCCGCACCATGGCAAGGCCCACCGAGATGGAAACACCTGCCGAAAGGGCTGTGCCCATGGCCTTGGCCGAAATGGCACCGTCGGTCACCTCTTCCACCTGCTTGTTCAGCACATAGACGGCCGGCTCAGCCTTGACGATGAAGTAACCGATGAGCATTCCAATGGGAATGATGATCCAGCGGAAGCTCTGCCCGGCCAGCACCTGACCCAGATAATTACCGGCGGGCATAAAGCCCACATTTGCGCCGGTGAGGAACAGCACAAGGCCCACGTAGGTATACGCAAGACCCACCGCAATGCGGCCCAGTGACCGGCGGTCCATGTGCAGAGCCACAAATTGAAAAATGCCGAACATCACGATGATGGGCAGCAGCGAGACAGCGATCTCTTCCAGATACGTAGGCAGGCTGACATGGAACAGCTGCCACAGCTCCACCGAGTCGCTCACCTCCGGCAGCACCGGCGGGATATAGGTGCTGTCCGAGGCGCGGAACACGATGCCCAGAATGAGCACTGCCAGAATGGGGCCGATGGAGCACATGGCCACCAGACCAAAGCTGTCGTCCGCCGCGTGGCGGTCGCCGCGGATGGACGAAACACCCACGCCCAGCGCCATGATAAAGGGCACAGTCATGGGGCCGGTGGTCACACCGCCGGAGTCAAAGGCCACAGCAAGAAATTCCTTGGGCACAAACGCCGCCAGAAGAAAGATCATGCCGTAGAACAGCACCAGCAGCTTTGGCAGCGAGATGCCAATGAGCATACGCAGGAAGGCAAACACCAGAAACAGGCCCACGCCCGCCGCCACCGATAAAATAAGGGTGCGGTTCGGGATGGAGGGCACCTGATTTGCCAGCACCTGCAGGTCCGGCTCCGAAATGGTGATGAGGAAGCCCAGCAGAAAGCCGATGCCCAAGATCACCGGCAGCTTCCGGCTTTTGGTGATCACCGCACCCACGCGCTCGCCCATGGGGGTCATGCTCATCTCCGCGCCCAGTGTGAAGAACATGATGCCCACCACGATCATGGCGGCCCCCAGCAAAAAGCACAGCAGGATGCTGGGCGACACCGGCGCAATGGTAAAGCAGAGCACCAGCACGATGGCTGCAATGGGCAGCACTGCCTGTAGCGCTTCCAATAGTTTTTCCCGCAGTTTCGGGAGGGATGCTTTCAGGATAGCGTCCACCGCCTTTCACCGTTTTATATCCATTTTGTACAAATCAGAAACAAGTATATGAATAGTATACAAAGCAAAAGCCGCCCCGTCAACAAACGGAGCGGCAAAGATCGGCAAAGACGCAAAAGCTTTACAGTTTCTTCCAAGTTTGTCTTTATTTCGTCAGATCTCCTGCTTTGCCAGCACGTCCGAGGTGGGGGTCTGGAACACCGGGATATTGGCATAGGGGTCAGCCACTTCTTCTGCAGGCAGGCTCTTCATGTAGGCATCCATGCTCTCGGCCACCTTCTTGGCCACAGCCACCGCCTCCACCACGGTGCGTGCGCCCATCACGGCATCACCGCCGGCAAATACGCCCTCGCGGGTGGTGCTGCCGTCCTCGCTGACGGTGAGCAGACCCTTCTGGTTGGTCTCGATGCCGGTAGTGGTCTTGACGAGGTTGCTCTCCGAGCCCTGGCTGACCGACACGATCACGCCGGTGTGGGGGTAGAAGGTCTCGCTGCCCTCCACCTGCGTAAATTTACCGTCCTCGCCCTTGACGGTATCGCGGCAGATCAGGCCGTTCTCACGGATCTCCACCGGTGCTTTGCAGAAGCGGAAGCCCACGCCCTCCAGCTTTGCATAGCTCACCTCGTACTCGGAAGCACTGATGCAGCTCTCGTCGCGGCGGGCATAGCAGGTGACGTGGCGGGCACCGTTGCGGATGGCGGTGCGGGCGCAGTCCATGGCAGAGTTGCCCACGCCGATCACGGCAACATCGCTGCCCAGACGGAACGCCTTGGAGTTTGCCAGATAATCGATGCCAAAGGCTACATTTCCCAAAGTTTCGCCCTTGATATGCATGGCGTTGGCCTTCCACAGACCGGCACCGATGAACACGCTCTTGTAGCCGTCGCGGAACAGATCATCGATGGTGATGGTCTTGCCGATGGTGGTGTTGGGCCGCACCTTGATGCCCTTCAGCTCCAGATGGCGGTACTGGAAATCGTCCAGCACGCTGTCCGGCAGGCGATAGTTGGGGATGCCGTAGCGCATGACGCCGCCAATCTTATCCCGGGCATCAAAGATGGTCACATCGTAGCCCCAGCGTGCCAGCAGCACCGCAATGGTCAGGCCCGCCGGGCCGGAGCCAACGACTGCCGCCTTCATGCCGTTTTTGGGGGCAGGGCCGGCGGTCATTTTGTTGGCGTAGGTCGTGGAAATGTAGTCTTCAATAATGGAGAAGTGTACCGGGTCGTGGCTTGGCATCCGGTTGCGCACGCAGTGGCCCTCGCACTGGTTCTCGTGGTTGCACACCAACGCACAAACGGTGGTCAGCGGGTTATTCTCAAACAGCATTCTGCCAGCTTCGTCCATCTGGTTTGCCTTGAGCAGCCGAATGACCTCCGGGATGTTGGTGTGGATGGGGCAGCCCTGCTGGCACAGCGGCTTTTTGCAGCCCAGACAGCGGTTGGCTTCGTCCAGAACGTGAAGTGCCATGAAGTTTCCTCCTTATTGCGTGCGGTTTTCTGATTCCGTTCTCATTTGTTGTATCCAACATTGCATTGCTTTAATCATACACCACAAACCGTCCGGGCACAAGTGTTTCTGCATAAAATTTCTTCGATTATTTTTTGTCAATTCGTCAAAAAGATAATTTTTTGACGATATACTCCCCCCATCGGCCCGGGCACCCGGCGGCACAGTGCGCCAAAATCGCTGGCTCCTGCCTGTGCCGCCGCCATGCGGGCGCAGGCATCGTTTTCTTTTTCCAGCTTTGCCAGCGAGTGGCTCAGCGGCAGGGATGCATGCTTCAGCAGCGGAAGTGCTTCCCGCCTTGCCCCCAGCAAATGCAGATAGGGCGGCAGGGCAGGCACGATCTCCGCCGTATAGCCCAGTGCCGCATCCATAGCAAGACGGCGCATCCGGGCCCGGGGGTAACGCACAGTGGTCAGCGCGTCCAGCAGCTGGGGCAGGCCGGTGCAGCTGCGCACGGCGTTTTCCAGCCGGTGGTCCAATCCCTCGGAAACGCCCCGCACTGCGGCAAAAGGTTCCGGTCGTGCACAGGCCGCCCGCAGCAGAGCCAGCTCACACCGGCCCGCAGCGGCATGATCCGTATACATTCCGTCGATTTCCGCTTTTTTATACAGCTCCAGTGCTTTTTCCGGCACATAAGGAGTCAGCGCATCCGCGCCCTGCTCTGCCCAGAGGGCGCGCAGCGCGCTGGCACTGGCAAACTGTGCGTGGCCGCTTTCGGCAAGGGCCTGCCCGTGACCCGCCCCCACGCGGGGCAGCGGCACCGGGGTCATGGGTGCCTCCTGTTCCAGAATGGCCTTGCAGTATTCCACTGCCAGATTGTTGTTGGGCTTATCCAGCAGCGCGGCCAGTGCCGTGCCCGGGCAAAGCGCTTCCACCGCCGCCTGCCGCGCCGCCGCAAAGCTGCGGGCACCGGCTGCAAGCTGGCGCTTCAGCTCGGTGCGGTAGGCCTCGCTGTTCAGTACCCGGGCAGCTTCCATCAGCAGGGCTGCGTCCGGCGTCTCTGCCCCGAACACCAGCGCATCGCACCCGGCGGCGGCAAGGATGCGCACCCCCGCCCGGGCAAAAGCCTCTGCCCCCGCACAGGCACAGGGCGCAGGCAGCGCAAATATCAGATCTGCCCCGCACTGCAGGGCGGCCTGCACCCGCACCGCTTCCGGCAGCAGCGGCAGTGCGCCGCGCTGGGTCAGCCCGCAGCTCATGGCCACCGCCACATGCTGTGCTCCCAGCGCTTTTGCCTGCGCCAGCTGCCATGCATGGCCGTTGTGAAAGGGGTCGTACTCTGCAATGATACCGGCAAATTTCATAGATAAGCTCCTCTGCAGGGCTGCTGCGCCCTCGGAAAGATTGTTAAATTTATATCGTATATACAGAAAACTGCAGTGGTTTTGCGCATTTGTGGGCAGGATGTACAAAAACCTTGTACACAAGCTTTACCGCTTTGCCCGGGTTGCGGCTTGAAAAGCCGCCCACCCTATTATATAATAAACACAGGAATCTGTAAAATTCTGTCCTCAGGTTTAAAAAGAGGACAGACCAAAAACATACAGGAGGCAACACAGATGAAAGTTCTGGTTATTAACTGCGGCTCTTCTTCTCTGAAGTATCAGCTGATCGATATGGACGGCGAGAAGGTGCTGTGCAAGGGCCTGTGCGAGCGCATTGGCATGGAAAGCAGCATGATCACCCATGAGGCAAACGGCCACAAGGCCACCACGCCCGCCATCTTCCCCACCCACACCGAGGCATTTGCCGAGGTCGTGAAGAAGATGACCACCGGCGAAGGCAAGTGCATCAACGACGTCAGCGAGATCGATGCCATCGGTCACCGTGTCGTGCACGGCGGCGAGAAGTTCAAGGAGAGCTGCCTGATCACCGACGAGGTCATCGAGACCATCCGCGAGCTGAGCCCTCTGGCTCCCCTGCACAACCCCGCCGGCATTCTGGGCATCGAGGCCGCACGCAAGGTGTTCGGCAACATCCCCATGGTGGCTGTGTTCGATACCGCTTTCCACAGCACCATGCCTCCGAAGGCTTATATGTACGCCATTCCGTATGAGTACTATGAGAAGTACGGCGTGCGCCGCTACGGCTTCCACGGCACCAGCCACAAGTACGTTGCTCACAAGGCTGCCGAGTATCTGGAAGAGCCCATTGAGCGCCTGAAGCTGATCACCTGCCATCTGGGCAACGGTTCCTCCATTGCCGCTGTGGATCAGGGCAAGGTCGTGGACACCTCCATGGGCATGACCCCGCTGGCCGGCCTGATGATGGGCACCCGCTGCGGCGACCTGGACCCCTCTGTGGTCAACTACCTGAAGTACACCCTGAACATCACCGGCCACGAGCTGGACGAGATCCTGAACAAGAAGTCCGGCCTGCTGGGCATCTCCGGTGTTTCCAGCGACAAGCGTGACGTGGAAGAGGCAGCTGCTGCCGGCAACAAGCGCGCACAGCTGGCTTCCGACATGCTGAACTATCAGATCAAGAAGACCGTTGGCGCTTACATCGCTGCAATGGGCGGCGTGGATGCCATCGTCTTCACCGGCGGCATCGGCGAGCACGATGCAATTGCCCGTGCAAAGGTCTGCCACCACATGGATTGGCTGGGCATCCGCATCGATACCGAGAAGAACAAGCACCCCGTGGGCGATGTGTGCGAGATCACTGCCTGGGGCGCAAAGGTGCGCACTCTGGTCATTGCTACCGACGAGGAGCTGATGATCGCCCGCGACACCAAGGAAGTCCTCGAGAAGTAATCGTTTTCCAAAGGGCTTTGCAGGGGCTGCTGCACGGAATGTGCGGCAGCCCCTTTTTCATCTTCCGGCAGTTATTTTACCCAAATCAGCCCTGTCGGATTGTGCTATCTATACAAATAACAAGGCGAATGGTTGTTTTTTGGTTGACAAATTTCAAAAAGAACGGTACAATAGAAAAGTCCTCAATTGGAGGACGTCCATTCATTCAAGCCCCTGGTAAGCTTACTGATCAGCGCGATGGTCCCAAAACCAAAGGTATGGTTACAATCCTTCCGTGGGCAAGAACTAACTAAAGAGGAGATACTACTATGTTTGAAGACAAGACTCTGGTCTGCAAGGACTGCGGTAAGGAATTTGTTTGGACTGCTGGTGAGCAGGAGTTCTACGCATCTCGCGGCTTCGAGAATCAGCCCCAGCGCTGCAAGCCCTGCCGTGACGCCCGCAAGAACGGCGGCGCACGCAGCAACAGCGGTGAGCGTCAGATGTTCGATGCTGTCTGCGCAGCTTGCGGCAAGGCTTGCAAGGTCCCCTTCCAGCCCCGTGAGGATCGTCCGGTCTACTGCTCTGACTGCTTTGCTCGCATGAAGCAGAACTAAGCGCTGATTTTTATTTAAATCGGTAACAAAAGGCCCGCTGTCGAAAGGCAGTGGGCCTTTTTGTATTCAGAGCTTCTCCAGTCTGATTACGCAGCCATAACGGAGGAAGTCTTTCACACCAGCGGCGCAATAAACTTGAGCAGGATGCCCGCCAGATGCAGCAGCTTTTTGCCCTGCCAGATACTTTCTTTCGTCTGCTCCACCCTGCGGCACCGGGTGAGCGTATCCTGAAAATCCGCTTCCATGTTGGCAATGCAGTCGGTGCCGCGCATCCAGACCGCGTTTTCAAAGTGATGGTACAGGCTGCGGTAGTCCAGATTGATGGTGCCCGCCACAGCTTCCACGCCGTCGGCGATCACGATCTTCGCATGGGTAAAGCCGGGCTGCCACTCGCTGATCTTCACACCCGAAGAAATCAGCGCCTTGTAGTGGGTCTTGGCCAGTGCATAAACGAACCACTTATCCGGCTTGCCGGGCAGGATCAGGTGCACATCCACACCGCGCTCTGCCGCAAAGCGCAGGGCCGTTTCCAGCTCGCCGTCTAAAATCAGATACGGCGTGATGATATGCACATACTTCCGGGCGCGGTTGAGCATATCCATGTACACCATTTCGCCCACCCGCTCACCGTCCAGCGGGCAGTCTCCGTAGGGCACCACAAAACCCTTGGCGTTTGCTGCCGCCGGGATGGGATCGGACAGGAACTGCTCAAACTCCGGCTGGCACAGGATGCTCCACATCTGCAAAAACAGTGCCGTCATGGAGCGCACGCCTTCGCCTTCCAGCATCAGGGCCGAGTCCTTCCAGCGGCCATACTTTTCTATGTGGTTGATGTACTCATCTGCCAGATTCACGCCGCCGGTAAAACTCACCTGGCCATCAATGACCAGAATTTTGCGGTGGTCGCGGTAGTTGTAGTGGGTGGAAACAAAGGGCGTGACCGGCGAGAACACCTTGCACTGGATGCCCAGCGCTTCCAGCCGGCTGGGGTAATCCCGCGGCAGGGTGGAGAACTCGCAGGTGCCGTCATACATCACACGCACATCCACCCCCTGCGCCGCCTTGCGGGCCAGCACTTCCAGAATGCGGCCCCACATCAGGCCTTCATCCACGATGAAATATTCCAGAAAGATGTACTTTTTTGCCGTTTCCAGCTGGCGCAGCATTTCATCGAACATAGCTTCGCCGCCGTTGAAGTAGGTGGCCACCGTGTCGGCATAGACCGGAAAGCCGCCTCCCTTGCCCCGCAGATACCGTGCCAGCGGCATCGCTTCGGGTGCCTGCTCCTGCAAAAGCTCCACGGTCTGCTCATTCTGCGGCAGCTGGGCGCGGGTCTGGCCCTCCAGATCCAGCAGGCGGCGCTTCAGGGCATTGTGGCCCACATCACTTTTGGTGTACCAGAACAGCGGCACGCCCAGCACCGGCATCAGCGCTGTGACCACCAGCCATGTAATGCGCACGCTGTTGTCCATGTCCTGATTGAGCAGATAGACCATCATTGCCGCTGTTACCAGCAGGGTGCCGCCAAAATAATGCGGCAGCAGCTCGCCGAACCACTGCAGCAGGCTGAACAGCGCGAACGCCTGTAAAAGCAGCAGAACCAGCACTAGGCCAAAACGGCTGAAAATAGCGTGTACCACGCCCTTCTGTCCCCGTTTGAGCAGGCGGATGCCGCCATCCTCAAACACCCGGACCTTGTCCTTCATATTTTGCTGAAATTGTTTTTTCTGCATGGCATTTTTCCTTATCTCACACATTTGCAGCCCTGGGGCTGTAAAAATGTGCCGGTTTGTGTTATGATGTACAGGAACAAACCCGCCCGGCGCTGTGTCCCGGACAGGCAGCTTTGCACCTATTATAATCCATTCCTGCCCTTTTTTCCACCCAAAGCGGCAGGATGATGCAGGAGGGATCCCTATGAATAATCTGATCATTGGCATTGCAGGCGGCTCCGGCAGCGGCAAGACCACCCTTGCTCTGCGGCTGAAGGAGCGTTTTGGCGAGGATGAAGTGCGCCTGATCTCCCACGACAGCTATTACAAGCGCCACGACGAGCTGCCCTTTGAGGAGCGCTGCAAGCTGAACTACGACCACCCGGATGCTTTTGACAACGCTTTGCTGATCTACCATCTGCAGGAGCTGAAGGCAGGCCGCGCCATCGACTGCCCGGTGTACGACTACTCCAACCACAACCGCAGCGACAAGGTACAGCACATTGAGCCCGCACCGGTTCTGATCGTGGAAGGCATCCTGCCCTTTGTGGAGCCGGAGCTGTGCGCCCTGTTCGACTATAAGATCTATGTGGACACCGACGCCGACGAGCGCATCCTGCGCCGTCTGGTGCGGGATGTGAAGGAGCGGGGCCGCAGTCTGGACAGCGTCATCAATCAGTACCTGACCACCCCGTCAAGCCCATGCACGAGGCCTTTGTGGAACCCAGCAAGCGCAACGCAGACATCATTGTACCCAACGGCGGCGAGAACACCGCTGCGGTGGAGATGCTGGCCCATCACATCCGTAACCTGATTGAGAAGGCAAATATGATGTAACGTCTTTACGATTTAAATGCCCTCCGCATTCGCTCTGGGCATGTTCAGCGGAAATCTTATTTTTAACTTCATCATGCACGCAAAAGGAGCCACCGCACAGTTTGTGCAATGGCTCCTTTTTTCTTATCTCAGTGGATAGAGGTACGCACCAGTGCGCGCTTGAGACGCGCCTGAGCCAGCTCGTAGTCCCGCTTGTCGAGGTTCTTCTGCGCAAGAATCTCCTCCGCGCGCTTCTTGGAAGCCTCGGCGCGGGCCTGATCGATCTCCTCGGCCCACTCCCATGTGGTGGCAACCAGACGCACTTCGCCATCCAGCACGCTCAGCAGCCCGCCCATGCAGGCGGCGCGGCGGCGCTGGCCCTCGGCATCCACGATATGGGCTTCGCCCATGCCCAGCGCGGTGCAGTAATCCCCGTGTTTGGCAAGGATGGCCAGATCGCCGTCAATGGCGCGGCAGACGATGCGCTCGGCCTGCCCGTCAAAGGCGCAGCCGTCCGGCGTGACCACCGTCAGATGAAAGGTCGTCATGGTTTACCCTTTCTTCGCTTTTGCGAACACGTCATCGATGGTGCCCGCGAACAGGAATGCGCTCTCGGGCAGCTCGTCGCACTCGCCGTTCAGGATCATCTTGAAGCCGCGCAGGGTCTCCTTGAGCGGCACATACTGGCCGGGCATACCGGTGAACTGCTCTGCCACGTGGAAGCTCTGGCTCAGGAAGCGCTGCACCTTGCGGGCGCGGCTGACCGTGCGCTTGTCTTCCTCGCTCAGCTCGTCCATGCCCATGATGGCAATGATGTCCTGCAGCTCCTTGTAGCGCTGCAGCACCTTCTGGACGGCGCGGGCGATCTCGTAGTGCTCCTGACCCACGACCTCCGGGCTGAGGATGCGGCTGGTGGAATCCAGCGGGTCCACAGCGGGATAGATGCCCTGCGAAGCAATGTCACGGCTCAGGACCGTGGTGGCATCCAGATGGGTAAAGGTGGTGGCAGGGGCCGGGTCAGTCAGGTCATCGGCGGGCACGTAGACGGCCTGCACCGAGGTGATGGAACCCTTGCGGGTGGAGGTGATGCGCTCCTGCAGAGCACCCATCTCGGTGGCCAGCGTGGGCTGGTAGCCGACGGCGGAAGGCATACGGCCCAGCAGTGCGGACACCTCAGAACCAGCCTGGGTGAAGCGGAAGATGTTATCAATGAAGAGCAGCACATCCTGATTCTTCACATCGCGGAAATACTCCGCCATGGTCAGGCCGGACAGTGCCACGCGCATACGGGCTCCTGGGGGTTCGTTCATCTGGCCATAGACCAGCGCAGTCTTGTTGATAACGCCGCTCTCGGTCATTTCACCATACAGGTCGTTGCCCTCACGGGTGCGCTCGCCAACGCCGGTGAACACCGAGTAGCCGTTGTGCTCGGTGGCGATGTTATAGATCAGCTCCTGGATCAGGACCGTCTTGCCGACGCCTGCACCGCCGAACAGACCGATCTTGCCACCCTTTGCGTAGGGGCAGATCAGGTCCACGACCTTGATGCCGGTCTCGAGGATCTCGGTGGTGGACTGCTGCTCCTCGTAGCTGGGAGCAGGGCGGTGGATGGGCCAGTAGGCCTCCGGGGCCGGGGCGGGCTTGTTGTCCACGGGCTCACCCAGCAGGTTGAACACGCGGCCCAGACACTGGTCGCCCACGGGCACTTTGATGGGTTCGCCGGTATCCACGGCTTCGGTGCCGCGCACCAGACCATCGGTGCTGTTCATTGCAATGCAGCGCACCACGTTATCGCCGGTGTGCTGTGCCACCTCGACCACCAGCTTTTCGCCGTGGTTGTCGATCTCGATGGCGTTGAGCAGCTCCGGCAGCTGGCCATCCTCAAACTGGATGTCCAGCACCGGGCCGATGACCTGGAGCACCTTGCCGATATGTTTTTCGGACATAGGCTACAACTCCTTTTTGATAGGTTTTAAATCTCCGCGCCGGCCACGATCTCGGTGATCTCCTGCGTGATGGCAGCCTGACGGGCACGGTTATAATACAGGTTCAAATGGTCGATCATCTCACCGGCGTTCTTGGTGGCGGCATCCATGGCAGTGCGGCGGGCTGCCAACTCACTGGCTACGCTCTCGCACACGGCACCGTAGACGATGCCTGCCACATACTCCGGGATGATCGCGCTGAATACTTCCTCGCTGCTGGGCTTGTACAGGATCTGGCTACGGCGGGCATCCGCCTTCTGCTGCTCGGTAGGTTCGATGGACAGCGGCAGCACCTCCATGGTGGCTGCGGTCTGGGTCATCATGGAATCGAACCGGGTGTAGCAGATCTTTACCGCATCGTACTCGCCCTTGAGATATCCTTCCGTGACCTGGCGGGACAGCTGGAAGCACTCGCCCACCGAGACATCTGCCGCCAGCAGCACTTCCTGCGTGAACAGGGGCACTTCGTGATGGACGAAATACTCTGCCGAGCGCTTGCCGATGGGCAGCACCAGCACCTCGCCTTCTTCGGCCCCGGCCTGCTTGAGCACGTTGGAATTGTATCCGCCGGCAAGGCCGCGGTCGCCTGCAATGACGATGAGCAGGGTGCGCTTCACTTCGTCACGGCGCAGGTAGGGGTTGCGGGCGCGGGGGTCGGCCGCGGCGATCTTGGTCAAAGTCTCATGCAGCGTTTCAAAGTAGGGGCGGCTGTGCTCCACCCGTTCCTTGGCGCGGCGCATTTTGGAGGAAGCCACCAGTTCCATTGCCTTGGTGATCTGCATGGTGCTCTCTACGCTTTTGATGCGCAGCTTGATGTCCTTCATGGAACCAGCCATGCGTTACGCCTCCTTCCTTAGTGCGCCTTGACGAAGCTGTCGGTATAGGCTGTGAGCACGCTCTTAAGCTGCTCCTCAGTGTCCTTATCCAGATTGCCGGTGGTGCGGATGGTCTCCATGACGGCGGCACCCGCAGCATTGTTGTCCAGATATTCGTACAGGCCCTTCTCATACTCGGCCACGTCCGGCACCTTGACCTTCACAAGGTGATCGTGAATGGTCGCATACAGGATGGCCACCTGCTTTTCCACAGGCACGGGAGCGGAGCGGTTCTGCTTGAGCACTTCCACGATGCGCTCGCCTTGTGCAAGGCGGGCCTTGGTGTCGGCATCCAGATCGGAACCGAACTGTGCAAAGCTCTGCAGCTCGCGGTACTGGGAGTAGATCAGCTTCAGGGTGCCGGCGACCTTCTTCATGGCCTTGATCTGGGCGTTGCCGCCCACGCGGGACACCGAGATGCCGGGGTTGACTGCCGGCATGACACCGGAGTGGAACAGCTCCGTCTCCAGGAAGATCTGACCATCGGTGATGGAAATGACATTCGTGGGGATGTAGGCGGAAACATCGCCCGCCTGCGTCTCGATAATGGGCAGAGCCGTCAGGCTGCCGCCGCCCAGCTCATTGGAGAGCTTGGCCGCGCGTTCCAGCAGACGGGAGTGCAGATAGAACACGTCGCCGGGGTAAGCCTCACGTCCCGGGGGACGGCGGATCAGCAGCGATAGTGCACGGTAGGCCACGGCGTGCTTGGACAGGTCGTCGTAGATGATGAGGACGTGCTTGCCCTGATGCATGAAATATTCGCCCATGGCACAGCCGGAGTAGGGTGCGATATACTGCAGGGGCGAAAGCTCGGATGCCGTTGCAGACACCACGATGGTGTAGCCCATGGCACCGGCCTCGGTCAGGCTCTGCACAAGGTTTGCCACGGTAGAGCGCTTCTGACCGATGGCAACGTAAATGCAGATGACGTCCTTGCCCTTCTGGTTGATGATAGTATCGGAGGCGATGGTGGTCTTGCCGGTCTGGCGGTCGCCGATGATCAGCTCACGCTGGCCGCGGCCAATGGGGATCATGGAGTCGATGGCCTTGATGCCGGTCTGCAGCGGCTCCTTGACCGGCTGACGGTCAATGATGCCGGGAGCGCGGCTTTCAATGGCGCGGAACTCGGTGGTCTCGATGGGGCCTGCGCCGTCGATGGGCTGGCCCAGCGCGTTGACCACGCGGCCGATCATGGCTTCGCCCACCGGCACGGACACCACCTTGCCGGTGCGCTTGACAGTGCTGCCTTCCTTGATGCCGACGTCGGAGCCCAGCAGAACGATGGAGACGGTATTCTCCTCCAAATTCTGGGCCATGCCGTATTCGCCGTTATCAAACTGAAGCAGCTCACCTGCCATGCACTTTTCCAGACCACTGGCGCGGGCGATGCCGTCGCCCACCATAATGACCGTGCCGGTCTCGCTCTGCTCAATGGCATTTTCGTAATGCTTGATCTGCGCACGGATGATCTTGGAGATCTCTTCAGGTTTCAGTTGCATCTTTGTTTGTTCACCACTCAATTCTTAAAAATCTTTCGGGTGGAAATTCGATCACAGTGTCACGGAAGCAATATCCCTGCGCAGGGCGGACAGACGGTTCTGCACCGTGCCGTCCAGCTCGGTGCCCTCGATATCCAGCCGGATGCCGCCCAGCACTGCCGGATCGACCTTTGTTTTCAGGTCGATGGTCTTGCCGGTAAGCTTTTCCAGCTTTTCGTGCAGGCTCTTTGCCTGCCGCTCCGTCATTGCCACTGCAGTGGTCGCCGTTGCTTCCAGAATGCCGTGTGCCTGATTGTAGCGCACACGGTAAGCCCGTGCGCAGCCGGACAGCTCCCGCAGGGTGCCCTTCTCGCACAGGATCTTCAAAAAGTTCAGCACATAGAGGTGGACCTGATCCCGCAGTGCTTCATCCAGCAGGCCGCAGCGCTCTCTTTTCGGGATGCTGGGGGTGCTGAGCAGATGCAGGTAGTCCGGGTTCGCCTTAAAAAGCGCCACGGCTTCGTCCAGCTCACCCAGAATGCGGGCCTCCAGCCCTTCCTCCGCCGCCAGATCGTACAGGCTTCCGCCGTACATCCTTGCAGTCTCGGTCATGATGCTTCACCCACATTTTTGATAAATTCGTCGATCAGATCCTTGTGGTCCTTCTCGCTGATCTCACGCTCCACCACCTTGGAGGCGATCTCCATGGCGATGCCGCCGATCTCGTCCTTGACCTCATTCACGGCCTTCTTGCGCTCCTGCGCAATGTCGGCTTCAGCCTTCTGCTTGAGGGCAGCAACCTGCGCGCGGGCCTCGCCCACGATCTCTTCGCCGCGGGCGGTGGCCGTCTTCTGCGCATTGGCAACGATCTCGTTGGCCTCGGTGCGGGCATTCTGCAGGTTCTGCTCGTACTCTGCCTTCATGGCTTCGGCTTCGGTGCGCAGCTTGGTGGCATCGGCGATCTGGCTGTCTGCCTTCGCCTTGCGCTCTGCGATCACGTTTTTGACCGGATTCAGCAGGAACTTTTTGAAGATGAACAGCTGGATCATCAGGTTGCAGATCTGGGCCAGAAAGGTCCAGCCGTCCAGCGTGATCAACGCCTGGTACAGTTCCATAAGCGTCTCCTTTCGTTATTTTGTAAAAGGTTCCGCTTATGCCAGGAACTTCATGAACATACCGGGTGCCAGGAAGATCAGCAGCAGGCCGGTGACGAAGCCGTAAATACCGGTGGTCTCGGAAAGTGCAACGCCCAGGATCAGGGTGCTGGTAACGTCGCTCTTGCACTCGGGCTGACGGCCCACAGCTTCACAGGCAGCAGCTGCTGCGTTGCCTTCGCCGATACCGGGGCCGATACCTGCGATCAGTGCGCAGCCTGCGCCGATGCCGCAGCCTGCCAGAGCGATACCACGAGCGAGGTACTGAAAGTCAGTCATAAGATTTGTCCTCCAAAAAATTTTTTTGTTTTGGGAGATGCCGTTGTGAGGGCTTAGTCCTCACCGGCAGCACGTTTGATGAAAATTGCGGTCAGGGTACAGAAGATGAACGCCTGAATGCAGCCGCCGAACCAGTCGAAATACAGGCCCGTAAAGGCCGGAATGCCGATCTGGAACAGCTGGATCTGGCTCAAGGCACCCGGCAGCCAGCCGAAAATGACGTGGCTCAGGCTTGCCAGCGCCCAGTACAGCAGTGTGGAAATGACCGTACCGGACAAGATGTTGCCAAAGTGACGGAACGCCATACTGACGGGGGTGGAAACCTCCGACAGCACATTGATGGGTGCCATGATGAAGATGGGGTCCAAAAGACCTTTCAGGTAGGAAAGGATGCCGTTGGTCTTGATCTTGTAGTACATGATCAGCACGAACACCACAATGGCCCACGCCGCCTCGGTGTTCAGGTCGGCTGTGGGGCTCCACAGGCCGATGACACTGATGAGGTTGCAGCCGATGCTCAGAGCGAAGATCGCGCCGATGAGCGGGATATACTGATCAAAGTGATAGCCCATGTTGTCGTGCACGAACTGGTCCAGCCGTTCTACGATGAACTCGGCGGCGGCCTGCCGCTTTGAGACATTTTCCAGCTTGAGATTTCTGCCCAGCCAGATGGCAAAACCCGAAAGCAGCGCCATGACGATCCAGGTACTGACCAGGGTCTGGGTGATCTTGAAATCGCCCAGAACGGGAATGTCGGTATGGATGGTATACAGGATCTTTGCGCCGTTCAGTTCCATTTGTTACGTTTCACCCCCTTCGTCACGGGGTTCAGCTTCCGGCTCCGGTGCGGGTTCGGGGTCGTCCTCCACAGAGACATCCACCGAAGGCCCGGCCGGTGCAAGAGGCTTGTACTTTCCGGTTATTTGCAGGTAGTAGATCGTAACACGCGGGAAAAGCAGCGGCAGAACACCGGCAAACGGCTGGAACACCGGTGCCCCGATGGCAACGATGATCCACACCGCCTGCAAAAGCATCCGGACATTGTAGGAAGCCTGCAATGTCGCTTTGCGCCGTTTCTCATCCTGCTCGTCGATGACCTTCTGGCATACGAGGCAGATGCCCGCAAAGTTGCCGATGGCCACGGCCGCGCCGATGAGACTGCCCAGAACAACAGTGTAATCAAATTTCACCCAGCCAACCAGGTGCAGAGCTGCAAAGATCACCCACATGACGGCGGTACAGATGGCCGTGCCGCAGGCGATGCGGGTCAGCTCCTTTTTGGATTCCGGCTGCAGTTTCATAAAGGGAAACCTCCTGTTAAGTTTACTGATGCGAGTTGAACCCCACCCGCTTTGGTTTTTCCTTTTTGGTGCGGTCCATGTGTTCCTTGGCAAAATACCAGAAGTTCTGTGCCCCGGCAGCAAGCCCCAGCAGGATGGCCGGCAGGAACACCCATTCCGGCCAGCTCCAGTTGTTCACCGCCCACCATGCACCGCCCAGACACATGACCAGCGGCAGCAGCATATTCAGGCCCAGCTGGGTCAGCCAGACAAGATCCTCCAGTGCCTTATACCAGCCCTTCAACCTGCGTTTCCTCCCTGTGTGATGTGCCTTTGCAAAAGCCAGATTCTGGATTCTTTGCCAAGGATTTGCAATCAGCAAAAAATCTTATAACGATAGTATAATTCAAACCGATCGTTTTTTCAATCAATTTTCCACTGTTTTCTAGTAAAATTTCATAGTTTGTTTACACTAATGCCGTAACTGTACGCCCTGTATGGAGTTTGTGCGTCTGCGGGCGCATCAATACCAAAAGTTTGATGGATCTGTTGTGCAGAATGCAAAAAAGCCGCCCGGCTCTTTGGGAACCGGGCGGCAGCTGTTATGCAGTTTTCAGGACATTACCAGAGGTTTGCGGTCTCGTTGTACAGGCCCTCATAGCTCTTGGCGGAGACATCCCAGCTGAAATCGCACTCCATGCAGTGATGCACGAGGTTCTTCCAGTTTTCCTTGTCATAGTAAGCATTCTGTGCGTTGCAGCAGGCCACATACAGCTCGTGGGCATTGTAGCCCGCAAAGGTGAAGCCGTTGCCCTCACCCATGGTGCTGTCGTGGATGGAGTCGCGCAGACCGCCGGTCTCGCGGACGATGGGAGGCGTGCCGTAGCGGCAGGCCACCATCTGTGCCAGACCGCAGGGCTCGCTCTTGGAAGGCATGATGAAGGCATCTGCGCCTGCGTAGATCTCCTGCGACAGGGCCGGCTCAAAGCCGATGTAAGTGCCAACGCGGCCCGGGTGGCGTGCGCACAGGTCGGAGAAGAAGTTCTCATACTGGCTCTCGCCGCTGCCCAGAATGACCAGCTCGATGCCGCGATCCACCAGGCCATCGGCGATGCTCTGCACCAGGTCAAAGCCCTTCATGCCGACCATGCGGCTGACCATGGCAAAGACGGGGCTGCCGTCCTTGTTCAGGCCGAACTTATCCTGCAGGGCTTCCTTGCACTTTGCCTTGCCCTCTTCAAAGTTGGTGATGTCGTAGTTGAAGGGGATGTTCTTATCCGTAGCGGGATCGTTGGAATCGGTATCGATGCCGTTCAGGATGCCGCACAGCTTGTACTGCTTCTCGCGCAGCAGAGCGTCCAGACCATAGCTGAACCACGGGTCGAGGATCTCCATGGCATAGGTGGGGCTGACAGTGGTGATCTTATCGGCAGTCTCGAAAGCACCCTTCATGAAGTTTGCGCAGCCGTCGTACTCTACGATGTGCTGGTCGCGGCGGCCGATGCCGCAGGTGTCCTCCAGAATGTCGGTGCCGTACTTGCCCTGATAAGCAATATTATGGATGGTGAAGATGGTCTTGATGCGGTTGAACTTATCCAGATGGCGATAGTACAGGTTCAGGTACACCGGCACCAGAGCGGTCTGCCAGTCGTTGCAGTTGATGATATCGGGGGTGAAGTCGATGTAGAACAAAGTCTCCAGCACGGCGCGGGAGAAGAAGGCGAAGCGCTCGCCATCATCGTAGAAGCCGTACAGGCCGCGGCGCTTGAAGTAATACTCGTTGTCCAGGAAGTAGTAGGTCACGCCGTTCCGCTCGGTCTTGAACAGGCCGCAGTACTGGCTGCGCCAGCCCACGGGGACGGAATAATTGGTCACGTACTCCAGCGTATCACGGAACTTCAGGTCGCCGTACAGGGGCATAATGACGCGGGCATCCACGCCGTCCTTGACCAGAGCCTTAGGCAGGGCACCCGCAACGTCGGCCAGACCGCCGGACTTTGCAAAAGGGGCAGCTTCCGAAGCAGCATACAGGATTCTCATAGGATCGCTCCTTCCATATAGTGGGATATTTTCGTTCTCCCCCACCGCCCTTGCAGGCAGCACGAACCATTTTTACAAAAGAGCAGGCGGGGGCACACAGATGCCCCCGCCCCTCTCAAGAGGGGCTACCGGGGAGGAAGCCGCCCCTATGGATAACTCAGTAAAATCAGACGGTGTGCTTCTTCTGCACGTACACCGGGAAGCTCTCGGTGCCGGACAGCTTCTTGCCGGCAGTGATCTTCACGTTCTTATCGGTAACAACGCAGTCCAGCTCGGCATTGGCTTCCACCACCGTATCCTGCATCAGCACGCAGTTCTTGACGACGGCACCCTTCTTGACCTTGACGCCGCGGAACAGCACGCAGTTCTCCACTGTGCCCTCGATGACGCAGCCGTCGGCCAGAATGGAGTCGGTCACCTTGCAGCCCGGCACATAGCGGGTGGGGTTGTCGTCGCGGATCTTGGTGTAGACCGGGCTCTTCTTGGGGAACAGCTTTTCCAGATTCTCGTCATCGGTCAGCTTGAGGTTTTCGTCGAAGTAGCTCTTCATGTCACAGACATGTGCCACATAGCCGGTGTACTCCAGAGCGTGGATGTTCAGGATGTTGACATTGTGGGCCAGAATATCGCGCTCGAAGTAGATCAGGCCGCGGGAGGTCGCATCCCGGACCAGCTTGAGCAGGGTCTCGCGCTCCAGAACATAGATGTTCAGGTCAAGGTTCTGCACGCCGGGGCGGTAATCGTTGAACAGCAGCTCGGTCACACGGCCGTCGGCATCAACGGTCAGGGTGTAGTTGTCATTCTTGCGGCCCTCGGGGATCTCGGTCTTCTGGTAAGCGACGGTCACATCGGCACCGCTTGCCTGATGAGCAGCCAGCAGAGCGTTGAAGTCGTAGTTCAGGGCAACATTGGCGTCGCTCATAACCACGTACTTTTCCTTCTGGTTCTCCAGGAAGTTCATGATGGAGCCCAGAGCTTCCACACGGCCGGAATAGATGCGCACGCCCTTCTCAGCGAAAGGCGGCACGATGTTCAGGCCGCCGTGACGGCGGGCCATATCCCACTCACGGCCGGTGCCCAGATGATCCATCAGGGAGTGGTAGTTCTTGCGCACCACGATGGAGACATTGGAGATACCGCAGTTTGCCATGCTGGACAGAACAAAGTCCACCATACGGTAGCGGCCCGCGAAGGGGATCGAAGCCATTGCGCGCTCGGTCACCAGCTCGGGGACGGTATTATCATAACTGTTGGGGAAAATAATACCCAACGCATTGGTGTTCTGGCTCAGCATACTTCCATACCCTCCTTGACGGATTCAAAGACTTTGGCACCTTCCTTGACGGTTGCGCCTGCGCCGACGGTCAGGCCGGTGCCCACATGGGCAATGGGGCCATCGCCGCCCACACGTGCACCTGCACCGACCACAACATCCTCCGCCAGGATGCAGCGTTTGACAACAGCACCAGCCTTGACCACAACGCCGTCCATCAGGACTGCGTCCTCAACGGTAGCGCCCTCTTCCACAACAACGCCTGCGCTCAGCACAGAGTGATGCACATTGCCGTAGATCTTGCAACCCTCGGTGACGAGGGAATCCTGCACCACAGCGCGGGGGCCGATCTTCTGCGGAGGCAGGACCGGGTTGCGGCTGTAGATCTTCCACTTCTCGTCGAAGATATCGATGCCGGAGTTTTCAGGGTCCAGCACTTCCATGTTGGCTTCCCACAGGCTGTCGATCGTGCCCACGTCACGCCAGTAGCCGGCAAAGCGGTAGGCGTACATCTTGCGGCCGTCGCGCAGCAGGGCGGGGATGATGTTCATGCCAAAGTCGTTCTTGGAGTTGGGGTCTGCTTCGTCCTCTTCCAGATACTTCTTCAGCACATCCCAGTTGAAGATGTAGATGCCCATGGAAGCCAGATTGGACTTGGGTACCGGGGGCTTCTCCTGGAACTCGGTGATGCGGTCGTTCTCGTCAGCCACCATCAGGCCGAAGCGGGAGGCTTCCTTCCAGTCCACTTCCATAACAGCCACAGAGAACTCTGCGCCCTTTTCCTTGTGGAAGCGCAGGAAGTCGGCATAGTCCTGCTTGCAGATCTGGTCGCCGGACAGGATGATCACATACTCGGGATCGTAGCTGTCGATGAAGCCGATGTTCTGGTAGATGGCGTTTGCAGTGCCCTTGTACCAGTCGGTGCCCTTTGCCTGCTCGTAGGGCGGCAGGGTGTGCACGCCGCCGTGCAGACGATCCAGATCCCAGGGCTGGCCATTGCCGATGTACTCGTTCAGCTTCTGGGGCTGATACTGGGTCGCGATGCCAACGGTGTCGATGTTGGAGTTCACGCAGTTGGACAGCGGGAAGTCCACGATGCGGTACTTACCGCCGAAGGACACTGCGGGTTTTGCCGTTTTCTGTGTCAGCGCGTACAAGCGCGAGCCACGTCCACCGGCAAGGATCATTGCCACAATTTCTTTTGCCATAGCTTTATTCTCCCCTTTAACATTAACATTTCCGTTGTTCGGAAATGAGCGTCAACATGTGCGGTATGGGTCGGCCGAAGAGCCGGGTCATTCCTTGGGCTCCTTCGGTTTGCGGGTGCGTTTTGCGGGTGCTTTTTCCGCCTTGGGTTCTGCCTCTGCCTTGGGCTTGCGGCCGCACTTTTTGGGTGCTTCCTCGGCCTTTTCCGGCTCAACCTTTGCCTTGCGGGCGGTCTTTTTCACCGACTTTTCCTCTGCAGCGGCAGCTTCTGCCTTGGGCTTGCGGCCCGGCTTCTTTACCACCTTTGCTGCAGCTTTCTCCGCAGCGGTCTTTGCCTTTTTGGCTGCGGTCTTTTTTCCCGCCTTATCGGTCTTGTCCGCTGCGGCCTTGCGGGTGCGCTTGGTGGGCACTTCAAAATACAGGGTGCTCATGGGCGGCAGGGTGATGGTGATGCTCTGCTCAAACCCGTGCATCGGCTTTTTGTGGGTGCGCACGGCCTTGTTGTGGACTGCGCCGGAACCGCCGAACTCTGCATCGTCGCTGTTCAGGATCTCCTTGTAGGAGCCTGCCACCGGTGCGCCCAGAGTGTAGCCCTCGCGCAGGACGGGGTTGAAGTTGCACACCACAAGGATCTGCTTGCCGGAAGTGTCCTTGCGCAGGAAGGCGATGACGCTCTGCTGCGAGTCATCCGGCACGATCCACTGGAAGCCCTCCCAGCTGTAATCCACCTGCCAGAAGGCGGGGTGCTCCTTGTAGAAGGCGTTCAGGGTCTTGACGTAGGTCTGCAGCTCGGTGTGCTTATCGTAGCCCAGCAGCATCCAGTCCAGCGGCTTTGTCTCGTTCCACTCAGCGAACTGGCCGAACTCCTGACCCATGAACAGCAGCTTCTTGCCCGGGTGGGCCATCATGTAGCCAAAGAAGGTGCGCAGGTTTGCAAACTTGGCGTCGTACTCGCCGGGCATCTTGTTGATCAGGCTGCCCTTGCCGTGCACCACCTCATCGTGGCTGATGGGCAGCACAAAGTTCTCGCTGAAGGCGTAGAAGAAGCTGAAGGTGACCTTGTTGTGGTTGCCGGAACGGAAGAGCGGGTCAGTCTTCATGTAGCTGAGCATATCGTTCATCCAGCCCATGTTCCACTTGAAGTTGAAGCCAAGGCCGCCGTCCGAAGCAGGCTTTGTGACCATGGGCCATGCAGTGGATTCTTCCGCGATCATGTACTTGTGGGGGTGACGGCCCAGCACGGTGTCGTTCAGCTTGCGCAGGAAAGCAACAGCCTCCAGATTTTCCTTGCCGCCGTCCTTGTTCGGCTCCCACTCGCCCTGCTTGCGGTTATAGTCCAGATACAGCATGGATGCCACCGCGTCCACGCGCAGACCGTCGATGTGGTACTGCTCCAGCCAATACAGTGCGCTGGAGATCAGGAAGCTCTGCACCTCGCTGCGGCCGAAGTCGAACACCATGGTGCCCCACTCCTTATGTTCGCCGCGCTTCGGATTCGGGTCCTCGTAGCAGGCTTCGCCATCAAAGTTGTACAGGCCGAACTGATCCTTCGGGAAGTGAGCAGGCACCCAGTCCATGATCACACCAATGCCGGCGGCATGGAGCTTATCCACAAAGGCCATCAGGTCCTTGGGGGTGCCGTAGCGGCTGGTGGGTGCAAAATAGCCGGTGACCTGATAGCCCCAGCTGCCGTCAAACGGATATTCCATGACCGGCAGCAGTTCCACATGGGTATAGCCCATCTCTGTGATATACGGGATCAGCTCGTCTGCCAGCTCGGAATAATTGTAGGGCTTACCGCCCTCCTTCATCTTCCAGCTGCCGGCGTGCATCTCGTAAATATTCATCGGGCTGTTGATCACATCCGCCTTTTTCTGTGCTGCCTGCCATGCATCATCGTGCCACGCAAAACCACTGATATCGTAGACCTTGCTGCCGTTGGACGGGCGGGTCTCGGCGTGAAACGCATAGGGATCGGCCTTATAGACCAGATCACCTGCGCGGGTGGTCACGCAGTATTTATAAACATCATATTCCTTCATGCCCGGGATGAACAATTCCCATACGGAATCGCCATCCACCTTGCGCATCGGGTGGCTGCCCGGCTTCCAGCTGTTAAAGTCGCCCACCACGCTGATGGCTACAGCATGGGGTGCCCACACGCGGAACACCACACCTGCTTCACCGGCACGCGTTTCCATGTGTGCGCCAAAGTAGCGGTATGCTTCACAGTTATTGCCCTGTTTGAACAAATACACCGGCAGGTCCGATGCATTGCTCTGGATCTTCTCCTCGGTCGGTTTCATAGACTGCTCCTCCCCGTACAGATGCACAAAGCGCACCTGTAGCTTTTTACCCTTTTATATTAAAGAATTTCGGTCTGTTTTTCAAGAGTTTCGCCGCATTTTACTGTAAAATTTACCATAATCTTTTCATTGATATTTTTCTCTTATATACATACCCGCTAAATTTTTACAAATTTTATGGTGAATCCTGCCAATCTGACAATAAAAAAGAGCCTCTGCGCACCCTCCCAAAGGGAAGGTGTACAGAAGCTCTCTGTTTCTGTTGAAAATTTTCAGTTCCGGTTTCCCCGGTTCTTTTCAGCCTGCTCAGTCCACCACGTAGACGTTCACCTGAATGGCTCCATTGATCACGCTCTCGGCGTAGGTCTCGTAGAACAGGTCCACAAGAATCTGGCCCTTCTGCACGGCGATGCCGGTATCGGTAGCCACCGCATAGCCGTACACGAACTTGCCGTCGGTGGAGGTGATATACAGCTTGGTGCCGTAGGGGATCACATCCGGGTCCACAGCCACAGTGCCGTAGCCCAGACCCAGCCCGGAAGAACCCTTGCCGGTCTTGGAATAGTAGCCGGTGGCCTTTCCGGTGAGCACCTTGCTGTAAGAGGCAGGTGCATTGGTGGTGCCGTCCGGGCCGGTCAGCGGGGAGACCGGCGCGCCTGCGCCATAGGTCTTTACGATGTGGTTGGTCGGCTCCACAGTGGTGGTGGAATCCACCACGATGCTGTTTTCCAGCTCGCCGTCCACATAGCGGTCGCGGGTGGTGATGGTCTGCTGGCCTTCCGCACCATGGCGCACCGTGGTGGCGCGGCCGGTGTTGCGGAAATACAGGCTGGTGTAGACGTACTCGGTATCGTAGGGGATGGCCTGCGTCTCCACACGGTCGGTGTAGTCCACGCGGTGCACCGTGATGGTGGAACCTGCGCTCACCAGCTGGTCCAGAGCAGGCTCGGTGTAGTCGTCACCCTCCAGGGTGATACCGGCACGCTTCAGGGCATCCGCCACGGTGCCGAACACCATTTTGACGGGGTACTCCTGACCGTCGGCAGTGATGCTGACGGAGAATGCGCGCTCAATGTTCAGGGCGGCAAGATTGCCGCTGTAGGCCGTGTAATAGACCTGATCGCCCTCTTCGGACTGGATGCCGGAAAGGTTCATGACCTGTGCAGGGTCGGTCTCGGAGGTGAGGATCACCTGCCGGGCACCATTGGAGTCTGTGACGTAGGTCAGCCGCAGATTCGCAGCGGTCACACTGAGTGTAGCCACAAGGCACACGACCATGACACAAAACGCCAGCACACGGGGAGAGACTGCATGCTTGCAGTCAGACAATGCTTTCTTCAATTTTACGGAAGCGATACGAGACAACTCCTCTCTTTTCAAAATTGGCTGCGGCTGCGGACATGTTTTTCATGCCCCGGCCGCCCGGACTGCGGGGCGGGCAGAAGCCATCTGGCCCCACAATCAAATACGATGCCCTCTTTTTGGTAAAATCGAGCATCGTATACAATTTGGACTCCGCTGCGGAGGGTGCAGTTACCCTCCCGGCCCGGACCCCATCTGCCCGCGCCGCGCCGTATATAAGACGGCTTTTTACTTCATCCAGATAAATTTTAAACGCTGCAACGTCTGTTGGTTCCGTTGAGCGGCTCTTATTTTACCAGTCCAATGGCCATTTGTCAAATCACCTTCTCATACTTTGTTAGTTTTTTGACGTTATTTTTTGTGCAACTTTAACATTGTTTTCTCCAAAATATTGTTTTTTCGGTTATTTCCTTCCGATTTTCGACCTGTTTTCTGGGGTGTTTTGTTCACGAATTTTTAACATTTATTTTGGACTTTTTGCACCGGAAACTGCACTTTTGGGTTCGTTTTCCCATGCGGCAAGCGGCCAAAAATCGCTGGTTTTCCGTACGAAGCCACCTCTTTTTCATCCCATTTTTCACCCACAAAGAACTGTGCGAATTACCCATGAAAAGCGCCTTCCGGCAAAATGCCGAAGCACAGAAATTTGTGCAGCAAAAGACCACACTGGCGGCTGCCGGGCAGCGGCTGTACAATCAAACAAAAAACAGAAAGGAAGGTTTTCAAGTGAACATCAAGATCATTCAAAGGCAGTGCGGCGGCACCGAATTTCTGTCCCAGCCGCACCGCCTGCACCTCGGTGCACAGAACGCTGCCGGTGTGGACGAGCTGTGCTTCACGCTGCCGGAAGCATGGGCCGGGTGCACCGTTGCGCTCTACCTGCGCCGCAGCGACGGCACCCTGCTGGCACCGGTCTCACTGGACACGCAGCACTGCGTCACCGTGGACCGCCGCCTGACCGGAAGCACCGGCGGACAGTGGATGCTGGCAGCCATCGATGCCAGCGGCTACGCCGCCTATACCCGGCCCGGCAGCTACGACACCTACGCCATCCTGCCCACCGACGGCGGCGCGGAAGAGCTGCCGCCCTCGCAGTATGAGCAGTTCGTGGCGCGTGTGCTGGAAAGTGCCAGTACTGCTTCCACCGCCGCGCAGCGTGCCGCAGCCAGTGCTGCAAGCACGGCATCCAATGCGGCACAGGCCCAGACCGCGGCACAGCGCACCAGCGCCGACAGTGCCGCTGCATCCCGCTGTGCAGCCCGTGCCGAGGCTGCTGCTGCACGGGCAGAGGAGCTGGTGCCTACCGACGGTCAGGTAGTGAGCGTGAACGGCAAAAGCGGCATCGTAAAACTGACGGCGCAGGATGTGGGGGCGCTTCCCTGCCCGGCAGTTCCGGTCTCCGGCCAGCTGCTTCGGGTGCTGAGCGTGGACCCCAACACCGGGGCCGTGTTGACCGATACTGCCGCCATGCCGGATCTGTCGCCCTATCTGCGCAGCAGCACGGTGCCCACGGCTTCGGCCCCCGGCGCAGTGCGGGTGGACCCCGCCTGCGGCATCAACGTGCGCAGCGACGGAACCCTGATCATCGCACCAGCTGCCCGCGAACAGCTGGACAGCATGACGGATGCACTTCTGCCGCTGACCGCAGCCCTGCTGCCTTATGGCGTGAAGAAGGCTCTGACCACCGCCGCAGCCGCCGGGGAATGGACCGCTGCCGAAAAGGCAAACGCCCTGCGCACCTTCGGTGCCGATTTTTCTTCCTATTATACAAAGGAAGATGTCGATGCTCTGCTGGCCGCACCCAGCTCCGCTGCCTACCCGGTGGGCAGCATCTACCAGAGCACCGACCCCACCAGCCCTGCCGCCCTGTTTGGCGGCACATGGGAGCAGATCGCATCGGAGCGCGTGCTGATGGGTGCCAGCAGCAGCCACGCAGCGGGCACCACAGTAAAGGCCGGACTGCCGAACATCACGGGCTCTTTTGTCGCGGATGTAAAAAAGGGTGAACATAAGGTATCCGGCGCATTCAC
>ENA-UEPD01000443-UEPD01000443.1-human-gut-metagenome-genome-assembly--contig:-NODE-443-length-32766-cov-17.417847_pt1 | contig 32766 bp, 28 predicted proteins | sample MGYA00242895_ERZ507906 | MGnify/ENA primary metagenome ERZ507906 (study PRJEB26167, sample SAMN06115416) | human gut metagenome | host: Homo sapiens | place: China:Guizhou | collected 2015-03-03... | reverse complement strand
GTCATCGAAGGTTATGGCGACACGACCTTCCGTGGCAACCAGAACATCACGCGTTATGAGATGGCTCAGATGATCGCAAAGGCTATGGCCAAGAGCGATGTCTCCGCTGCCGACAAGGCCCTGATCGACAAACTCGCCGCTGAGTTCTCCGATGAGCTCAACAACCTCGGTGTCCGCGTCAGCAACCTCGAGCGCAATGCCGACATGGTCAAGTGGAATGGCCAGGTTCGTTACCGTTACTGGAGCCAGCGTTATGAGAACGAGAAAGGTTCTAAAGATAAGAAGAACAAGGATCAGCTGACGTTCCGCTTTGAGCCGACGGCAGAAGTCAACGATCACTGGCATGTCAAGGCTCGTATCGATGCTTCGAGCAACCCGAAGGAAGATGAGTCTAAAGACCTGACAGTAAAGCGTGTCTGGGCACAGGGCGATTACAAGAACTTCCAGGTCAAACTCGGTAAAGTGCCATTGGCTTCGACGGAGACGGCCGGCATGCTCTTCGATGATCAGTACTCCGGTGCACAGCTCACGTTCGGCAACAAGCTCAAGGCTACGCTCGAAGCAGGTCGCTGGAATCTTGCGAATGGTGCCAATGCACGGTCGGCTATCAAGACGGCAGCAGATTCTCTTGATGATGCAGCCAACTATCAGGGCATCATGCTGAACGGCACGACGGGCAAGCTCTATGGCGGTGCAGCATATCGTCATTTCAGCAGCGCAGCTTTCACGAAGATCAATGACGATGCTACTTCGGATGATGCAAACCTTTGGTCCGTCGGTGCAGGCTATAAGTTCGACCACAACTGGGATCTGTCGGGCGCATATGCTAAGAACACGGAAGCAGCTACCGATGCTACGGCGCACAACATCCAGCTCAACTATAAGGGTGCACAGAAGGCCAATAAGGGTTCCTGGGGTGCATACACGGCTTATCGCTACATGGGCCAGAATGTTGCCTTTGCACCGCTCTATGAGATGTTCCTCACGGATTCCGGCATGAACAACGTTAAAGGTTGGGAAGTCGGTGCAGAGTACATTCCGTTCACGAATGTCCTGTCCAAGATTCAGTACTTCAACGGCAAGAAGCTCGATTCGGACCGTGATGCAGAAGGTCTCTTCGGTCAGGTGAACTTCTTCTTCTGAGACTGAGCGGCTTTAGTCGGTCTTAGTTTGATAAATAAAATAGATGTATAGTCGATGAAGTGGTCTATACATCTATTTTTTATTGATTTATATAATCAGAAAGTTTCCTATAATGCAAATAAACGCAAGAATGCATAGATTTTCGTGAGGTTTCCGCAAAATACAAGAGGAATTGATATGGAACAATCTGTTACAATAAGAGTCAGATAAGTCATAACAGCGCGCTTGACCTTCTGTCATAGGAAAGAATCACAAGAATCATATTAGGGGGATTTGCAGATGAAGAATCAAAAGAAAGCAATCGTCTTGGGCATTACGGCTGCAATGCTGATGCCAGTATGCTTTAATGGCGGCACAGCAGAAGCAGCTGCTGCAGATACCGACGTAGCAGCTATGCAGGCAGAGATCAATGATTTGACGGCACGCTTGACCGATTTGGAGAACAGCTTGGCTGCTGCGAAGGAAAAGCAGGAGGCAGCTAAGAGCGAGAAGAAGGCCAAGAAAGAGGCACCGACGATCAAGTGGTCGGGTTCTACAAAGTCTGGTTACATGTATGACGAGAAAAAGACCGGTAAGATCAAGGCGGAAGCGAAGATCTTGGCAACGACAGTAGTAGATAAGACGTACGATGTCGGTCTTGGCCTCAAATTCAAGTCGACATCATCTGAGCCGAATGGTAACAAGTACTCTTCGGAAAAGAACAAGATCAAATTAGAGCAGGCATATGTCGGTCGCTCCTTCGGCCCTGTCTATGTGAAGGCTGGTGCCCAGACAGTAACTCTTGGTGAAGGCCTCTGGCTCTCTAAATCGAGTGTGAACCAGTTTACGGCTAACTACAAGATGACGCCGCGTGACACGCTGTATGCTGGCTACGGCCGTGATTCACAGGATTACCTGGTCAATGATACGAATGATGCCAATCCACCCGCTCGCACGCGTCTGTTGAAATTTGCTCAATATCAGCATGATTTCTCGAAGGATGCATATGCCGGTCTGTATGTCGGCACGCAGCAGCCAGAGCGTTACTTCGGCATCTATGGCTCGACGCCGATTGTAGGTAAGTTCGGCATTACGGCTGAATATGTACGGAATACTAATAAGGACAAACCTGCATTGGCTAAAAGTGCAGACGGTGCAGAAATTAGCTATGGCTATAAATACTTCGGTGCCCATAAGGACACGCAGGGCTATGTGATCAGCTTGAACTATGGCAATGCCAAGAAGAAGGGAACTTGGGATATCGTTGGACAGTATCTCAATGTCGACCAGAACCTCTTCATGGATGATGGCTACACGGGTTGGAATGATTATATCAATGCTGATGGCTTCAAGGGGTTTGGCTTGATCATGGATTATGCGACGAGCGATCATTCCAAACTCTCGCTGCTGCGTTACTGGGCACACACAAATCCGGATGGTGACAACCTGAAGGGCGGTTCGGGGGATTCTTTGGAGAAATCGCCGCATTATTCCACGTATCTGAAGTTTACGACGAAATTCTAAGCAACGACCTCGCTAAAATCCATGAAGGAGGAAAATGTCAGCATGAATTATTCAGGAATCAGCAAAAGAATTGCAGCTCTTACTGTTGCGGCGATGTTGTCGACGGCTGCGGCATTTGCCGCAGAGCCAGTACCGGGCGTGCAGATTCTCAAATACGATCGCCCCGCGGCTGTCTCAGAGATGCCCGCCAATTTTCGCACGGCTCAGAGCCAATATAAGACGGCAAAGGATGGGATCTATCCCTCGCGTGAAGGCCTGGATAAACTGCGCCAGTCCGGTAGCAGCTTCTTCTCCAAGAATGAATTCAAGGAACTCCTGAAGCATGTACCAGCCAAGGATCTTGTCGTCATCGATCTGCGCAATGAATCGCATGGCTACATCAATGATGATGGCATCAGCTGGTATTCGCGCTACAAAACCTTCAACAAAGGTCAATCGGCCAAGGAAATCGATCGCCGCGAGAAGAGCATGCTCGAAACGGCCAAGATGAACCAGGATGTTGATGTCGCTACGCTGGACAAGCACAAGGATATTGCTTCGCAGAAGGTCGAACATGTCAATTCGGTACAGACCGAAGAACAGTTCGTCAAATCGATGGGCGTCAAGTACTATCGTGTGCCGGTCATGGACTACTCTGCACCAACCCCGGCAAATGTCGATGAATTCTTGGCCATCTACAAGAAATTGCCGAAAAATGCTTGGATTCATGTTCACTGCGAGGCCGGTGTAGGCCGCACGACGATTTTCCTCTCGCTCATGGATATGATTAAGAACGCCGACAAGCTTTCCTACGACGATATCATGACGCGCGAAGTGCTGCTTGGTGGTCAAGATGTCCGCAAGTCGGCAGAGACAACGAAGGATGCCTATAAGAAAGCGAACTATCCGAAGCGCGCTTTGTTCACGCGTCATTTCTACGAATACGTCAAGGCTAATCCACAGCTCAAGAAAACGTACACGCAGTGGACAAAGGAAAATGGATTTGAATTCTGATCAAAGGTACGGTAAAATTTGATTCGCTACGTATATAAAGCATATGTTTGCTTTAGAAGAGGAGTGAAAATCTTATGATAAGTTTCAAGAAAAAGACATTGCTCTCTGTTGCCGTTGCTGTTATGCTCGGCAGTGCACAGCTGCCGGGGACCTCGTGGGCTGCACAGGCACCAGCTGCAGTCGTACAGGAAGTCTCGGCTGAAGCTCAGGCTCCTGCGGTCGTCAAGAATCCGCCGAAACTTGCTTTGAAGATTGACCGTGCTGACGTCAATCAGCTGCCACGCAACTTCCGCATGGGTAATGACAAGTATGTTGGTGTGACGAAAACCGGTATTATGCCGACTCGTAAAGGCATGGATACGATGAATGTCTCGGCTTCCAGCTGCTTCTCTGAGAAGGAATTGGAAGCAATCCTCAAAAAGGTGCCGGTAAAACCGTCGCAGTTCTATGATGTGGATCTGCGCGGCGAATCGCATGGCTATCTCAATGGTACGGCAGTTAGCTGGTTTGCCAACCATGACTGGGGCAATGATGGTCGCACCGAAGATATCATCATCCCGCTGGAGAAAGAGCAGCTCGCTTCACTCAAGAATAGCACCGTTAAATCGATTTATCGTTTTGATGATAAAAAGAATGTGCTCCTTTCCCCGGTCTATGTCAACTATAACAAAGTTCGCACCGAGGAAGAGATGGTCAAACAGCACGGCGCTAACTACTTCCGCCTGACGCTGCAGGATCACTTCCGCCCGGATGATCCCGATGTCGACAAGTTCCTGGAGTTCTATAAATCCCTACCGAAGGATGCATGGCTGCATTACCACTGCTATGCCGGCATGGGCCGCACGACCATCTTCATGGTCATGCATGATATTCTCAAGAATGCGAAGGATGTCAGCTTCGACGACATCATCCAGCGTCAGAAGCTCATCGGCATTGTCGACCTCAGCGAGATTCCAGATAAGAAGAAGAACTACGGCCGCAAGGCGTATATCGAACGCTATCAGTTTGTCCAGCATTTCTATGATTATGTAAAAGAGAATCCTGACCTCAAGACGCCGTACAGTGTCTGGGCCAAGAAGAACAAGGTCAATTCGTGGGAGCCGGATTACAGCGGTTACATCTGGCGCATGGACACGAAAGACCGCAATCAGCTGCCACGCAACTTCCGCACGATGAATTCGGCCTTCAGGACGGATGTCAATGTCAAGAAGACAGGCAAGGGCTTCAACCCGACGCCGACGCGCAAGGGACTTGATACGCTCTACATGTCGGGCAGTGCGGAATTCTCCAATGGTGAACTCCAGGCAATGCTGCCTGTTCTCAAGCAGCAGGCTAAGGGCCCTATCTACATCATGGACCTCCGTCAGGAGACGCATGGTGTTTTCAACGGCAATGCAGTCAGCTGGTACGGTCTGCGTGATTGGGGCAACCTCGGCAAGAATAAGGCAGAGGTACTCAAGGATGAGAATAGCCGCTTGAATGCTGCAAGGGGCAAGAGTCTCATTGTGGCAGAGCTTGATAAAGACAAGATGCCAATCGATCCGAAACCAGTCAAGATTGATTCCGTCATGACGGAACAGCAGTTGGTCGAGAAGAATGGCCTCCATTACTATCGCATTGCGGCAACGGATCACATCTGGCCGTCGGCCGCCAATATCGATGAGTTCATCAACTTCACGCGCACGCTACCGGCGAATGCTTGGCTGCATTTCCACTGCCAGGCTGGTGCGGGCCGCACGACGGCTTACATGGCCATGTACGATATGATGAAGAACCCGGATGTTTCGCTCGGCGATATCCTCTCGCGTCAGTATTTGCTCGGCGGCAACTACGTTGCTTATGAAATCGCAAAACCGAAGCCGGATCAGTGGAAGGCTGACTATTATCACCAGAAGGCTCATATGGTAGAGAAGTTCTATCAGTACGTCCAGGAGAATCATGCGGACGGATTCAAGACGAGCTGGAGTCAGTGGCTCGCTGCGCATCAGGATGTCTGATGCTGATGAAGCATATCCTCAAAATCCAACTTTGATTCAGTAAACAGGCCTTCTAGGCCTGTTTGCTGTGTGCTGCACCATAGAAGGGAGATGTTTATGATTATGGCAATCTGGGATAAAGCAATCGATCGTAGAGATTTTCTGAAGACGGCCGCAGGCGCGGCTGCTGCATTTGCAGCTGCTTCTATCCTGCCCAAGCAGGGAAGTGCTGCTCCACGCGATATCGAGACGACGGCCATCAAGTTCTCGGAAATGCAGAAACTGTCGCCAAGTGAGATGGCTAAGCGCTCGCCGCTGCGCGAATACGGCTATAACTGGCTCATGGACAAGGCAAACGGCCTGCAGGATCAGACGATTAAGAAAATCGTTCTGGAAGGGCTGAAAGCGCCGAAACCGTTGATTTTCCAGAAATATCCAGACAAGGCGAGCCAGGAAGCCTGCCGCAAGGCGCTGCTGGCAGCTGGGTATATCAAGGAAGAGAATACGATCGATCAGATTTTTCCAGAGGTCAAGACAAAGCTGAATTTCTGGGATGCCGCCGGTGCGGGCTGGGGTGGTCATCATGCCTATCCATGCGGCTTGATCACGCATGTGGCAACAGATCTCCAGACAGGGCTGAGTCTGATCGAGAACTACGAGCAATTCTTCGGCTATTCCATGAATCGGGAATTGCTGACCGAAGCGGTGTTGCTGCATGATCTAACCAAACCGTGGATTCTGCAGTGGACCCCAGATCACAAGTGCCTGCCAGAAATCAAGATTGCTGGCACAGGCTGCCATCACATCCAGCAGGTAGCGGACTGCATGTACCGCGGCTTGCGTCCGGATGTTGTAGTAGCAGTGGCAGTATCCCATGACCATGCGGGCTGGCCCAGCGAAGAAAAGAAACCAGTCGGCTATATCAAGGCGGCTGCCATCATCGCTGGCAAAGATCCAATCAAGGAAGGTTATCTGGCACCGGATGGCGAGACGCTGCCCCTGCCGAGACGCCCGGAATCCTTCCTGGTACACCTCGGCGACCATGATTTCGTCCTGACTTCGGGTATTTCGTCCTGGACACAGGAATACCTGAAAAAGGTTGCTTTGTCTGACTACGGCCTGACGAAAGCAGACCTTGATAGTAGTAAGTTCTACAACCTGCGCAACTACGTCTATTCGCAAGCGTCGGATATGCATCTCTATCAGATCCTCGTGGATCAGGGATATGACGCATTCCGCCAGACTGTCTTGGATATCGTTATCCCCGGCTGATCAGAAGTTACCCCCTTCTCAAAGATTGTAAATATGTTTCTCCCAACCTCCTGAACGGAAGCTTCCCCCTCCATGTTCAGGAGGTTTTTTTGGTTTAGCTCTTGACAGTATCTAATTTGACGAAAAAATTTATATCTGCTATAATAACCTTGTCCGAAGGGAAATCGAGGGATGAGACTGAGGAAACATGGACACTCATGAGGAATCCTCCGATAGAACTAGGACGTATCGTTTCATTCTATTTTTTGAAGGAGGAGTTCTTTATGAAAAAGACTCTTGTATCCGCTCTGACGACGGCTCTCGTTGTCGGCGCTGCCAGCACGACGTTTGCTGCTGCTAACCCGTTCTCTGATGTACCGGCTGACCATTGGGCTTACGACGCTGTATCCCAGCTCGCAGCTGATGGCGTCATCGAAGGTTATGGCGACACGACCTTCCGTGGCAACCAGAACATCACGCGTTATGAGATGGCTCAGATGATCGCTAAGGCTATGGCAAAGAGCGATGTCTCCGCTGCTGATAAGGCCCTGATCGACAAGCTCGCTGCTGAGTTCTCCGATGAGCTCAACAACCTCGGCGTCCGCGTCAGCAACCTCGAGCGCAATGCTGACATGGTAAAATGGAACGGCAAAGCTGAGTACACGTACTACAGCCATCGCGACAAGGATGCAAACACGAAGACGAACGACGATCAGCTCCTGTTCCGCCTCGAGCCGAGCGCTGAAGTCAACAGCCATTGGCATGTCAATGCACGTCTCGATGCATCCACGGATCTCGCAAAGGATAACAAGGACGACAATGCAAATCCTTCTCTTAGACATGGTTCGGACAGCATCCAGGACACGGATGTTACGCTCAAGCGTATCTGGGCTCAGGGCAACTATGGCAACTTCCAGGTCAAACTCGGTAAGTTCGCTCAGATCGATAACGACAGCATCTTCGATACGTCGTTCTCTGGTGCTGAAGTCCAGTTCGGCAACAAGGTGACGTTCACGGCTGGTGCTGGCCGCCAGAACATGGATGTGGAAGACGACAGCGACTTCAACGGCCTGTTCGACTTCAAGACGAAGGATGGCCTCATCTCGACGGATAAGAAGGCTAACTACCAGTATGCTGGTCTTGGCTACGGCGATGGCAAGTTCGTCGGCGGTGTTGATTATCATCACCTCAATGCTGATAGCTTTAACTATGCAGTTGATAAGGGCGCAAAGGCTAATGTTGAAGACAACGCTAACATCTGGCTCGCAAAGGCTGCTTATCGCTTCGACAAGACGAATGCCCTGAACGGCTTCTATGCCAACAACACGTCGGCTGATGACTTCGACAAGGCTTGGAGCGCTCAGTACAGCTACAAGGGTGCTGAGGCTGAGAACAAGGGCACTTGGGGTGCTTGGGCAGCTTACCGCTACCTCGGCCAGAACACGGATCTGTTCTCCACGTTCGATGTAATCCGCGCTGGTCAGAAGGGCTGGGAAGTCGGCACGAACTACGCTCCGTTCAAGAACGTTGTTGCAACGCTGCGCTATGGCAACGGCAAGAGCCTCCTCGAGAACCACGATGTCGAGAACCTCTTCGGTCGTGTTGAGGTATTCTTCTAATCCTTCGATTAGCAGATTTCCATCACAAACAAAAGACCTCCGCTTCGGCGGAGGCCTTTTTTGTTGCCGCATCGATGCTTGACTTTTCGATGACGTGTAGTAAACTGAGAAGAGAATTTGACTAGGTATGAGAAAAGGGGATTTGTATGCCAAATCGTGCGGCCTGGGCGGAGATCGATCTTGCGGCCCTTAGGCATAATTACGAGGAAATCAAGAAGAATATCCGCGGCGGGGCGAAGCTCTGCGCTGTCGTCAAGGCGGATGCCTACGGCCACGGTGCTCTTGCTGTCGCGCGCGTCGCGGTGGAGGCGGGGGCCTCTTATCTCGCGGTCGCGACGCTCGGCGAGGCCATCGAGCTGCGCGAGGCGGGGTTCACGGTGCCCATCCTGCTCTTAGGTCTCGTACTGCCGGATGAGGCGCGCGATATCGTCGACTACGATGTCACGCAGGTCGTCTGCGAGCTGCCGCTCGCGGAGGCCATCTCGCGCGAGGCGGTGCGCCAGCACAAGACGGCGAAGGTCCATCTCAAGGTCGAGACGGGCATGGGCCGCATCGGCATCCGCCCCGAGGAAATCGGCGCACTGGCCGCGGCGGTCAAGCAGCTGCCGAACATCGAGATCGAGGGCATGTTCTCCCACTTCGCGATGGCAGACAGCAAGGACAAGACGTATACGAAGGGGCAGCTCGCGAAGTTCGAGCAGGCCCTGAAGGCCGTTGAGGAAGCAGGCGTCAAGCTCAAGATCCGCCACATCGCGGAGTCGGCGGCCATCCTCGAGATCCCGGAGGCGCACTACGACATGGTGCGCGCCGGCGTCATCCAGTACGGCATGTGGCCGTCGGATGAGGTCACGCATCCGATTGACCTCAAGCCGGTCATGAAGGTCTGCGCCAAGGTCGTCTTCATGAAGACCCTGCATCCGGGCGAGAGCATCGGCTACGGCCGCCAGTTCATCGCGGAGCGCGAGAGCCGCATCGCGACGCTGCCGATCGGCTATGCCGACGGCTACATCCGTGCTTACGGCAACGGCGGTTACGTCTCGTTCGGCGGCCGCAAGGCGCCGATTGCGGGCCGCGTCTGCATGGACCAGGTCATGGTCGATGTCACGGACCTGCCGGATGTCAAAGAAGGCGACACGGCTGTGCTCTTCGGCGACGAGACGGTCACGGCCGACACGGCAGCCAAGTGGCTCAACACGATCAACTACGAGGTCACCTGCCTGATCTCCCCGCGCGTGCCGCGCGTCTACAAAGGCTGATTGATTGCACGCAAAAGGAGCATCCCCCTGCGAGGATGCTCCTTTTTTATGCGTTTTACACGCTCAATATAGCCGATGGTTTACTCGACCTGGCCTTTCCAGTAGGCGAGGTCGGCGTCGTTAAGCGGCAGGTCGATCGTCTGGCCGTCCTTGTAGGAATAGCGGAAGCGGATGGTCTTGGCGGCCTTGATGTCGTCGAGCGTGGCGGCCGGCAGGAAGACGGAGATCTCGTTCTCCTTCTGGAAGGCGCCCGCGTTCTTCTGCTTGACAGAGGCGATCAGCGGCCACTCCTTGTCGTCGGTCACGAGCGTGACTTTGGAGTCGGCCTTGGCGCCGTCATAGCGCGTATCCCAGACGGTGAAGTGGGCGCTCGTCGCGGAACCGTCGGAGCCGCGCAGGCCCGTGAACTCGATGCGCGCGTAGGCGGAGAGGCTGTCGGCCGTGCGCGTGTCGTGGGCGCGGAAGTAGAGCAGCGTGCCGAGGAAAGCTGCGACGATGATGAGAAGGATGGCAATTGCTTTTTTCATAATAGATACGTCTCCTATAAAATTTCTCTAAGTCGAATTAATCGTATCATCCTGTTTTTTCGTTGTCAATGCGCCTTTTAAAGAAGAAAAAAAGAGAAATTTTTCACAAAATTGGCGTAAGTTATCGTAAATAACATGAAATTTTGCAAATTTTTGCTGTGCCTGCCAGAGACGCTCATATTTCTGGCTTTTTCGCCCGTTCCACCCATTGTAAAAGCGCGCGAAGTATTATATAGTATATCAATGAGAAAAGATGGCATAGAATGGGCGGCATCTGTTTTCCCGCTGCTTTTCATCTGATTCTGCCATAATCTTTTCCAGAAGGTATGATATCATTCTTTTATCGGTTGGAAGGGGATTTCAATAAAATGTTTGGTATGTCAATGGATATCGGCATCGACCTTGGCACAGCCAACGTGCTGGTCTATGTAAAGGGGAAGGGCATCGTGCTGCGCGAGCCGTCTGTCGTCGCGGTGGACAAGGACACGAACCGCGTTCTCGCCATCGGCGAGGAGGCGCGTCGCATGATCGGCCGCACGCCGGGCAACATCGTCGCCATCCGTCCGCTGCGCGAGGGCGTCATCGCGGACTACGACATCACGGAGAGCATGCTGCGTCACTTCATCGAGAAGGTCGTCGGCCGCAGCTTTGTCTTCCGTCCGCGCATCATGATCTGCATCCCGTCGGGCTGCACGATGGTCGAGCAGCGCGCCGTACAGGAAGCTGCTGAGCAGGCTGGCGCGCGCCACACGCAGCTCATCGAGGAGCCGCTCGCGGCAGCGCTCGGCGCTGGCCTCGACATCGTGGAGCCATGTGGCTCGATGATCGTCGACATCGGCGGTGGCACGACGGACATCGCAGTCATCAGTCTCGGCGGCATCGTCAACAGTGAGTCGCTGCGCATCGCCGGCGACAAGTTCGACTCGGACATCATCGCTTACGTCAAGCGCGCGTTCAATCTCATGATCGGCGAGCGCACGGCAGAGGACATCAAGTTCAAGGTCGGCGCAGCTTATCCTGAGGCGCGCGATGAGACGCTCGACATCCGCGGCCGCGATCTTCTGACGGGCCTGCCGAAGACGGTCCAGATCACGACGAAGCAGGTGGCCGAGGCCATCGGCGCTTCGGTCTCGCGCATCGTCGAGTGCGTCAAGAAGGTTCTCGAGGAGACGCCGCCGGAGCTCTCGGCGGACATCATGGACCGCGGCATCATCTTGACGGGTGGCGGCGCGCTGCTCTTCGGCCTCGATGAGCTCATTCGCCGCGAGACGGACATCCCGACGGCACTCGCCGACGATCCGCTCTCCTGCGTCGCGCTCGGCTGCGGCAAGGCGCTCGACACGTTCTCGAAGTTCGACGGCAGGGCCATGAACCTCAAGATCGGGAAATAAAAGCTGACGCTTTCCTTCCCCGCATGTGCGCATCTGCACCATGCCGGGAAGGTTTTTTATTGGAAGGGAGTACCATGATGAATAGAATCCTTCGCCGCGCGGCGGTGTTTGCCGCTGCGGCATTATTCCTCGGGCAGAGTTTCGCGATGGCGGCGGGGCTGACTTCGATGCGCTTCCACAGCGGCAGCGAGCACGACCGCGTAGTCTACGAGTTCACGGACATGCCTGTCTACACGACAGCGGTCTCCGCTGACGGCCGCACGCTGACGCTCGACCTCGCCGATACGTCGTACAAAGGCTTCTCGGCTGTGCCGGCCAAGGGCAGCCGCATTGAGTCGATTGCCTACAATAAAAAGGGCAAGCATCTCATCGTGACGATGAAGCTCAAGGCGGGGCTCTCGTATCAGGTCCGCACGCTCAAGAACCCGACGCGCCTCTTTATCGATGTGCTGCCGGATACGAGTGCGGCAACAAGCACTGCGGGCACGGCGGCCAGCAAGCCGGCGGTCACGGCCACGAAGGGCAGCAGTACGGGCATGCCGGGCACCATCGATGGCGACTATGTGCAGGAGATCGAGCCGGGCCTGACGGAACACACGTATGTCTATTGGGATGACTACGGCAAGGTATCGGCCTGGCTCTTAGAGGCAGACCCCGCGCGCTACCGTCTCGTGCCGACTCTCGCAAAAGGGAAAATCCCGGGACGTGAGGCCGTCAGCGGCATCGTTGCCAGAGCCGGCGGCGTGGCCGGCATCAATGCCTCGTACTTCGCGCCGGCGGGCGACATCCTCGGCGTGACGCAGATCAACGGCCAGACGGTCGGCACGACGTACTACACGCGTTCGGCGTTTGGCCTGCGCAAGGATGGCACGCCGGTCTTCGGCAAGATCTCGTATGACGGCACGGTCACGATGGGCGGCGTCAGCGTCAGTGTGGCCGGCGTCGACTGCGAGCGCGGCGCGGACAGCCTCGTCATCTACAACCGCGCTTACGGCAGCTCGACGGGCACGAATGAATACGGCCGCGAGTACATCGTGCGCGGCGGCCGCGTCACGGACATCCGTCAGAACGATTCGCCAATTCCCGCGGATGGCGTCGTCATCTCGGTGCACGGCACGGCGGCCGATGCGCTCGCAGGCGTGCAGGTCGGCGACCCTGTGACGATTGAGGAGAACCTCGGCGACGGCTGGCAGAACATGGACTTCATCATCGGCTGCGGCCCGCGCCTCGTGGAGAATGGCCGCGTCCATGTGACGGTCGACGAGGAGGATTTCCCTGCGGACATCCGCATCGGCCGCGCGCCGCGCAGTGCCGTCGGCATCACGAAGGACGGCCGCTATCTATTGGCCGTCGTCGACGGCCGCCAGTCGCACAGCGTCGGCCTGACGCTGACGGACTGGGCGAAGCTGCTCGTGAAGTTCGGTGCGCAGGATGCGCTGAACCTCGACGGCGGTGGCTCGTCGGATCTCGTCGTGAACGGTGACGTGCAGAACTCCCCGTCGGACGGGCAGGAGCGCCTCGTCGGCGACGGCCTGGTCCTCGTCAAGAAATAAAAGAGGCATGCACAGGGCTGGACGAGTATGTTATAATGAAAACTAGTAGTATTTTTCGAGTTTGATTCTGGCATTTACGAGGTGAGTACGTTTGCATAAATTCATGAGGAAGGTCATCGCGACTGGTATCGCTGCGATGTTCTTCGCGACGGCGGCTGTGCCGGCACACGCGATGGACCCCATTCTGCCGTTCCAGGATGTCAAAGGTGGCATGACGGGCACGGCCTATACCGTAGTGGACAGCTCAGGCGAGATCCGCAGCTTCGATGTGGATATCGTGGGCAATATGGACAATGGCAAAGGATCGTCCCGCATGATCATGGCTCGCGCGCGCGGCCCCGTGATTGAGCAGACGGGCGGCATCCTACAGGGCATGAGCGGCAGCCCCGTCTACGTCAATGGCCGCCTCGTCGGCGCTGTGGCGGCGGGCATCAAGGAGATGACGCCGTACACCTTCTTCATCACGCCAATCGAGGACATGATGAAGCTCTGGACGATGCCGGATACGAAGAACAAGACGCGCCTCAAGACAATCAACATCCACAAGGTCGTGGAGGAACGCAAGAAGGAAGAGGCCAAGGCCAAGGAAGAGGACAACAAGAAGGCGGAGACGAATGGCAACGCCATCCTCAACCGCGTCATGGATGTCATCCACGAGGCGGAGGATACGGCGGCCGAGACGAAGGCCAAGCAGGAAAAAGCGGAGCAGGAGAAGGCTGAGGCAGAGAAGGCCAAAGCTGCAGCTGCCGAGAACACGGATGCCAAGTCTGCTGAGAATGCCGATGCTAAGGACGCCGATGGCAAGGATGTTGACGCCAAGGCTGAGAATGCTGAGGCTCCAGAGAAGCAGGCCGAGGCGGTAGCGGCAGAAGCTGCTGCCACCGAAACTGCTCCAGCGAAGGATGCTTCTGCCGAGAAACCGGCTGCATCCGACAAGAAAGAGCTGACGAAGCAGCCCAAGGCCGTCATGTACCTCTCGGGCTTCAATGAGCCGAGCATCGACTTCTTGCAGAAGAACGTGCCGATGGGCCATGACGTCACCTTCATGCCGATGGGTGTGCGCACGGAAGGCGAGGGCAATACGCTCTACAACGCGAGCCTGCAGCCGGGCAGTGCGGTCGGCGTCGCCATCGTCTATGGTGACTTCGCCGTCGGCGCGACGGGCACGGTCACGGCTGTGGATGGCAAGAAGATTCTCGGCTTCGGCCATCCGTTCCTGCATCGCGGCAACGTCAACTACTTCATGACGGATGCGACGGTCGTCGGCACGATCAGCGGCCAGAGCAACGGCATGAAGATCGCGAACATCGGCAACATCATCGGCCGCATCAGCCAGGACCGCGAGACGGGCATCGCCGGCACGATCGGCGATTTCCCGACAGTCGTGCCGGTCAAGGTCCGCATCCAGGACACGACGCTCGGCCGCACGGATGACTACGGTGCGCGCATCGCCTACGATGAGGCATTCCTGCCGGAGCTCTCTGGCGGCATCGCCTATGCGGCGATGACGAAGACGTCGGACACGCTGGCGGGCGCAACGGCTAACGTGCACTTCACCATCCGCACGAATGCGGCGGACGGCGGCAAGTTCGAGCGCAGCAACATGTTCTACAACACGGCCGACGTTGGCCAGATCGCGGTCGGCGAGCTCATGCAGGCGATGAACGTCATCTGCTCGAACACGGACCAGGAGTCGGACATCGTCGATGTCCAGATCGACGTCCAGATGGAGAACGGCCGCAAGACGGCGACGCTCCTCTCGGCTGTGCCGGATAAGACGACCGTCAAGCCGGGCGATCTCGTCAAGTTCACGACGACGATCAAGCCGTACCGTCGTGACAAGGAGACTCTGCTGATTCCGTACCGCGTGCCGGTGACGGCACCGGAGGGCCCGCTGACGCTCGACATCCGCGGCGGCGGTGTCGCGCCGATTGCCCAGCTCAAGCTCCTGCAGCAGACGGGTGTCGACCTCATCGCGCAGGAGGACAAGACGACTACGACGAAGGACAAGCTCCAGAGCCTCAAGCGCACGGGCCGCAACAACGAGATCATCATCGCGCCGGGTGCTTCGGCCGTGCCGATGACGCCTTCGCAGCAGCGCAAGGCTGCGCGCGAGGCTGCCAAGGCGGCCCGCGAGGCAGCGCAGCAGCGCAAGTTCTCGTTCTCGCTGAACACGCCGAAGAACGAGACGCCGGGCGAGACGAAATTCACGACGAACTATATCATCGACAATGTCATCCATACGACCCTGCAGGTCGAGAGAAAGTGACCGCCCCCTATTGTCAGCAGGTGAATATGATGATACACTGGAAAATGATGCTTTAAGCACAGCGGTCGAAGTGGCTGTGCTGCTATAGGAGGAAAAAGGACTTAAATGGAAAAGTTGGTTATACATGGCGGACGCCGGCTGGAGGGCCGCGTCAAGATCAGCGGGGCGAAGAATGCGGTACTGCCGATTATTGCGGCAACTCTTCTCGGACAGGACTCGCCGAGTCTTCTCGACGAGGTCCCGGCTCTTGAAGATGTGCATACGATCACGGAAGTCCTGCAGAAACTCGGCGTCAAGGCTGAGTTCCGCAAGGAGACGCATCAGCTGTTTGTCGACAGCACGGTCATCGGCAGCTGTGAAGCGCCGTACGATCTCGTGCGCAAGATGCGCGCGTCCTTCCTGATCATGGGACCGCTGCTCGCTCGCTGCGGACAGGCCAAGATTTCCCTGCCGGGCGGCTGTGCCATCGGCACGCGTCCCATCGACCTCCATCTCAAGGGCTTCGAGGCTCTCGGCGCACAGATCCGCGTCGGCCACGGCTTCATCGAGGCGGCTGCTCCGGAGGGCCTCAAGGGCGCGAAGATCTATCTCGACTTCCCGAGCGTCGGCGCGACGGAGAACATCATCATGGCGGCTTCCATGGCAGAAGGCCAGACCGTCCTTGAGAACCCCGCACAGGAGCCGGAGATCGTAGACCTCGCAAACTACCTCAACGTCATGGGTGCGAAGATCCGCGGCGCCGGCACGAATGTCATCAAGATCGACGGCGTGCCGAAGCTCACGGGCCGCGACTACACGATCATCCCCGACCGCATCGAGGCGGGCACCTACATGGTGGCAGCGGCGATGACGCGCGGCGACGTCTACATCGAGAACGCGATCAGCGAGCACCTCAAGCCGGTCATCGCCAAGCTCAAGGAAGCTGGCGTGACGATTGAGGAGGATGTCAATGGTATCCGTGTGACCTGCGACCGCCGCACGAAGTCGGTCGACATCAAGACGATGCCGTATCCGGGCTTCCCGACGGACATGCAGGCGCAGTTCATGGCGATGATGGCCATCTCGGAAGGCACGGGCATCGTGACGGAGACGGTCTTCGAGAACCGCTTCATGCACGTCGATGAGCTCAAGCGCATGGGCGCGAAGATCAAGATCGACGGCCGCACCTCAATCGTCGAGGGCGTGGAGAAGCTCTACGGCTGCCAGGTCAAGGCAACGGACCTGCGCGCCGGTGCAGCGATGGTCCTCGCGGGACTCGTCGCAGAAGGGGAGACCCAGGTCGGCTACATCCACCACATCGACCGCGGCTACGACAATCTCGTCGAGAAGCTCGTCGGCCTTGGCGCGGATATCTGCCGCGTCGACCAGTAATCAAACAAGCAAGAGGCTGTTGACAAACGACAGCCCTTTTCTTTTATCTTTTATCCGTTATTGCTACCTGTTATCATCTGTCGTTTTATCTTGGATTCATAGGAGAGTTATCATGAGCATCATCGAAACGCCGCTGCAGCTGCAGCATCTTGCCCTGAAGAACCGCATCATCCGTTCGGCCGTGCACAGCTTCCTCGCAGGGGAAGACGGCTACATGACGGCGGCAGAGTACGCGATGTACGAGACGCTGGCCGAGAACAACCTCGGCACAATCATCTCGGGCCACTGCTGCGTGGACCCGCTGGGCCGCGCCAACCCCGAGCAGGTCAACATCTACGCAGACTCGTTCACGGACCAGTTCCGCAAGGCCGTCGCGATTGCCCATGCGCACGATGCGCGCTTCATCGCGCAGATCAACCATGCCGGCCCGCGTGCCATCGACAATGAGGACCTCGCCGACGTCGTCGCGCGCCCGCTCAAGAAGGGACGCTATGCGCGCGCGCTGACGGTGGAGGAGATCCATCACATCGAGCAGTGCTTCATCGCAGCGGCGAAGCGTCTGCAGTCGGCCGGCTGCGACGGCGTCCAACTCCATGCCGCCCACTCGTACCTGCTCTCGCGCTTCATCGACCCGACGTTCAACCAGCGCGAGGATGCGTATGGCGGCACCATCGAGAACCGCTTCCGCATGGTGGAGGAGATCATCTGCGGCATCCACGAGGCCTGTGGCAAAGACTTCCCCGTGCTCATCAAGGTCAACGTCGACACGAAGGCGGAGGATGCCGAGGGCTACCACCGCGACATGGTCTGGCTGCTGCGGCGCGCGAAGGCGCTCGGCGTGGAGCTCGTCGAGTTCTCGGGCGTCGACTTCATCAACCTGCCGAAGACGGCGACGCTCTACTACCTGCCGCAGGTCAAGCGCCTGCGCGCCGAGGTGCCGGACATGCCGCTGAGCCTCGTCGGCGGCGTGCGCTCGCTCGCGGATATGGAGGCGGTCATCAAAGCTGGCATCGAGTGCGTCTCGCTCGGCCGCTCATTGATCGCGGAGCCGGACTTCGTCACGAAGGAGCTCGCGGGCGGCGAGAAGTCCATCTGTGTCTCGTGCAGCCGCTGCTTCGTGCTGCCGCACATGCACCCGGGCATCCGCTGCGTCTGGGCCTGGAAAAAAGAGCGCGCGCGCCAGAAACAGGCCGCTGCGCAGGCTACCACGCAAAAATGAAAACACTCTGAAAATTATTTCTTTACTTTACAAGTTGACAATTATATAACTGAGTGCTAAGATACAAATTATCCATTAAGTGTCTATCGCAACGGAGCGAATGACCTTTCTCATTGGCATGTATCTTGCTCAGAGACAAAGAGGTCCCGTTCGCGAACGTTGCGAGCGGGATTTATTTTTATTGTTTCATTTGGGTAGAAAGAAGGATTCATATGACAGGATTAATGCTTGTCGGTATCGCACTCGTCTGGTTTGCCTGTGCGTACCTGTTCTATGGACGCTGGCTCGCAAAGACCTGGGGCATCGATCCGAAGGCACCGACACCGGCTGTCCGCAAGAATGATGGCCAGGATTATTCGCCGGCCTCCCGCTTCACCGTATTTGCGCATCAGTTCTCGTCCATCACGGGCGCAGGCCCTGTGACCGGCCCAATCATCGCCGCGATGTTCGGCTGGCTGCCGGCCTTCCTCTGGATCTTGATTGGCGGCGCGTTCTTCGGCGCGGTCCAGGATTTCACGGCGCTCTACGCATCGGTCAAGAATGAAGGCAAGTCGATGGGCCTGCTCATCGAGCAGTACGTCGGCCGCACGGGCCGCCGCCTGTTCCTGCTGTTCAGCTGGCTCTTCACGCTGCTCGTCATCGCAGCGTTTGCCGATATCATCGCGAAGACGTTCAACGGCTTCGGCGCCAACGGCACGCTCAACACGCCGGGCGCACAGGCCGCTACAATCTCCATGCTCTACATCGTCGTCGCCATGGGCTTCGGCATCTTCATCAGCAAGGTCAAGCCGTCCGGTGTCCTGAAGTTCATCGTCGCCGTCGTGCTTGTCGTCGCGATGTTCGCGGTCGGCATGCAGTTCCCGCTCTATTTCGATGTGCCGACTTGGCGCTACATCGTCTTCGGCTACTGCTTCATCGCCGCCGTCCTGCCGATGTGGCTGCTCATGGAGCCGCGCGATTACCTGAGCTCCTTCCTGCTGCTCGGCATGGTCGCCGGCGGCGTCATCGGCGTTCTCGCCGCAAACCCATCCGTCAATATGCCGGCCTTCGTCGGTTTTGAAGTCAATGGCAAGCCGCTGTTCCCGATCCTCTTCATCACGATCGCCTGCGGCGCTGTCTCCGGTTTCCACAGCCTCGTTTCCTCTGGTACGTCCTCGAAGGCCATCGCCAACGAGACGGATATGCTGCCAGTAGGCTACGGCGCGATGCTCTGCGAGTGCATGCTCGGCGTCGTCGCCCTCGCCATTGCCTGTGCCGCTGCATCGAACGGTGTCATGGCACAGGGCACGCCGTTCCAGATCTTCGCTGCCGGCATCAGCACGTTCTTCACGAACATCTTCGGCCTGCCGGCTGGCTTCTCGGCCTGCTTCATCACGATGTGCGTATCGGCACTCGGCATGACGACGATCGACTCCGTCGCCCGCATCGGCCGCATGTCCATGCAGGAGATGGTCAAGCCGAGCGATGGCGTCGAAGCGAGCAGCACGCAGAAGTTCTTCATGGACAAATACGTCTCCACGATCCTCACGCTCGTCTTTGCCTACGGCCTCTGCCTCGCCGGCTACATGAATATCTGGCCGCTGTTCGGCGCAGCCAACCAGCTGCTCTCCGCACTCGTCCTGATCTCCCTCGCCGTCTTCCTCAAGATGACGAACCGCAAGGGTTGGATGCTCTACGTGCCGATGGTCTTCATGTTCATCGTCACGATGACGGCACTCGTCATGAGCGTCTACGGCGGCATCATGAAGCTCATGGCCGGCAAATTCCTCATCGGCGTCGACGGCCTGCAGCTCGTGCTCGCCATCGCCCTGATGACGCTTGCCTGCCTCGTCGTCAAGCACTGCGGCAAGGAACTCCTCGACAAAGGACAGGCTGCCCTCGGCAAATGATGCCAAGAATCTCGATGCGCAAAGCACATCGGTTTGATAACCCCTAAGTCATAAAGAATCCCCGGTCCCGGATGATGTAATCTGACATCATCTGAGACCGGGGCTTTTTGTGTGCTTTTTTATCTGGTTATCAGGCGTTGGCGAGCTTGTAGATGGCGAGGACATCCTTGCGCGTGAGCGGGTGGAAGGTGCCGAGCTTCTTCGTGTCGCCGGCGGTGGCGAGGTCAGCGAGGCTGTAGAGCTCGCTGTCGTTGAGCTTCGTCTGCAGGAGCTCTGGCAGGCTCACGGGCATGCCGAGGCTCTTGAAGTAGGCGACCATCTTCTCGATGCCGAGCTGGGCGCGCTCTTCTTCCGTGCCGCTGCTTGCATCTACGCCGAAGATGCGCTCGGCGAACTGCGCAAAGCGGGCGGTGTCATCGCGGTAGACGTACTTGGCCCAGGAGCCCCAGAGCGCCGTCAGTGAGGCGCCGTGCGTTACGTCGAAGCGGGCGCTGAGCTCGTGGCCGAGCTTGTGGACGGAGAAGTCCTTGCCGCGGCCGAGCTCTGTGAAGTTGGAGTGGGAGACGCTGCCGCACCACATGATCTCGCTCATAGCATCGTAGTCCTCGTGGTTCTTGACGGCAACTCTAGAGGCATCCATGACAGTCTTGATGAGGTCCTCGGCCACGCGGTCGGTGAAGACATTGGCTTCCTTGACCTTGGTGAAGTAGCGCTCGAGCGTGTGCATGATGATGTCGGCGATGCCGCAGACGAGCTGCTTCTCGGGGACGGTGAAGGTCAGCTCCGGATTCATGAAGGCGAGGACCGGGCGGTTGAGCGGCGTGTTGAGGCCGACCTTGCGCATCGTGTCCTCATTCGTCAACACGGCGGAGTCGCTCGTCTCGCTGCCCGCAGCGGCGAGTGTCAGTACGGAACCGACGGGCATGGTCTTTTCGAGTTTGGCGCGGCCGCTCCAGAAATCCCAGACGTCCGTGCCGGGGTTGGCCACGCCGTGGGCGATGGCCTTGGCCGAGTCGATGACGCTGCCGCCACCGACGGCGAGGATGAAGTTGGCTTTGAAGGCGAGTGCCTCGCGGACGCCCTCGCGCACGAGTGCGACGCGCGGGTTCGGCTGGACGCCGCCGAGCACCTGGAAGGCGAGCCCCGCGGACGTCAGCTGGCACTCGATGCGCGAGAGCAGGCCGCTCCTGACGACGCTGCCGCCGCCGTAGACGATGTAGACGCGGCTCGCGCCGTACGCGCGCAGTTTCTCGGCCACGCGGTCCTCGGCATGGCGGCCGAAGATGATCTCTGTCGGCATCTTGAACTCAAAACTCTGCATAAGAAAACCTCCTAGATATGTGAATCGCAGTTTGTTGTCCCGGCTGTACCTTCTATTATTGGCGGCGGGGCGGGGAAAATCCTGCCGGCGCTCAAAAAGAAGGGGAAGTGTCCTTGGATGGCGAACTATTCCATAACAGAATCCATGAAATCGCGGTACGATATTCGTAACGGTTCCACACACCTTTACTTTGTATACATTCATGAATTTACAATAAAGCTGGATTTTTAGGCAAATATCTGATATGATGTAAAAGTATATGGCGAAAGAAGCATAGTTCCTATGCATATTTCACATAAAAGCTGTGATATCTTCAGGAGGGAATACCATGAAGTCAGAGATCACCATCAAGACGGTGCGCTGCAAGGGCTGCGGCATCTGCGCGGCGTTCTGCCCCAAGTCCGTGCTGGCCGTCAGCGAGCTCGGCAAGATACAGGTCGTCAACGGGGATGCGTGCATTGGCTGCGGCCAGTGCGAGCTGCGCTGCCCCGATTATGCGATTTTTGTGGATAGAGTCAAGGAGGAGGCAGCACAATGAGCAAAGCGAGATTGATGCAGGGCAATGAAGCCTGCGCAGAAGGTGCAATCGCGGCTGGCGTCAACTTCTTCGCCGGCTACCCGATCACGCCGTCCACGGAGATCGCGGAGACGATGGCACGCCTGCTGCCGAAACACGGCGGCAAGTTCGTCCAGATGGAAGATGAGATCGCGAGCATGGGCGCCATCCTCGGCGCGTCGCTGGCGGGCAGCAAGGTCATGGATGCGACGAGCGGTCCTGGCTTTTCCCTCAAGCAGGAGCTCATCGGCTACGCGGCCTGCGCGGAAATCCCGTGCGTGCTCGTCGATGTGCAGCGCGTCGGCCCGTCGACGGGCCAGCCGACTTCGCCGTCGCAGGGCGATGTCATGCAGGCGCGCTGGGGCACGCACGGCGACCATCCGGTCATCGCGCTCGCGCCCTGGAGCGTGCGCGAGACGTACGATGCGACGATCATGGCCGTCAACTATGCGGAGCGCTTCCGCACGCCGGTCATCCTGCTCATGGACGAGGTCATCGGCCATCTGCGCGAGAAGGTCGAGCTTCCGGATCACGTCGATGTCTACCCGCGCCGCAAGCCGAAGAAAACGCGCGCGGAGGGCTACGAGCCATTTGCGCCGGATGAGGACCTCGTGCCGAATGTTGCAGACTTCGGCCAGGGCTACCGCATCCACGTGACGGGCCTCATCCACGATGATACGGGCTTCCCGTCCGGCAGTCCGGAGGTCACGGAATCGTCAATCCGCCGCCTGCACGAGAAAATCGCGCGTGCCGGCGAGGAGATCATCCACACGGAATCGTACTTCATGGATGATGCCGAGTACGCCGTCGTCTCGTTCGGCGGCTCGGCGCGCACGGCATACGAGGCCGTGCGCATGGAGCGCGAGAAGGGCCGCAAGGTCGGCATGCTGCGCCTCATGACCATCTGGCCATTTGCCGACAAGGCCATCGAGGCGCTCTCGGCGAAGGTCAAGGGCATCCTCGTTGCGGAGCTCAACTACGGGCAGATCGTCAACGAGGTGCGCCGCGCCGCGCACAGCGACTGCAAGGTCTCGCTCTGCGGCAAATACGATATGAAATCATTTGAACCGGAGGACATCACCTCCGCTATCGAGAACATGATTGCAGGAGGTAATGCGTGATGGAACGGAGCTTCGAACAATATTTCCGCCAGGATCATCTGCCGCATCTCTGGTGTCCGGGCTGCGGCAACGGCATCGCGATGAAGGCCATCGTCCAGGCGGTCGAGAAGAAGGGCCTCTCGCAGGACAACACCGTCATCGTCTCGGGCATCGGCTGCTCGTCGCGTGCCTCGGGCTACATGGACTTTGATACCCTGCACACGGCGCACGGCCGCGCCATCCCGTTCGCAACGGGCATCAAGCTCGCCAACCCGGACCTCCACGTCATCGTCATCACGGGCGACGGCGACTGCACGGCCATCGGCGGCAATCACTTCATCCACGGCTGCCGCCGCAATGTGGACCTCACGGTCATCATGTTCAACAACAACATCTACGGCATGACGGGCGGCCAGGCCTCGCCGACGACGCCAATCGGCGCCAAGGCGACGACGGCACCGTACGGCTCCGTCGACCGCACCTTCGACGCCTGCAAGCTCGCAGAGGCAGCCGGTGCGACGTACGTCGCGCGCTCGACGGCCTTCCACGTCCAGCACATGGCCAACATGATCGCCGAGGGCATCGATAACGATGGCTTCTCGTTCATCGAGGCGATGGTCCAGTGCCCGACGGCGTTCGGCCGCAAGAACCGCATGGGTAGTCCTGCCGACATGCTCAAGTGGATGCGCGACCACGCCGTCATGAAGGCGGCCTGGGACAAGCTGCCGGAGGAAAAGCGCGAGGACAAGTTCCCAATCGGCTGCCTCTACAAGTCGCAGGCCATCGACTACGATGCCGCATACGACCAGGTCATCGAACGTGCAGGGGGTGCTCATAAATGAGGAAACAGCTTAGATTATCGGGTTCGGGCGGCCAGGGCGTCATCACGGCGGCCATCATCCTCGCGGCTGCGGCCGTAGATGAGGGCAAGGAGGCCGTCCAGTCGCAGTCGTACGGACCAGAGGCGCGTGGCGGCGCCTCGAAGTCCGAGGTCATCATCGACGATGCGCCCATCTACCATCCGCATGTCATCGTGCCAGACCTCGTGCTGGCCATGACGCAGAAGGCAGCCGACAAGTACTATAAGGACCTCAACCCCGATGGCCTCCTCGTTCTCGATGAGCAGCTCGTGCCGAATGTCCCCGACTTCCCGCACGTCGTGCGCATCCCCATCACGAAGATCGCCGTCGAGAAAGTCGGCAAGCCGCTCTTTGCAAACATCGTCGCCCTCGGCGCCCTCGTGCGCCTCACGGGCATCGTCTCCTTCGATGCCATCAAGAAAGCCGTCGCCAACCGCGTGCCGCCGCACACCGTCGACGCCAACATGAAAGCCCTCGAGCTCGGCTGGGAAGCAGCCGCTGCTAAGGTATGACACAGCAATTGCGTTCTATATAAAAAGGCCAGGTCCTTCTTTGAGGGCCTGGCCTTTTGGCTGGCAGTAGTTCAAGCGTTTCAGATGAACATGTGGCGCATGCAGAGCACGAGGAAGCAGACGAGTGCGAGGCCGAAGCTGAAGATCTCGACGCAACGTATGGGGTAGACGCAGTGGAGCGGGATGTCGACGACGCGCGGGATGTTGCTGGCGAGCAGGGAGATGGCGATGGAGACGTAGAGCAGGATGTTCGTCAGCGGTGCGGTGTGCACTTCGGAGAAGGCGCGCAGCAGCAGGTAGAGGGCGAAGGCGATGAAGAAGTAAGCGATTTTATCTGCAATGTGAATGTTCATAAGGCCACATCCTTTGGGTGCCGGGGGGCAGAGAGGTTTTAACAACTTGTTAATTCTGCATGAGGGCGGTAAAATCCTGCTGCGGCTCTGCAAACAGATCGCTTTGGCCGATTGGTTCAGCAGCCGCGCTGGCCGCGATAGCGGTGCCAGATGGCGGAGCTCAGGCAGAGCAGCAGGACGCCGGAGAAGGCGAAGACATAGTGGATGCCGAGGAATGTCGCGATGAGGCCGCCGAGCAGGGGGCCTGCCATCGAGCCGACCTGCTGCGCGGCGAACAGCATGCCGAAAATGCGCCCCTTATAAGACGGCGGCGTGTTGTTGGCGAGCACGGCGTTGATGGCGGGGTGGATGCCGCAGAAGAAGAGGCCGCCGACGAACTGCATGATGGCAAACGGCAGGAGCGTGTCGGGGATGCCCTGGATGATCATGGAGAGGCCGGCACCGGCCATGCCGAGGCACATGGCGCGGAAGAAACCGCGCCGCTGGCCAAACGTCCCCCAGAACGGCGCGGCGATGGCGCCCGCGATGCCGCCGAGCGAGAAGACAAAGCCCGCGACGAAGACAATGTTCGGCATGGGGCCGGCGAGCTTGGCGACGTATGTCGTGATGACCGGCTGCAGGATCAGGATGACCATCTGCACGAGCGTGCCGCAGAGTAGCATGTTGCGCAAAAGAGGCATATGCCAGGGCGAGACATCGTCTTCTGTTGTCTCATTTGCATTCGTGGCTTTCTTGGCGACGGGCGGCTCCTTGATGATGAAGGTGAAGATCAGGAAGTTCATGAAGAGAGCAGCAGCGGCGAGGAAGAAGGAGTAGCGCATGCCGACGGCCTCGGCGAGGACGCCGCCGAGCAGGGGGCCGACGACGCCGCCGGCTGTCAGGGTGCCCTGCATGACGCCGAGGCAGAAGCCAATCTTCTTGGGCGGTGCATAGAGCGTCATGATGGCGAGGTCCATCGGCCAGAGGCCAGAGGCAAAGCCCTGGAACAGGCGCATGAGCGTGAGCTGGCCTGGCGTCTCGACGATGCCGCCGAGGAAGTAGCTGATGGAGAGCAGGAAGCTCGCGCGCATGGCCATGAGCCGCTTGCCCTTCGTGTCGGCCATGCGGCCCCAGATCGGCGCCATGACGGCCGAAATGAGGAAGGTGGCGGAGAAGACAATGCCGGACCAGAGGTTGACATCAGCGTCAGATACGCCGAGTTCCATCGTCAGGTACATCGGCAGGAACGGGATGAGCATCGTGTAGCTCGAGGACATGAAGAGGATGTTGCACGTGAGGATTGCGAGGACGAGCTTCCAATTCAAGAAAAGACCTTCTTTCTTCTATCAGGGAAATACCATCTTTCTATTCTATCATGGGGATAGAAATAAGCAAAGCCTATCCTTGCGGCTCGTATTGCGGCTTGCATTTTTGGCCCGATGTGGAGATAATAAGATTAGGTTACTTCCATTATGAAGGAGGCATGCATATGTCCGTAAAACTCTTTGTGACGGATCTGGATGGGACGCTGCTGCCGAGCGGCAAGGATGTCCCGCGTGAAAATATAGAAGCCGTGCAGCAGGCGGTGCGCGCTGGCGTCATCGTGACGATCGCGACGGGCCGCATGTACCGGGCGGCCCTGCCTGTGGCGGAGGCGCTCGGCGTCGATGTGCCGATCATCACCTACAACGGCGCGCTGATCAAGTCGACGCAGGGCAAGGTCTACCACACGAGCTATCTGAAGCCTGAGGTCATCAGGCAGGTCGTGGACTTCTGCCAAGAGCAGGGCTGGTACCTGCAGTCGTACAGCCGCGATGAGCTCTGGGTGCCTGTGCATGATGAACATGCGCAACACTATGAACAGGAGCAGAAGGTCACGGGCCATGTCGTCGGCTGGGACGGCCTGCGCGAGCAGACACAGGAGGTCTGCAAGCTCTTGACCATCTCGGAGAACGGTGAGGAGACGAACCGCCGCCTCGCCATCCTCAACGAGCGCTTCGGCTCAGAGATCGTCGCCATGCAGTCGAACGCCCGCTACGGCGAAATCGTCAACCCGGGCGTCTCGAAGGCCGAGGGGATTCGCCGCTTGGCCGATAAGCTCGGCATCGCCATCGAGGATACGATGGCCATCGGCGACTCGTACAACGACCTGCCGATGCTCAAGGCCGCAGGCCACAGCGTGGCGATGGGCAATGCCGTACCGGAGGTCAAGGCAGTCTGCGACTACGAGACAGGTCGCTGCGAGGACTTCGGCTTCGCGCAGGCCATCCGTGAGCTGGTACTTGGAGGTGGGTCAGATGAGTGAAATGGTAAAATCGGAACAGGCAAAGGAAGATTCTTTTCGCCTCGTCATCGTGACGGGCATGTCAGGCGGCGGCAAGACGCAGGCGAGCCGCTATCTTGAGGACCTCGGGTACTTCTGCGTGGACAACCTGCCACCTGTCTTCATCCCGAAATTCGTTGAGCTCTGCAAGCATTCCGGCGGCCATGTCCGCAAGGTCGTGCTCGTCGTCGACACGCGCAGCCGCGAGTTCTTCGACACGTTTGTCCACACGCTCAACGACATGGACAAGGATGATGTGCCGTATGAGATGCTCTTCATGGATGCATCAGACCCGGCCATCATCCGCCGCTACAAGGAGACACGCCGCCGCCATCCGATGGCGCCGTCCTCGCGCATCTCGGAGGGCATCGCCAAGGAGCGCGAGCGCTTGGCACCCGTGCGCGCAAAGGCGACGTACATCATCGACACGTCGGAACTGCGCAAGGTCGACCTGCGCGACAAGATCCACCGGCTGTTCGGCACATCGGGCGGCGAGCAGATGAGCATCAACGTGCTGTCGTTCGGCTTCAAGTTCGGCATGCCGCTCGATGCAGACATGGTCTTTGATGTGCGCTTTCTGCCTAACCCGTTCTACATCGAATCGATGCGCCACAAGAGCGGCGCCGTGCCGGAGGTGGCCGAGTACATCGCGAAGTGGCCGGTGACGAAGGAGTTCACGCGTCTGCTCGACGAGATGCTCGACTTCCTCGTGCCGCAGTACATCAAAGAGGGCAAGAGCCAGTTCGTCATCGCGGTCGGTTGCACGGGCGGCATGCATCGCAGTGTCTACATCGCCAAGCACATCTTCGACCGCCTGACGGCGCAGGGCTACTCGACGCGGCTTGAGCACCGCGACCTCATGAAGAACGATGTGCGCGAACATGTACGTGAGGAGTGTTGAGCATGCATCTTCTGAAATGGCTCTACCCGGGCATGAAATTCAAGCGATGGCTGCTGCTCTTCTCGGTCGGCGTCATGCTCGTCAGCCTCGGGCTCGCACTCGTCTTCAACTACAAGTACCTCGATGTCATCGAAGAGGCAATCTTCCGCGCGGTCTACCTCTGGAAGGGCAGCTACAATTACATGTTCACGACGCTGGCAGGCATCGCGGTCGTCATCGTGGGCGTCGGGCTCATGCTGATCGCGACGCGCTTCGTCATTCGCTCGGTCATCACGGTGCTCTTGCCGGATAATTCGGAGCGCCTCGTCGACATCATCTACGAGAAGCGCCGCCTCGGCAAGGGGCCGAACATCGCCGTCATTGGCGGCGGCCACGGCCTCTCCGTGCTCCTGCGCGGCATCAAGGCTGCGACCTCGAACGTTTCGGCTGTCGTGACGGTCGCCGATGATGGCGGCTCTTCCGGCAGGCTGCGCGAGGACCTCGGCATCATCCCGCCGGGCGACCTGCGCAACTGTCTCGTCGCGTTGGCCGATACCGAGCCTTTGATGGAGAAGCTCTTCCAGTATCGCTTCAAAGGCAAGAGCGAGCTTGCCGGCCACTCCTTCGGCAACCTCTTCATCGCAGCGATGACGGAGGTCACGGGCGATGTCGAGACGGCCCTGCGCGAGTCGTCGAAGGTCCTGGCCGTCAAGGGTGAGGTCCTGCCGGCTTCGAAGGAGCACGTGCGCCTCGACGCTATCATGGACGACGGCACCGTCGTCGAGGGCGAATCGCACATCCCGGAGGTGCACAAGCACATCCGCCGCGTCAAGCTCTTCCCACCGCATGTCCAGCCGGTGCAGGCTGCGCTCGATGCGCTGACGAATGCCGATGCCATCATCCTCGGCCCGGGCAGCCTCTACACGAGCATCATGCCGAACCTGCTCGTCGATGGCGTGGCTGACACGCTGCGCAAGAGCAAGGCCATCAAGATCTACATCTGCAACGTCATGACGCAGCCCGGCGAGACGGACGGCTACACGGCCTCGATGCACGCCAAGGCCATCCTCGACCACGGCGGGCAGGGCGTCATCGACTACATGCTCGTCAACAACGCGCCCATCTCCAAGGAGATGCAGGCCTACTATGCCAAAGAAGGCGCCTACCCGGTCGAGGTCGATGAGGACGCGATCAATGCGCTCGGCATTGGCTTCATCAAGGCGGACATCATCAATGAGTCCGACGTCATCCGTCACGACCCGCAGAAGCTCTGCCGCAATGTCATGAAGATGGTCGACGGCATGCGTCCCGGCAATGGCAGCGACCACTACATGCGTGGGAAGCATAGCTAGTAGATATTTCAATTAGTGAGATTGATAAATGAAATAAATGGATAGGGGGCATGATCTTGCCGTCATTTGCAACGGAGGTCAAGAATGAGCTGGCCAGACTGACGTATGAGGATTCCTGCTGCCGGACGGCGGAGCTCGCAGCGCTCCTGCGCATGGGTGCGACCATCACCTTCGGCATGCACCACACCTTTGGCCTCAACTTCACGACGGAAAATGCGGCCGTGGCACGCAAGGTGCTGCAGCTCCTCAAGAGCGAGGGCGGCAGCATCCGCACGGAGATCACGGTGAGCCGCAGCCGCAGGCTCAAGAAGAACAACAGCTACAGCGTCCGCGTCATGCCGGCACCGCCAGTCGCCACCCTGCTTGAACACCTCGGCTTCCTCCACGACGAGAGCCTCAACATGGACTCGGACATGGGCATCCTGCGGAAATCCTGCTGCCGCGCCGCGTATCTGCGCGGCGCTTTTCTAGGCGGCGGCAGCGTCAATCGCCCGGAGGCCAGCTACCATCTCGAGCTCGTCACCGGCAGCTACGGCCTCGGCAATCTGCTCTACACGCTGATGAAGCGCATGGAATTCCCTGTCGGCTTCACGGACCGCAAGGATTCGTACATCGTCTACCTCAAGGAATGCGATGCGATCATTGACTTCCTGGCCATGCTGCAGGCAGACAAGGCAGTAGAGGCCTTTGAGATCGCGCGCAACATCAAGGAAGTGCGCTCACAGGTCAACCGCCTCGTTAACTGCGAGACGGCGAACCTGCAGAAAGCCGTGGATGCGGCAGTCCGCCAGCTCCACGATATCGAAGTGCTGCGTCGGCGGAAAGGGGGCCTCGCGGCACTGCCGGACCGCTTGCGCGAGACGGCGGAGGCGCGCCTTGAAGAGCCCGGCGCGAGCATCGTGGAGCTCGGCGACATGCTCGGCGTCAGCAAGTCTGGCGTCAATCACCGCCTGCGCAAGCTCCATGCGCTGGCTGCCACAATCGAGAAAGAAGAAGGAAAAGAGAAGGAAAAGGAAGGGGATCATACGGTTTGAGTCGCTTGAAGAAATGGTTATTGGGTCTTTGTTTCCTGCTCCTGGCCGTCGCCCTCTGGGGCGTATTCTCACCGACGCCACAGGGGATACCGGTCCTCGAGTACCATGAGGTCGCAGAATCTGTCGATGAAGACGCTTACGTCTACAATGTGCCGCCGGAGGAATTCCGCCAGCAGCTGGACTACCTCCAGCAGCAGGGCTATACGACCATCTCGATGCTCGACTTCATGAAGGCTAAGCGCGGCAAGATGGAACTGCCGGCGAAGCCGATCATCCTGACGTTTGACGATGGCTATGAGGACAACTACACGGACCTGTTGCCCATCCTCGAGGAATACGGCATGAAGGCGACGGTCTACGTCATCACGAATGAGATTGGCCAGCCGGGCTATCTGAATTGGGAACAACTCCGTGATATGCAGGACCGCGGCATTGAGATCGGCAGCCATACGGCCAATCACGACCCGCTGACCGGAATGGATGCAGCGAGACAGCTCGATGAAGTGCATCTGTCGAAGCTCCTGCTGGAGTGGAACGGCATCCACACGGTCTACACATTCTCGTATCCGAATGGCGCCTACGACGCGTCGCTGCCGGCGCTTCTCGCGCAGAACGAGTACCTGACCGCCGTGACAGGGGACGCCGGGCTCAACACGTTTGAGACGGACCCGTACCTGATGCAGCGCGTCAACATCCCGCATCCGCGCTTCGGGCTGCTGGAGTTCAAGCTGCGCCTGCTCAAGGCCGAGGTCTTTACGAAGCTCCGCATCCATCAGCATTTGGAGAACCCATCATGAGACAGTTTTATGCAAGACGTTCGAAAAGGAAGATTGCACACATGAAACGAAGGAAGAAGATTGCAGCTGGCCTGCTGGCCTGCCTGGTATCCGGCGTATTCTTCTCACAGAATGCGCTGGCCCGCCATAAGGAGGCCGCGCCGGCTCCTGCTGCCGTGCAGCAGACGGCTCAGACGGCGGTGGCCGCTGCTAAGACCGATAAAGCCGATGCAGGTAAAAAGGAAAACAAGCGCAAGAAGGCAGAGCCCGCCAAGCAGCAGAACGCGGCCGTCGGCATCCAGCAGAAGGTGGCAGAGATCCTACGAGAGCACGTCGCGCAGAATGCGCGCAAGAATGTGCTGAAGTCGCATGTCATGAAGATGTGGCCTGTGGAGTCGAAGGATGAGGGCGGCACGCTGCTCTTCTCGGACAGCCCCGAGTCCGTCACGGATGACGGTATCCTCTACCAGGATACCGTGAAGGGGGAGGCCCGCATCCTCTACTACCACCTGAACAGCAGCGATTCCGACAAGAAAGTGGCCGTCGTCTTGCAGAGTGCGGACGGCCAGCCGGCCATCGTCCGCGTGACGCGCGGCGGCGCATGCTATCCGAGCCCCGATTACCTGCATGTCGGCAAGATGACGCAGATGGCGTACTTCGAGGGCGAGGCACACGGTGATATCTACATCGCCCGCGGCCGCCATCGCCTGCTGCAGGAGAACATGGATACGACCATCCTGCATCCGGGCGACCTTGTCTACGGCGTCTATGACTTTGCATCCAACCGTCCCATCAAGGTCTCGGTCATCATGTACCCTGCCGATGCCAATCCGTTTGAATTCCTCGAGCAGGCCCATGTCCTGCCGAAGGATGAGCAGCGTCTGCGCGGCACGTTCCACGGCATGAACCGCATCGTGACATCGTCGCAGGTGTACGACCCGGCGGTGGACGGCACGGTCTACTTCCCGCTGGCCGACGATATCCACGACCACTACCGTACGGGCATCGACGCGACAGACGGCAGCGCTGTCACGAACTACGGCAATTACGGTGTGCTCTACAAGCTGCAGATCCCCGTCGCGAAGGACGGAGCGGTCCAGTACTACCTGAGCCCGCTCGGCGGTGTCTATGCCGGGGCCATGACGGTGGAACGGGAGACGACAAGGCGCCGTATGATCGAGACGCCGTACGGGCGGCCGTACTTCGGCGATGCGACGCCGCCGGAGTCGGATGCCACGCAGAAGGCACGCGAAGAGGGGCTGGCCATCCTCACGGATACAACAGAGCTCACGGACCTCGGCGCCTACGATGGAGACAGACCGGTCACGTTCGAGTTCTCGCCGCCGGGCGCCTCGAACCTTCCCATCAATATCATCATGATGCCGGCAGAATGAGCCGGCTCAGCAGGGCCATCGTTTGGTGTCCCTGCCTTTTTTATCTTTTTTCAAAATAAGTGTTGACAACTCGTTTTGTATACTGTATCATAATACAAGTCGCTGAGAGATACGGCAACGGCAAAAGCCTAGAAGCCTTGACTGGCAAGGGATTTGCAGGAAGCCGAAACGAACTTGAAAAAAAGAAAGAAAAAACTTCTTGACAAGCTCCGCTCGATGCGATAAGATATAAAAGTCGCTTGAAGCAAACGGCTTTCAAATGAAAGTTCGAAAGCAGGCTTCGAAAGACAAAGTTGTTCTTTGAAAACTAAACAATGCAACATGAATCATTTGTGATTCAAGCCAGATGTTTTTAAAAACATCGAT
>ENA-UEPD01000375-UEPD01000375.1-human-gut-metagenome-genome-assembly--contig:-NODE-375-length-37043-cov-25.365471_pt1 | contig 37043 bp, 29 predicted proteins | sample MGYA00242895_ERZ507906 | MGnify/ENA primary metagenome ERZ507906 (study PRJEB26167, sample SAMN06115416) | human gut metagenome | host: Homo sapiens | place: China:Guizhou | collected 2015-03-03... | reverse complement strand
TCGCCGACAAGAAGTTCTTTCTTTTCCGTATCGCCAATTTATATGCTTATCCCCACTAAATTTCTACTGACCCCTTTGTTGTGCTCGCGCATCGGCTACGTTGGCAGGCATGTGCTCCGATAGTCTGGATGCGCCCTGTGCGATTCCGCGCCAAACAGGTGTGTGCTGCCGTCACGCATGCCGCGCCGTTTCCCGGTTTATATGCCGCTTTGCCGCGATGGGGAAGTTTCTCCGTCGGCGCATACGCAAACAGGGCGGAGTCAGCTGCTTTTGCAGCTCTCCGCCCTGTGTTGGAGTTTAAGTTGGCGTTGTCTTATTTCGCCTTTGCTTCCACGTCTGGAGCAATGAGTTTGTAGCCCTTTCCGTGGATGTTGATGATTTCGATTGAAGGATCGTCCTTCAGGTGCTTGCGCAGTTTGGTGATGTATACGTCCATGCTGCGGGCGTTGAAGTAGTTGTCGTCAATCCAGATTGTCTTCAGGGCGAAGTTGCGCTCGAGGATTTCGTTTACATGAGCGCAGAGCAGGCTCAGCAGTTCCGACTCCTTGGTTGTGAGTTTTGTGATTTTATCCTCGATCATCAACACTTGTTTCTGAGTGTCGAAAGTGAACTTGCCGATCTTGTACATCGTGATTTCCTTGCCTTTCTTGCCTTTCACGCGGCGCAGGATAGCCTCGATTCTAAACACGAGCTCTTCCATGCTGAATGGCTTTGTGATATAGTCGTCGGCACCGATTTTGAAGCCTTCGAGGATGTCTTCCTTCAGTGATTTTGCCGTAAGGAAAATGATAGGCACTTCGCTGTTTACGGTTCTTACTTCCTGGGCGAGCGTGAAGCCGTCTTTCTTTGGCATCATCACGTCGAACACGCACAAGTCATACTTACCCTTCAAGAAAGCCTTGTAGCCGGCTTCACCGTCGGGAAACAAATCGGCGTTGTAGCCTTTCGCTTGAAGATACTCTCTCAGCAGCATGCCGAGGTTTTCGTCATCTTCACATAACAAAATACGCAATCTTTCTTCCATGATTATTCATTTATTAATGGTAATGTAATTATAAATTTCGATCCCTTGTTGAATTCGCTCTCCACGCGGATTTCGCCTTTCAGCTCGGTCACCATCTTGTGCACGTATGCCAGTCCGAGGCCGAATCCTTTCACGTCGTGGCGGTTGCCGGTCGACACGCGGTAGAACTTTTCGAACACCTTTTTCAAGTCGTCGCGTTTTATTCCGATGCCATTGTCGGCTATCGAGATTTCGATTTTGTCGCCCGGAAGGCTGCGTGTCGCCACGGTGAGCTGCAGCGGGCAGTCGTCGCGTCGGTATTTGACAGCGTTGTCGAGCAGGTTGAAAATCACGTTGGTGAAGTGCATCTCGTCTACTTTCACGTCGGCAATTTCGGCGTCGAGTCGGGCGTCGATGCGTCCGCCGTATTTCTCAACTTTGAGCTTGAAGGTGTTTACGATGTTTTGTATCAATTGGTTGGCGTTTACTTCCTGCAGTTTGAGGGTGGCTTTCTGACGGTCGAACATCGACATCTGGAGCACCTTCTCTACTTGGAAGCGCAGCCGCTTTGTCTCGTCGTTGATTACGGTTGATATGTGCTGCATCATTGTCGGACTTTTGCGCATGGTGTCGTCGTTGAGCATCTGCGCTGCGAGCGAGATGGTTGATATCGGAGTCTTGAATTCGTGGGTCATGTTGTTGATGAAGTCGTTTTTCATTTCCGACAGTTTCTTTTGGCGGAATGCGATTACGATGGTGCACAGGAACACTACAAGCAGCACGAATGTGAATCCGAACGACGGAATCATGAACCGTACGGATGAGAATATGTATTTGTCGCGCTCGGGGAAGTAGACGTATAGATAGTTGCGCCGCGACTCGGTGTCGTTGGGAAACAGCGTCTGTATGAATACGTCTTCTTTGTCTACCGTTTCGTCGTAGCCGTTAGTCTTGTAGACAATGTGGCCTTTGCGGTCGGCTATGGCATATTCCCATGCGAGTGGAATGCCGTTGTTGCCGAGCTCGGTGCGAAGGTAGTTGTTGACCATAGCTGAGTCGGCGCGCTCTGTGATGGGGCGGTTGCTCGACTGGTTGAGTATGGTGAGTATCACTTCGTTGAGCAGACCTTTCTGATAAAGGAATTGCTTGCGCAGGTTTTCCTGAAATTTGCGCAGCTTGTCCTGCTCTACGGGAGTGCGCCGGTTTGTTGCCGGAAGGTCGGACTCTTGCGAGAGGGATGTGTTCATGAAGTTGTCTGTCTTCAGGAATGAGTTTGAGTCAAATATCCCTGGCTCCAACATCAGCAGCTCTTCCTCGAGATAGTTTTTTGTCTCGTTTTTCTCCAAGGCTGTCGACAAAGAGTAGAGGCTGCGCTTCACGCCTTCCGAGAAGTGCTGTTCGCGCATCTTCACCATCTCCTCCATATATACGAACTGCATATACAACAGGCCGACAAATGTCAGCGCCATTATGATGGTCAATATCCAAATCGTACTTTTCTTCATCGTTTTTACACTTTTTTTGATATTGCAAATATATGAAACATATCTTAAATCCGACTCTTAAATTTATTAATTTTTTATTTTTTAATTAAAATGCACGATTGTAAACTGTTTTTAACTTGAAAATGCGGCGGTTGGACGGAAAAGTGTGATTTTTAATGGAAAACGCTTCCTCCATGTGGAGGAAGCGTTGTGCCAGGTTTCTGAATTGGCAGTTTTAATTGGCAATGAATCCGCCTAACTGGTATGGCATTTGCTGCTGATAGGTGTAGGCTCTTGCAAACTGCTTCAAAAACTCGATTGTTGATTTTCTTGGTTTGACGGAAGATTGTTGTGTTCCGTTGCATTCTTTTGTAATCAAATGAGTAGAGTTTTTCTGCATAGGCAATATTGTTTAAAGTTCATACATATCAGTAACGCATCAGTGTGGCGAATTATTATATAACAGGCAAAAAAATAATGGGTTGCACACATGCGCAACCCATTATTTATGATAAATATCAGACTATTTTTACTTAGTGATGCCGAATTCTTTCGCGATGCGGTTGATTTTCTCGTCTGCGCGTGCCTCTGTTGCTTTATATTCATCGGCGGAAGCGAGAGTGTCGTGAACCTCGATGTAGAATTTGATCTTAGGCTCTGTTCCCGACGGGCGGACAGACACTTTCGTGCGGTCGGCTGTGTAGTATTGGAGCACGTTTGACGTAGCCGGCATGTCGAGTTTCTTTGTCTCTCCTGTCGCCACGTTTGTCTCTACGAGCGACTGGAAGTCTTTTACGGTCACCACTGGCGATCCGGCGATTTCCTTCGGTGGGTTCTCGCGGAATTGTTTCATCAAGGCGATGATTTCCTCTGCGCCCGATTTGCCTTTGCGCACCAAAGAGATGCCTTTCTCGCGCGAGAAGCCGTACTTCATATAGATGTCGATCAGCATGTCGGTCATGTTCAAGCCTTTGTCTTTTGCCCAAGCTGCGATTTCAGCCATGAGCGAGATTGCCGACACTGAGTCTTTGTCGCGGACGAAATCCTCGGCCAGGAAGCCGTAGCTTTCCTCGCCGCCACCCAGATAGCGGGCTTTGCCTTCGTTTTCGCGCATCACGTTGGCAATCCATTTGAAGCCGGTGAAGCAGTCATACATCTTTATGTGCTGAGCTTCGGCGATTGTGCGGATTGTCTCGGTTGTCACGATTGTCTTCACGATGTATTCATTGCCGGTGAGTGTGCCGAGCTCCGTGTTGCGGGTCATCAGATAGTTGAGGAAAATCATCACAATCTGGTTTCCGTTGATGAGCACATACTCGCCGTTGTTGTCGCGGATCACGAGGCCGATGCGGTCAGCGTCGGGGTCGGAAGCCATCACTACCTCTGCGCCGGTTTCCTTTGCTTTCTCGATGGCCATTGCCATAGCCGACGGCTCTTCTGGGTTTGGCGAAGCGACGGTGGGGAAGTCGCCGCTGAGCACTTCCTGCTCAGGCACGCCGATGATGTTTGTGAAGCCGTAGTTTGCGAGAGAGCGGGGAATCAGTTTCAAGCCGGTTCCGTGGATTGGCGTGTAGACAATCTTCATGTCGTGATGTCTCTTGATTGCCTCTGGGCTGAGCGACAGGCTTTTAACTTTTTCAAGGAAAATCTTGTCAACTTCCTCTCCGATGATTTCAATCTTCGATGGGTCGCCTTTGAATTTGATGTCGGCAACGTCGGTCACCTCGTTGACATATTTGATAGTGTTCACGTCGTGAGGGGCGATCATCTGCGCGCCGTCGTCCCAATAGGCTTTGTAGCCGTTGTATTCTTTCGGGTTGTGAGATGCAGTGATGATCACACCGCTCTGGCATCCGAAATGGCGGATTGCAAACGACATTTCCGGAGTAGGGCGGCAAGAGTCGAAGAGATACACCTTGATGCCGTTGGCCGAGAAGATGTCGGCAACGATTTCGGCGAATTTGCGGCTGTTGTTGCGCACGTCGTGACCCACCACAACCTTGATTTCCGGAAGGTCCTTGAACGCCACTTTCAGATAGTTTGACAAGCCTTGGGTGGCGGCGCCAACAGTGTATATGTTCATACGGTTTGAGCCGGCGCCCATGATTCCGCGCAAGCCACCAGTGCCGAATTCGAGGTCTTTATAGAACGACTCGATGAGTTCTGTCTTGTCTTCGCTGTCGAGCATAGCCTTTACGGCAGCGCGTGTTTCTTCGTCGTATTCAGGAGAAAGCCATTTCTCGGCTTTTTCCGTAACTTGTTTTAGGAGTTCGTTGTCCATAATATTTTTAGGTTTTATAAGATTTTTCTAAAGTGAACAAATTTAATGATATAAAAGGTAATGACCAAAAATAAACGGGTCATTTTTCTTCGTTGCCTTCTTTTCGGCTCCGTTGCGGCAATTCTTCATCGTTCCCGCGCAGCTTTTTGAGGCGTTCCTTGCGCTTGAGCGTGAAATGCAGCAGCACGATTACGAGCAGCGACACGCCCATCACTCCGAAATATTGCAGATACTTGCCTGCAGCCACCTGTCCGCGGCCTACGTAGGCCATCACCATCAGATAAACAAGCAGCAACAGCGGCAGCCATGTGGATTTTTTAGCTTTCATTGTCGGTTGATTTTATGACTTTATATTTTGACTCTTCCGGCACAAACGCATCGCTGAGCAGCCGTCGGTAGATGCGTATGCACGCCCATGCGTCGATGGCGGCGTAGGATGTCTGGGCCTCGGTGAGCGTCTCGGCGTCCCAGTTCGACAGCTGTTGCGACTTTGAGATTTTCATGTCAAACAGGATTGCGTAGATTTTCTGTAGGCTTGAGCAGCCGAAATTGTAGTCGGGCACAAGTTTCTGCAGGTCGATGAATCCCTGGGGGTGGAAGTCGTAGTTGTGGGCGAGCATCGAGAAGTCGTCGTGGAGCGACAGTCCGATTTTTGGAATGTCGGGGTTGTCCATGATTTCGTGCAGAGGCTCGAGGTCGTCAATCTTGCGCACGCGGAACAGGAAGCACACATCGTCGGCTGAAATCTGAATCAGCGAGACGTGGATAGGCACTCCTTTTCTGAATGTGGGCTTTGATTCGGTGTCGAAGCCGAGGATAGGATATTTTTTCAGTATCGACACCGCTTTGCGTGCCTCGGCGGCGGTGTTTACCACCTTGATTACACCGGGAAACTCCACTCGGGGCAATTCTGCCAGTTGTTCTTTTGTTATGGTGAGAGAATAACTCTTGTCTGTCATCTTTTGAATTTTGGTGCAAAGGTAGGTATAAATAATATATTTATGTCTAATTTTGTGCCCGATTATGGAAAAATTCAGTTGGAAAGGCCACGGCGCGATGCTGCTGGCGAATACGAGTTGGGGCTTGATGTCGCCCCTTGCCAAGGTTGTTATGGCTGGCGGTGTGGTCACGCCGTTTGTGCTCACCGATTTGCGCATTTTCGGCGCGATGGCGCTGTTCTGGGCAGTGTCGCTGTTTCAAAAACCGGAGCACGTGCCGCCGCGCGACATGCTGCGTCTGTTTGTCGCGTCGCTTCTTGCCATAGTGTTCAATCAGGGCAGTTTCATCTTTGGGGTCAAACTGTCGTCGCCTGCCGACGCGTCAATAATCACCACGAGTATGCCTTTGTGGGCAATGCTTCTTGCCGCCGTATTCCTTCGTGAGCCGGTCACGGGGAAAAAGGTGGCAGGCATAGCTTTCGGGGCTGGCGGCGCGTTGATGCTCATTCTGGGCAGTGGAGCCACTGCCACGGCAGCCGGCGCGCATCCCATACTTGGCGACCTGCTTGTGCTTTTCGCCCAACTGAGTTATGCCACCTATCTTGTCCTGTTCAAGAATTTTATATGCCGCTATTCGCTTGTGACGGTGATGAAGTGGATGTTTACCTATGCTTTTCTCTGCACGCTTCCGTTCTCATATTCGAGTCTTGTGGCAACCGACTGGTTTGCGCTTGGATGGGACGATGTGCTTGCCGTGGCGTTTATCGTGGTGTTTGCCACGTTTGTGAGCTATATGTTTATCATTGTCGGGCAGAAGAATCTGCGTCCCACGGTGGCTGGAATGTACAACTACGTGCAGCCCGTAGTGGCGTGTGTCGTGACGGTTTGTCTCGGGCTCGACTCGTTCAATGTGATGAAGGGGCTTGCCGTGGTGATGATTTTTGTGGGCGTGTTTCTCGTCACAACGAGCAAGAGCCGCGCCGACGAGCGCCGCGAGGCACGACGGTGACATAAAACGAAATCGGCGCCGTGCCTGTGCAGACACGACGCCGACCATATTGTGAAGCTTTAGATGCTTGCTGTTAGTTATTCTTTAACAACCTTCCAAGCCTGCTTGCCATTGTAGGTGGTCTCTACCGATTTGTAGCCAGGGGCAACATAGTTGGTGTGTGCGCCATCGGCGGTGTTGTCGGCAGGATTGAAGCCTACGAATGTGCCGCCCATAACCTTGACATGGCAACGTTTCTTGTAGTCATCCATACAATTTATTAAGTACGTTGCGTCTCCATCGCTTTCGAATATGCCACCGGTGATATTGAGGTAACAGTCCGTATTATAATAGCCAATCAGAATGCATTCGCTGGAGTTTTCTTTTGGTGAACCACCAACGGTGTGGAAATATCCGCTGTGGATATTGGCAGTACCCTTGAAAATCCTGATGGCATTGTTGGCCTTACTGCCACCTTTTGCATCAAATGTCAAATTGCCGTAGATATCAACAGAGCCGCCATTTCTCACTTCTATGACAGCTGATGTGTGGTTCGGACGGTTTGGTGCTGCTTCCAATGTGCCGTTTCCGGAGATTTTAACGCCCGTTTCGCTTATTGACAGTAAGGTGTTGATGTTGTTTGAATCATCGTTGGTTGATTTGAAAACTGCGCCGTTTTTCATTACCAAGGAAGTGCTTCTGGCTGGAGATATGACTGATGCGTATTCTAAATCTTGTCCCAACGCCACGATTTTGCCTCTTGTGGTGAGTGCGGTTTCGAGACCTTCGGCTGTTGTAGCCTCCACAGCCGGCACAACTTTCCAGATGGTGCGGCCGTCGGCAGCTGTGCCGTTGGGGATTGAAGCATAGCCAGGGGCTACGAAGTTGGTGCCGTTGCCCTCAGCCTTGCAGTCGCCAGGGTTGAATCCAATGAACGTGCCGCCGGTAACGATGATTTTTGCTGTTCCGTTTTCGCGGTTCGCGTCATAGCAGTTGAGCACGAACTCATCGGCTTTCTCTGCGTCGGGATATTTCTGTTGCACCTCGAATGTTCCGCCTTTTATTTCAGCAACACCTTCAAGTACATAGACTGCGTGGATGTTGCCGTTGAAGTGTCCGTCCTCGATAACAAGATGTCCTCCGTCCTGAACATCGACAGCGTAGCAGTCGTTGGCTTTGGCGATGTATGCACCACTGGTAATTGTCAGCGAGCTGTTTTCTCTTACAGAAAGCAGTGACCAATCGGAGTCACTCCAAATATCATTTTTGTTGCTGATTGAGAGGTCTCCGAGATTGAGCGTCTCGCTTTGTCCGCCTGAAAGGACAAGCGTTTTTTCGGCATCAACGCTCTGGCCGTTGGCAACGGCAGCTTTCAAAGCAGCAAATGTAGACGCACTTACCACTTCATGTGCGAACTCGCCGCTGAATGCCGGTTCGATGACCACATTGAAGTCAACAGAATTTGTGAGCAGCGAGCCGTAGATGTTTGTACGGTAGTTGCGTTGCAATGGGACATTTGTGAAAGAGCGGAATGTGGACTTGCCGTTGTAACCGAATGTCATATCAACGGTCTCCTTGGTGTCGCTGATGGGAATATATGCCATCAATAGATATTTATAGCCGGCAACAGGGAATGCACCGTCATCTGCTGTAGGTATAGCTTTCATTTTGAATGTGCGTGTTGCCTCTGTGCCTTCCATCTTGCCTGTTGCCAAGTTCAAAATGTCGCCAGCCGTTGCTTTGACTTGTGTCTGAGTAAGATTGAGACCAGCTATGGTCGCAGCGTCAAAGTCGTCGGTTCCGATGTTCACCTGCGCGAACGGACGCGTAAGTTTGACGTCAACATTTTGGTTGCCGCTTACGGTGATTGTTTCTTTCTTGAAGAAAGCGTCGCAGATGTCATTGTTGGAATACACATTTGTATATGTTATTTTGACTGTCTGAGTCAACGGGTCGAATGTGTAAGGCTTCTTTGCGGAGTTGTCTGCGGCCCAGAAAATCACGTCGTAGGTCTTGCCTGTGGTCAGTTTCAACGAGACTGTCTGCTTGAGATTGTTCATTTCGGCTTCTCCTACAACAGTTGTCTCGTCGCCGAACACCTTCAGAGGTGTTGATTGTCCAGCCTCATACACAGCATATTGCAGATGTTTCGCCGTCAGTCCGTCGGCAAACGCACGGGTTCCCATCTCCGAAGGCAGTTGCGCTGTGAATGTCACGGTTCCCTCGTCGCCTGTCTTCAGGCCGTTGTCCATCTCATCGTTACACGATGTCACGAGCAGCGCCGCGGCTGCAATCGTGAAAGTGGAAAGTAGATACCTTTTCATTGTTTTGGTTGGTTTTGTTTGGTTAAGTCTATAATTTAGTTTTGTTTGGTCAAGTTTGTCGGATGTTTCGGAGCTGTGCCCCAATATTGGCACAAGCACCCGCGCTTAGCGGAACGCCGACAATGCGTCGCGTTGCGAGGTGCTTGTGATTTTTATAATTATTGTTTGGGAATGGAATGTCGTAATGAGAGAAAGGACAGGCACAATGCGTCCTTCAGCCGAAATTGTGCGCTTCTCGGCATTGTTGAAGTTATGAATTGTAGCATTCATTGTCGTTTCTCTGATATTTTTTTGCAAATATAGGGGGGGGGTAATCAAAAAACCAAATAAATTCCCAACTTTTTTCACAAAAAATTACACTAAAATCTGCTGAATAGCTTAAAATGAGCTATTTATGAGTCTTTCACCTCAATAGGGGTAATGATTTGGCAACAGTCCCAATTTCTGCAATATGCATACGTTTGCTGTCAAACAACTCTTCTCCGCTGTAAAGGTACAATAACTACATGAAATAGCAATCGTTAAATTTATAATGATTATCGCAAAATTTAATGTATATTTGTAGCAAAATTCGGTGAATTTATGAAACTAAACAAGATAAAAGATGTCTTAGATAGCAAGGGTATTTCACAAACCTGGCTGGCAAAACAGTTAGGCAAGAGCTTTAGCACGGTTAATTGCTATGCTCGGAATAAATATCAACCCGATTTAGAGACACTTCTTGAAATCTCAAAGATTTTAGAAGTTGACCTCAAGGATTTGATTACGGACGAGAACGAAAGAGTGTAATGAACTCGTAGTTTCCTGTCTTAGTAAATATGTTGTAGAACTTCTGATAATAAAATATTAGTTGAATATGGGCATAAGCAAAGATTTAACAGAAGAGGATGTCAAGTTCCGCTATATCAACGAGGCCATTACAAGCAAAGGATGGTCAAAGGATAGCATTTTTATGGAACAGAAGGTTAAATTTACTGACGGTAAAATTAATCTTCATGGCAATCTTGTGCATAGAGAGAAACCTAAGTTTGCCGACTATGTGCTTTATGCAAACAAGGCAACACCCTTAGCCATTGTAGAGGCAAAGGATGCTAATCATTCTGTTTCTCATGGATTGCAACAAGCTATGACTTATGCCCAAATGCTTGATGTTAAGTTTGCATATAGTTCTAATGGGGAGGGCTTTGCCGAACATGACTTCTTAATAGGGAAAGAACGCACTTTTGCCATGGATGAGTTTCCGACAAAAGAAGAACTTGTCGAAAGATATAAAAGCGAGGCTAACGGTGGAAACGGACTTAACGAACAAGAGCTGGCTATCATAGAGCAGCCTTTTTGCACTGGTCAGAATATATTTCCTCCACGATATTATCAGCGCAATGCCGTAAATCGTACTGTCAATGCTATAGCAAAAGGGCAAAATCGTGTCCTTCTTGTCATGGCAACTGGTACAGGCAAGACATACACTGCTTTTCAGATTGTATGGCGTTTGCTTCATAGTGAATTGAAAAAGAAAGTGTTATATCTTGCTGACCGCAACATATTGGTTGACCAATCCATACAACAGGACTTCAAGCCGCTAAACAAGGTAACACACAAGATTGACTACTCCAAAGACAAGAATCACTTGGAGGAATTGAAATCTTATCAAGTGTTTTTTGCGCTATACCAGCAGTTGATTGGACAGAATGATGCCAAGAATTATCAAGAGCTGTTCCCTAATCCCGACTACTTCGACCTTGTTATCGTTGATGAGTGTCATAGAGGTAGCGCAAAGGATGATAGCAACTGGAGAAACATCTTGGAATATTTTTCTTCAGCTACTCATATCGGTATGACTGCTACGCCAAAGGAAACGAAGTATCAGTCAAGTATTGGCTACTTTGGCGAGCCAGTCTATACTTATAGTCTTAAAAATGGAATAGAGGATGGTTTCCTCGCTCCTTTCAAGGTAATCAACATTACAACAAACATCGGTGACGAATGGAGACCGACAAAGGGGCAAAAGGACATCTACGGTAACGAGATAGAAGACCGCATCTATAATAATAGCGACTATGATTATAACATTGTTATAGAAGACCGCATAAGGGAAGTTGCGCAGGAGATAACCAACTATCTGAAAAGTACAGATCGAATGGCTAAGACCATAGTGTTTTGTGCTGATGAAACTCATGCGGAACGTATGCGAATGGCTTTGGCTAATGCCAATGCTGATATGTGCAAGAAAAATCCCGACTATGTGGTTCGTATAACAGGTAGTGATGAATACGGGAAAAGTAAATTAGATTACTTTATTTCTGTTTCTTCTAAATTTCCTGTCATAGCGACAACAAGTAAGTTGCTTTCAACTGGTGTTGATTGCAAAATGACAAAACTGATTGTTCTTGACCAACAAATCGGCTCTATGACAGAGTTCAAACAGATAATTGGTCGTGGCACTCGTCTTCGTGAGAAAGAAGGAAAGACATACTTCACTGTAATGGACTTCCGCAACGTAACACGATTGTTCGCTGACCCTGATTGGGACGGACCGATTGAGATAGACCCGAATTATCCGCCTAAACCACATATTTGCCCTGTATGTGGACAGAATCCATGCGTGTGTCCCAAACCGACACCAGAGCCCTGCCCCGTATGTGGTCAGATTCCATGTATTTGTCAACAACCGCCCAAACAACCTAAGCCAATAGTCAACTCGGACGGTTGTACAGTAAAGGTTATCAATAAGGTCGTTTCTGTATATGACACAAATGGCAAGTTGCTTCGCACGGAAAGCATTACGGACTATACAAAGAAAAGTATCATAGACACATACGCAACGATAGACACATTTACTTCCAAGTGGCAAGAAACCAAGAAGAAGTCAGACATAGCAGAAATGCTCAAAGACAGTGGCATTGACCTTGCTGTATTGAAGCATGACCAAGACATGGACGATGTGGACGATTTCGATTTCATCTGTCATATAGCCTATGGAAAGAAAACACTTACACGGCATGAGCGTGCCGAGCAGGTGAAGAAACGTGATATATTCAGCAAGTATGGTGAACAGGCACGGCTTGTGCTTGAAGCCTTGTTGGATAAGTACACCAAGGAAGGTGTGTCAGAATTGGAAAGTCTTACTGTGCTTGAAAATGACCCTTTCCGCAAGTTGGGTTCCAAAGCAAACATCGTGAAGTTCTTCGGTGGTAAGCAAGGCTATCTTGATGCCGTGAAAGAACTGGAACAATACATATATAATATAGCATAAAATAGCAACAAAATATGAGTTTATCAAATTTCGTAAAACGGGTACGCAATATAATGCGCAATGATGCCGGTATCAATGGTGATGCGCAACGCATAGAACAAATGGCGTGGATGCTGTTCTTGAAAGTCTATGACGAGAAAGAGAATGATTGGGAGTTGGACGATGATGATTACAAGTCTATTATTCCAGAAGAATGCCGTTGGCGTAACTGGGCGCATGACGATGGAAGTGGTAATGCCTTGACTGGTGATGAGCTGCTTTCGTTTGTCAACAACACATTGTTTGTGGAACTCAAAAACATAGAGGTAACACCAACTACCCCTATCCGTCAGGCAATAGTAAAGACAACTTTTGAGGATGCCAACCAATATATGAAAGATGGAGTTCAACTTCGTCAAGTGCTGAATGTGATAGACGGATTGAATCTTGGTGACTATGAAGAGTGCCATGCTTTCGGTGAGATATATGAGACTATCCTCAAAGAAATGCAGTCGGCAGGTTCCTCTGGTGAGTTCTACACCCCAAGAGCCTTGACCGAATTTATGGCAGAGATAGTCAATCCGCAGATTGGTGAGAAAATGGCAGACTTCGCTTGTGGTACAGGTGGTTTCATCACAAGTTGGTTGGGTGAATTGGACAAGAAGGTAAAGACTGCTGAAGACCGCAAAGAGTACAATCAGTCTGTATTTGGCATAGAAAAGAAACAATTCCCGTATATGCTATGTGTGACAAACCTGTTGCTGCATGGCATTGACACGCCATTGGTATATCACGACAACTCGCTTACAAAAGATGTACTCAACTATACAGACGAAGACAAGTTTGATGTTGTGTTGATGAACCCACCATACGGTGGAAACGAGAAGTCGGATGTCAAGTCACATTTCCCTTCTGATATGCGTAGTAGCGAGACAGCCGACTTGTTTATGGTGCTCATCATGTACCGTCTGAAGAGGAATGGACGTGCGGCGGTCATTGTGCCAGATGGTTTCCTGTTTGGAGCGGACAATACAAAGATAGCCATCAAGACCAAGTTGCTCAGAGATTTCAACTTGCACACCATTATCCGTTTGCCTGGCAGTATCTTTGCACCTTACACTTCGATAGCCACGAACATTTTGTTCTTCGACAATACCAGTGCGGAGGGTGCTCCAGAAGGTTATTCTACAAAGGAAACGTGGTTCTATCGTTTGGATATGCCAGAGGGGTACAAGCATTTCTCCAAGACAAAGTCCATGAAGTCGGAACATTGCGACCCAATCCGTGAGTGGTGGAACGACCGTAAGGAGATTATTATTGCTGATGGTGACGAGAAATCTCGTTGCTATTCGGTTGAAGACCTTATCGCCACCGATTGCAACTTCGACTTGTGCAAGTTCCCGAAAGAGGATGAAGAAATCCTGCCTCCTGCCGAACTGCTTGCCGACTATTTCAAGAAGCGCAAGGCTCTTGATCATGAAATTGATAAGACATTGGCAGAGATACAGCGTATCCTGGGGATAAATGTAAATGTGGACGAATTGTAAAATGTGGGACGGTGTCCCACATTTTACAAAAAAGTGAGACGCTGTCTCACTAATTCAGAAAAGGATTGGATAATATGGAAAAATCTGCATTAACAAACATAACAGAAAAGCTGACTCAACCAGAGAAAAACTTTGTCTCTGACTTGAAGCATTTAGCCGGTGAAGCACGTCGGCAAGCCTATCGCAGTGCAGACTATCTATTGGTGGTTCGCAACTGGCTTATCGGTTGGCGTATCGTGACACAGGAACAAAATGGAAAGGAACGTGCGAAATATGGCAAACATGTCTTAAAATTGGCCTCCCAAACCCTTACAGAAGAATACGGCAGGGGGTTCGGACTGACAAGCATAAAGAACATGCGCTCTTTTTACCTGATGTTCAGTAAATTACAAATTGGTCAAGCAATGCTTGACCAATTCAAGCTCACAGACGAACCAATTCGTCAAGCACCGCTTGACGAATCTACGATACCATTTTATCCTAACCTATCATGGCTTCACTATGAACGCTTACTACGTGTAAAAGATGCGGATGCAAGGTTGTGGTATTTGAAGGAGGCGGCTCGTGAGCAATGGGATTACCGTACCTTGCAGCGTAATATCTCCTCACAATACTATTACCGATTATTGCAAACCCCTGAGCATCTGCGCAAAGAGGTAAGTGACGAGATGCGTTCGCTGACTTCAGATTTCGAAAAAGACAAACTCTCTTATCTCAAGAATCCCGTGATAGCAGAGTTCTTAGGATTACCACAGAACCCTGCCTATAGTGAATCGAAACTGGAAACTGCCATTATTGACCATCTGCAGACTTTCATCATGGAGTTGGGCAAAGGCTATGCGTTTGTGGCTCGCCAACAGCATATCAAGACGGACATGGGCGATTTCTATATCGACCTTGTGTTTTACAACATCATCCTAAAGTCCTATCTCATTATTGATTTAAAGACTACGCAGATAACTCATCAGGATGTGGGACAGATGGATATGTACGTCAGAATGTATGACGAGTTGAAGAAAGAGGAAGGCAATAATCCTACTATCGGTTTGGTTCTGTGTTCTGACACTAGCAAAGACCTTGCACGTTATTCCATATTGAAAGACAGCAAGCAGCTCTTTGCCGCTAAGTATCTTACTTATCTTCCTACAGAAGAAGAGTTGAGCCGAGAAATCCGTGAGCAGAAAGAGTTTTTTGAATTACAAAAGGGAAAAGAGGCAGAAGATGAAGATTAGAAATAGTATATAATTCGCCAACAACTTGTTGGCGAATTGATGCTTTACGATAAAACTTATGTTATGAACGGAAAACAATTAAAGAACAGCATATTACAATGGGCGATACAGGGAAAACTTGTACCGCAAGACCCTAATGACGAACCAGCAAGCGTATTGCTTGATAAGATTCGTCAGGAGAAAGAACGCTTGATCAAGGAGAAGAAAATCAAGCGTGACAAGAACGCATCCATTATCTACCGTGGTGAGGACAATTCCTATTATGAGAAGATGCTTGCCACAGGGGAGGTAAAGTGCATTGATGAGGAGATACCGTTTGAAGTGCCTAAGGGGTGGGAATGGGAGCGTTGGGGTAATATATCCCAATCTATTCAATATGGATATAATGCTCCGGCATTGGAACATGGTGCAATAAAAATGGTTCGTATTAGCGACATTCAAGAAAATTGCGTTCTTTGGGACAATGTGCCATATTGTCAAATCGAAGAAAACGATATTGATACATACCTGTTGAAAGTAAACGACATTCTCTTTGCACGAACAGGTGGTACTGTTGGAAAATCGTTTTTAGTTGAGGAAGTACCAGAAAGAGCCATTTATGCAGGGTATTTGATAAGAACGAGATACAGTTCTTTACTTAATCCTCGTTACATGAAATTATTTATGGAGAGCCAATTGTATTGGGAGCAACTCAAAAATGGTACAATAGCTACAGCTCAACCAAATTGTAATGGCAAAACACTTGCAAAAATGTTGCAGCCTATACCTCCAACAAAGGAACAAGATAGAATAGTTGGGAAACTAACACAATTGTCTACATTCTTAAATAATTATACTCTATGTCAAGAGAGATTGAATCTGTTGAACGAGGAGATAAAGGAACAGTTAAAAAAGTCCATTTTACAGGAAGCAATTCAAGGAAAACTTGTTCCGCAAATTGCCGAAGAAGGAATAGCGCAAGAACTGCTTGAACAGATAAAAACAGAGAAGCAGAAACTCGTTAAAGAGGGTAAGTTGAAGAAGTCAGCCTTAGCTTCTTCTGTTATATTCCGTGGTGACGATAACAAGTATTGGGAGAAGAGTGGTAAGGATGTGGTATGTATTGATGCTGAAATACCTTTTGAAGTTCCTTCTTCATGGATTTGGTGTCGTATGGGAGATTGCGTAAGTATTATAGGAGGGTATGCTTTCAAAAGTTACGATTTGAAATCGTCTTTAGGAATTCGTGTTATTAGAATTTCTGATATATCTGAAAAAGGATTAGTAAATAAGAACATAGTTAAATATAACGGCAATGAGGATTTAACACAATACTTGATTAAGCGAAATGACATTCTTATAGCTATGACAGGTGGAACTGTTGGGAAAAGTTTACTCCTAACTGAAAAATTATATGAACCCTTGTTACTAAATCAACGAGTCGCAATAATTCGGAATATTTGGATAAATGTAGAATACTTGAATGCTTTTCTTCATTCTCCATATATTAAGCAAATTATAGACAAGAAAAAGAATTCAACTAATGACAATATCTCAATGTCTGACTTAAATTGTTTTCTTATACCTTTACCACCATTGAAAGAACAGTATAGAATTGTAGAAAGGTACAAGAATGTAACAAGTATTATGAGCAGATAGGGAGCGAAGTAACCGAGATAGAGCTTCCTTTTTACTTTCCAAGTTCTTGGTCTATTGCTCGGTTAAATGTAGTTTGCCAACTTACTGACGGCTTGAAAGCCACTGGCAAGCAATGCTTATTAGATGCAAAATACTTACGTGGTAAAAGTTCTGAAACTATCGTAGAACAAGGTAAACTTGTATATAAAGGTGACAATATAATGCTTGTGGACGGTGAAAACTCTGGTGAAGTTTTCATCGTTCCACAAGACGGTTATATGGGTAGCACTTTCAAGCAACTATGGATTAGTTCCTCTATGTACGAACCTTATGTTTTAGCTTTTATACAGTTCTATAAAGAGACATTGCGCAACTCTAAGAAAGGTGCAGCAATTCCACACCTCAACAAGGAATTGTTTTATGGGCTTATTATTGGTATTCCACCACTGCAAGAGCAGAGAAGAATAGTTCAGAAGATAGAACAATTAATGCAGTTGCTCAAATAGAGTTTCTATTCTTTTGACAATGCGTTTCTGTTCATTCAAAGGAGGTAATGGAATCAAGTGCTCTACCAATTTAACTCGTGATATGTTAGGTTGGGCACCACCTTCACCTTTCTTGATAAATGAATCTCGACTTGCCATTAAAAAATAAAACAAGAACCAATTATAAACAACATAGGGAGTACAGCCACAACACGCTTGATTGGTAGTTAATTCCTTGCCTACAATAGCTAACTTTCCTATTGTAGCTCCATACATTGCAATGAGGACATCGCCTATTTTGTTCATACGTAGAGAGCAATCTTGAAAAGCTCTATGCGTTATTTTTTCTTCTGTATCATATACAATATCGTTGTTCAACTCACCTGTCTTAAGCCACAAAATATTGCCACCATAATAATCTTGGTTACCACGCTGAGGTGTAGAACCAGCCCCCCAATCTCCAACTTGTCCCATTCTTGCCCAAGTCCAACTATTAGGAATTTCAAAGGGGATTTGCTCAGTTATATCCAAGCATTTTTTACCTATCTGCTCATAATACTTGTTATCGTCACCACGAAAGATAACAGACTCGTTGAGGGCAGACTTCTTTAACTTGCTCTCTTTTACGAGTTTCAGTTTTTCCGCCTTTATCTGTTCGAGTAGTTCTTTTGCTGTACCTTCTTCTGCAATTTGTGGTACAAGTCTCCCTTGAATCGCCTCTTGCAGAATGGATTTTTTAAGAAGAGTATTAATTTCGTTGTTTTGTCTTGATAATTTGTCTGCATAACAATTATACTTGTCTAATAATGGCAACAATTCTTTGAGCTTATTGACGATTCGTTTTTGTTCGTCAATAGGTGGCACAGCTATCAGATACGGACGAAAATCTGAAAGATTGACATGTGCTACTGTTGTGCCAGATGATTTCTCTACAAGACTTTGTTGAGATGATGGGGCAAGAATATAATATGCAAGATATTGTGGAAGAATGCAATGTGTGATAGGTCTGAGCAATACAGTTCGTTGCCCAAGACAAACCTTCTCATCTTGAATGACTGCTATATTTCCAGCAGGTGCCTCACGAGCAAATATTAAATCATTCTTTTGAGGTACAGCTCGAACATTTCGCTGATTATAAACTTTTTCAGAAACTCTATGTACACCATTTAAAAGTAAAAATCCAAAGCCGATATTAGGCGTTCTCACTAATGGATAGCCTTTTCCTTCATCTTTAGCTGTTGAATGTGGACAATCTTCAATAAGAAAAGTTACATGTGTTAGTCTCGCCCAACTCCAAGATACTGGTATCTCAAACGGCACCTCCTCATCAATGCACTTTACCTCCCCTGTGGCAAGCATCTTCTCATAATAGGAACTCATAGAACAATACCATGCCTATTTATTAGGACAACTTAATGTTTCACTAATAAACGAATAGAAATGGAATTAGACAAATTTGAAGAGTTCCTAAGCCAAGGCAATATGGCTAAGAACACGATTTCGGCATATCTGTATGCCGTAAAGGAGTTTGGCTCTCGACACAAAGAGTTGAACAAGAGAAACTTGTTGGTTTACAAGACCTACTTGATTGAAACTTACAAACCAAAGACGGTGAACCTCCGTATTCAGGCGTTGAACAAGTACCTTGTATTTGTGGGCAAGACGAAACTCCGCTTGAAGTCGGTCAAGATACAGCAGCGTTCGTACTTGGAGAATGTCATCAGCAATGCCGACTACACCTTCTTGAAGAACAAGTTGAAGAAGGAAGACAACTTGGAGTGGTACTTTGTGGTGCGTTTCTTAGCTGCGACTGGTGCCAGAGTGAGCGAACTTGTGCAAATCAAGGTTGAGCACGTGCAAGTAGGCTATTACGACATCTACACCAAGGGTGGCAAGATACGGCGTATCTATATCCCCAAGACGCTGCGCTCCGAAACCGAAAAGTGGTTGCAGACAACAAAGCGCACAAGTGGCTATCTCTTTCTCAATCGCTTTGGTGAGCGCATCACGACAAGAGGTATATCACAGCAGTTGAAGAACTATGCGGTGAAGTATGGCTTGAATGAAAAAGTGGTGTACCCTCACTCGTTCCGCCATCGTTATGCCAAGAATTTCTTGGAGAAGTTCAATGACATTGCCCTGCTTGCAGACCTTATGGGGCATGAAAGCATCGAAACGACACGTATCTATCTGCGAAGAAGTAGTTTGGAGCAACAAGAAATCGTAGATAAGGTTATTACTTGGTAAAATGCCTATAAAGGTTCATAGGAATAAGAGTAGAAAGAGATGCAGGTCTCTTTCTGCTCTATCCATGTAAAACGTTTTATCATATGACATGCATATATTAACGACAACAAATCTATATGTCAGTAAATCATGTTATCATCATATATGCAATTCTTTATTTACGATAGATTGGGCCAGATACTCGACTTTGGAGAAGTATCCCCCGACAGGCAAGTACTTTCGAGAGTAACTCGAAAGGTTTTAAGTTACTCAAAACATACCTTGCTGTGTCTTTATGGACACAATGTTTTGGCAAGAATAAATCTAACACCATTGAAAACACTGCGGAGGTTCGCCCAGTGGCTGGAGGCGCAAAGCCTCCAGGGAACGGCTCATTTTCTTTTATGCTAAAGGATGAAAACAAAAAAATCCCGAAGAATGAGTCTCCTTGAATGTCATTCCTCGGGATGAACAAAAATGTATTCCTATATGTCATACGTTTTATATGTCATACGATAAAAATGTAAAACGTATGACATCAATGTATATATGCTTACACGCTTCTTTGCATTGATATTTCTTTATCAAATTAAAAAAAACGGCGTTGCTGCCGGATGCGGCTGTAAAGCCAGTATCCCGACAGTGGAATGCCTACGCCGGCAATGGTGTACAGAATCCAGAAGCAGTCGGTCTGCGCATAGTCGTGAATCACCATGTGGCACCCGATCTGCCGTGGGTCGAGTCCGTACCACCATATTTTCAGCAGGCTGACCACCTTGTATGCTGACACGTGCCAGATGAAGATGTAGAGAGTGTGCTCGCCGCAGTACTCCAAAAACTGGATTATGCGTCCCTTGAGGTGCGACAGGTGGTAAGAAATGTTGTAGGTCATCAGCCATCCGGCGACTCCCGTCACTGGCAGCGACAGCACGTCGCGGATGCGCACCGACAGGCTCATGCCACGGCATTCCAGCCATGATCCGGCAAGCACGACAGCCGCTCCGGCGGCGGCGAGCCACAGGCTATGTCCGATGTGTTGCTCATATTTGCGGTACAGCACGCCGATGCTGAAAAACAACACGCCCATCGTGTCGCGGTAGCCACCCTGCACGAGTGTGACAATCTTTACTCCTTCGCCCGCTTTGAACAATGCGAAGCCAAGAGCGATGAAGAAAATCACCAATGGAATCGCCACTGTGCGTCCGCGCAGCCGCTTCACGTTGTTGAGCATATAGTAGAGCACCACGAAGGCGATGCTTGCCACGAGCAGTCCGCGGAAAAACCAGAACGCTCCGGCGAGAAACTCATCGTAGCCTCCCATAGAGAACACTATGTTGGTGAGCCGCTGCCAGAATTGGTGGATGGAGTAGGGATGTGTGGTGCCGCCAGTCCAGTTGCCGTAGACCTCGTTGAGAATGCCTATCTTGAACAGTAGGTTGTGGATGAGTAGAAAGAAGATGCTCCATTTCACGAAAGGCACGTAAAGACCCTTGAAGCGCTTCACGATAAACGGCCATGGGTTTTCCACCGTCTCGTGCTTGAAGAAATAGCCCGCGGTGATGAAAAACAGAGGCATGTGAAACAGGTAGATGGCGCGGTTGAGCATGCCGGGCATGTCGGCGTGGGCCATCACCACGAAGATGATGGCAAAGCCTTTGGCTATGGAGATGGCGTTGTTGCGTTGCTGTGCCATGCTACATGAATAATGTTCCTATCTGGTAGACGGCGAAGGCAATCAGCCATGCCACAAATGTGTTGTAGACAAGGGTGAACGCTCCGTAGCGCCAGCTTCCCGTTTCGCGCACAATGGCTGTGATTGTGGCGATGCACGGCACGTAGATGAGCACAAAAATCATGAAGCAAGCCGCGACAAGAGGGGTGAAGTCGGGCACTCCGGTTTTCGGGTTCGGCTTCTGTATGCGTTCTGCGAGAGCCGCCTCGTTTTCGGAGTCGCCGCTGTAGAGCACGCCGAGTGTAGAGACAACGGTTTCTTTTGCCACCGTTCCCGAAATCAGCGACACGGTCATTTTCCAGTTGAAGCCAAGCGGTTCAAACACTGGCTGCACCAGTTTGCCGAGGCGTGCGAGACACGAATTCTCGGTGGTCGCCACTTTTGTTACGTTTTCCGGAGTCACGTTGGTGTTGCCATCTTGAATCATTTCCGTGCGCGCAGTCGCTTCCTGTTCCTCCGTTGGGCGTGGGAAATAGCTGAGCATCCAGATGATGAGACTCGCTACGAGGATGATGCCTCCCATCTTTTTCAGATACTGCTGTCCTTTGGCCCACATGTGGCGCATCGTGGCCTTCATGGTCGGGATGCGGTAGGGCGGCAGTTCCATCACAAACGGTGTCTCATCCTTCTTGTAGTGGAATTTGCGCAGCAGTCTTGCGGTGACCACCGCCACGATTATGCCGAGCGCATACAGGCTGAGCAGTGCCAGGCTGGCGTGGTTGGGGAAGAACACGCCGATGAGCAGCAGATAGATGGGCAGGCGCGCGCCGCACGACATGAACGGGTCGATGAGTATCGTAATCAGACGGCTCGAGTGGCTCTCGATGGTGCGTGTGGCAATGATTGCCGGCACGTTGCATCCGAATCCCATCACCAGCGGGATGAACGATTTTCCGTGGAGTCCTATCTTATGCATTATTTTGTCCATAATGAAGGCGGCTCGCGCCATATATCCGGAGTCTTCCATAAACGAGATGAAGGCGTAGAGGATGAGGATGTTGGGCAGGAACACTATCACACCGCCCACACCGCCGATTACGCCGTCGATGAGCATATCCTTTACAGGACCGTCGGGCATGTATGTGCTGATGAGGTCGCCAATCAACCCCACGCCGGCGTCTATCCAGTCCATAGGGTATTGTCCGATGGTGAAAGTGGCCCAGAACATCAGCCACATTATGAATATGAAAATCGGAAATCCGAACAGCCTGCTTGTCACAACGGCGTCAATCATTGCCGTGGTTTTGGCCTCTTCCTTGTCCTCGGTGTGGAGCGTTTCGCGGAGCGCGCCCGACACGAATCCGTATTTTGAGTTGGCTATCACTGTTGCCATATCCTCTTCGTGCGATTTCTCGATTTCTGCCACCAGTGAGTCGCGCAGCGCCTTGATTTCAGCGTAGTGGGGCAGTGACGACAGCATAGTCACCACTTCCTTGTCGCCCTCAAGCAGTTTTATCGACAGGTAGCGAGCGGAGAACCGCATATCGAGGTCTGCCTCGCTCTTGAGCTGCGACTGGATTTGTTTTATTGCGTCCTCGATGTCTTTCTTGAATCCGATATGCACGTGGCGTACCACGTCGTTGCGTCCTTCGTAGACGCTTATAATCGTGTCAAACAGTTCGTTTACGCCTTTTCCGCTTTTTGACACTGTGGGCACCATCGGCACTCCGATCATCCTCTCCAGCGATTCGTAGTCGAACGTCACCTTGCTTCGTTCCAGCTCGTCGTACATGTTGAGGGCAATCACCATGCTGCGGTCCATGTCGATGAGCTCGGTGGTCAGATACAGGTTGCGCTCAAGGTTGGATGAGTCGACCACATTGATAATCACGTCGGGCACCTCGTCGTGGAGGTAGCGCCGCACATAGAGTTCTTCGGGGGAATATGCCGACAGAGAGTAGGTGCCGGGCAGGTCGACGATGTTGAACGAGTAGCCGTTGTACTCCATTCGCCCGCTTTTTGCGTCGACGGTGACACCGCTGTAGTTTCCTACGTGCTCCTTTGCTCCTGAGGCGATGTTGAACAGCGAAGTCTTTCCGCAGTTCGGGTTTCCGATGAGTGCCACGTTGATGGTGTGGCGTTCGGTGTCGAATTTGTTTATAAATCCGCAGTCGTCTTCCTTGATGATTGCGATGTCTTCATTGGGCACGTCGGCGGCTTGTTGCTCGCGCACCACCTCAATCAGGTTTGCCTCGGCGCGTCGCAGCGATATTTCGTAGTCGAGAATTCGGTATTTTATAGGGTCGCGCAGCGGAGCGTTCTGCTCAACGAGGATTTTCTTGCCTCTGACAAATCCCATCTCCATCATACGCTTGCGAAACGATCCGTGACCCAAAATTTTGACAATCACGCAACTTTCGCCAGTCTTTATGTCTGATAGCCTCATAATGTCTTTATCTTCTGTTTTATGGGTGCAAAGGTAAAAATTATTATTCAGAATAATTCCAAATAACCGATAAAATTGTCAGCATTTTTTGTCGTTGCTTCTCAGAGCGTTGTGGAGCAGGTTGGTGAACTGGTAGTTTTTCAGCCCCCAGCGCGGCGAGATGAGCAGGTTTTCGGGCGATTGCGACACGAATCGCTCAATGGCGATGTCGCTGCGCATGCGCTTCACTATCTTGACACACAGTGATATATACTCGTTGGCCGACCATCGTGCCACGCTGACTTCGCCTGACGCCACTTGACGGGCAAGGCGTGTGCCGCGGATAATCTGCAGCTGGTGGAGCTTGACGGTGTCGATTGGCAGAGCCGACACTTGGTCTACGGTGTGGAGCATGTCGGCCTCCGACTCGCCGGGCAGTCCGAGGATGAGGTGCAGTCCGCAGGCTATTCCGGCTGCGTGTGTGCGGTTTACGGCGTCGACGGTGTCCTCCCACGAGTGTCCGCGGTTGATGACGTCGAGAGTGTGGTTGCTGGCGGTCTCGGCTCCGTATTCCACCATCACGAATGTGCGTTGCGAAAGCGATGCGAGATATTGCAGCAGGGTGTCGGGCATGCAGTCTGGGCGGGTGCCTATGATCAGTCCCACCACGTCGGGGCAAGCCACTGCCTCCTCGTAGAGGTCTACAAGATGGCGAAGTTCGCCGTAGGTGTTGGTATAGGCTTGAAAATAAGCCAGATACTTCATGTCGGGATATTTCTTTCCGAAGAACGTGCGCCCTTTCTCAATCTGTTCGCCCACCGACAGCGACGGGCGGCAGTATTCGGGGTTGAACGTCTGGTTGTTGCAGTATGTGCATCCGCCGGTGCCTTTTGAGCCGTCGCGGTTTGGACAGGTGAAGCCGGCGTTGATGGCAATCTTCTGCACCTTGAAGTCGGGGAAACGCTCGTGGAGGAAGTCGGCGAAGTCGCGGTATGGCTTGTGCATTACAGACGGGTGGTTTTGTTGAGCAGATACATGTCGAGCACAGTCATTGCAGCCATGGCCTCCACGATAGGCACAGCGCGCGGCAGCACGCACGGGTCGTGGCGTCCTTTGGCTTTAAGCACGGTGGGGTTGCCCGAGGCATCGACCGTGTCGACGTCGCGCAGCAGCGTTGCCACGGGCTTGAACGCCACGCGGAAATATATGTCCTCGCCGTTTGAAATTCCGCCTTGTATGCCGCCTGAATGATTGGTCGATGTGTGGATTTTTCCATTGTCGGAAGTGAACGCGTCGTTCATCATGCTTCCACGGTTGCCAACGCCGTCGAATCCCATTCCATACTCAAAGCCTTTGGCGGCGTTTATGCCCATCATGGCGTATGCCAGTCGGGCATGCAGCTTGTCAAACACGGGTTCGCCGAGTCCTGTCGGTACTCCTTTGACCACACAGGTCACCGTGCCGCCTATGGTGTCGCCTTCGCGTCTCACCTTGTCGATGAGGTCGTACATCCTTGCCGCCGTTTCGGGGTCGGGGCAGCGCACGGCGTTGGTTTCCACCAGCGCTGGGTCGTATTTGCGGTAGTCGGGGTCGAGGCTGATGTCGCCCACCTGCGAAGTGTAGGCGTAGATGTAGATGCCGAGCTGATCCAATGCCTGGCGAGCGAATGCTCCGGCAACGACACGGGCAATAGTCTCGCGCGCGCTCGAGCGTCCGCCGCCGCGATGGTCGCGCAGCCCGTATTTTTCGGTGTATGTGTAGTCGGCGTGCGACGGACGGAACGTCTGTCGGATGTTGCCGTAGTCGGCTGAGTGGTGGTCGGCGTTTCTCACCTCGAACCCTATGGGGGTGCCCGTTGTCACGCCCTCAAACAGTCCCGACAGCACTTCTACGCGGTCTGACTCTTTCCGTGGCGTGACGATTGCCGACTGCCCCGGACGGCGGCGGTCGAGTTCGTGCTGCACACGGTCGAGGTTGATTGCAATGCCTGCGGGCATACCGTCGACAACGCCGCCCACGGCAGTCCCGTGCGACTCGCCGAACGACGTCAGCCGGAAAATCTTACCAAATGTGTTCATCGTTGAGTTCCTCGTCTTTAGGTGTGACAATAATGTCGGCTGTTGAAGCCCCGACATATTCAATCAAATCCTTGGGGTCGATTTTCAGTTGCAGTCCGCGCACACCGGCGCTCACATAGATGAAGTTGAAATCAAGACACGAACGGTGGAAAAACGTGGGAAACGGTTTTTTCATACCGATTGGCGAGCATCCTCCGCGGATATAGCCGGTGGTTGGCAGCAGATCCTTCATGTGGAGCATCTCCGCCTTCTTGTTGCCCGACACCTTCGCTGCTTTCTTGAGATCTACCTCGCAGCATCCCGGCACCACGCAAACAAAATGTTTGACCTTGTCGCCTGTCAGCACAAGTGTCTTGAACACTTGCTGAATGTCTTCGCCGAGTTGGTCGGCGATATGCTGTGCGCCAAGGTCGGTTTCGTCGACCTCGTAAGGCACAAGCTCGTATTTTATTTTGGCGCGGTCAAGCAGACGCGCCACGTTGGTCTTTCCTATTCCAGCCATATTGATAAATCTTTTTCTGTCTCCTATGCTTATACAAAGATAGTGCATAAAGTTGAAAGAATGGATATGAAAGATTAATTTTGCACTTTGAATATATCAAAACTTCTTGTCTATGTTGATTGCTTTGTCTGTGATGTTGGCGGTGTTTGCCGCATTGATGATTTTCCGACAGGCGCATTCCCGCCGTCAGAAAGCCGTAGCAGAAATTGTGGCAGAGCGGTTGCATGTTTCGGATTTGGAGAAATATGTAGACAGTGAGTACTCTGGACGATATGTTGACGCCATCCTGTGTGAAGAGTTGAAGTCGTCGATGCTTGATGTTTATAATAGGGTGTGTGATGTTGAAAGAAGAAGCCGGATTCTGATGTCTCACAATCCTTCTATAGCAAAATTTAAGGATGATTTTGAAAATCTCCACAGCATTGTGGATGCTCACAACAATCGCTTTAAAGACGACAAATTGCGGGAGCATAAGGCTTTTTTCGACACCGTTCTTGCATATCCTCTCGACGACCAGCAGAGGCGTTCGATTGTGTCGGAGGAACAGAATTGCCTGGTGGTGAGCAGCGCCGGTAGTGGCAAGACGTCGTCGATAGTTGGCAAGGTGGAGTATCTTATTCAGAAAAAACACATCAAGCCGGAGAGGATACTGCTTATCAGTTACACTCATAAGGCTGCTGCCGAGCTGACGGAGAGGATGCCGCATCCGGGCCTGCGCGGATACACATTCCATAAGTTGGCGCTTGATATTATTTCTGCTCAGTCTAAATGCAAGCCGTCTATTTGTGACAATACCGATGCTGTTTTTGTGCGAATCTATAGGGAACTTGCCCATAATGCCGACTATAGGAAATGTCTGGTAGAATATTTCGCTGACTATTCCGACTTGATGGAGCTTGACGAGGACGAGAAATCAAAGAATGTCCGTAGGTTGCAGTTGGGCGAGAGCACCGACAGACGGTATTGTGCGCTGTTTCCCGACATGGACGGAAACGAAGTGCATGTGCGTAGTGGCGAGGAGAAGAAAATCTGCTTTTTGCTGACGTCGCTTGGTGTGGATTTCCGATATGAGGAGCCGTATGAGCATCAAGTGGCTGATGAGCGTCACGTGCAGTATCGTCCCGACTTCTCGATTCACTATATGGACGGCGGAAAGCCGTGCAGACTCTATCTGGAACATTTTGGCGTCGATGAGCATGGTATGGTGCCTACGTGGTTTGCCAAAGACCGTGGATTGACTTATGAAGAGGCCAACGAACGCTATAATGACGGGATTACGTGGAAACGCGAGGTGCATAAAAAATTTGGCACACGTCTGATTGAACTGTCGAGCGCTGACTTTGCCTATGAGAAAGCGCGCCAAAGACTGAAACGTGAACTTGTCGCCGCGGGTGTCCCGATTCGGGAGGTGCGGAGCGATGAGCTTTTCGACAGAATCCTGCCGGAAAACAGTATGCGCGAGAAGGTGTTTATCCGCTTGACCGCCACGTTTGCCACCCTACTGAAGACAAGCTGCCGGTCGATGGCTGACGTTGCCGCTGATGTCGCGCAAAGAGGCGACAAGCGTAGCCGTTTTATTGTTGGAAAGGTGTTGGAACCGGTTGTTGTGCGCTACAATGAAATATTGAGAAGCGAGGGAAAGGTGGATTTCACAGACTTGATTGTTGGTGCAACGGCATTGTGCAATGCTAATGGCGGAGGAAATTATGACTGTATCATAGTCGATGAGTTTCAGGATATCTCGATGGACCGCTATAACTTCCTGTTGGCGTTGCGCCGTGGCAATCCGCAGGCGCAACTGTATTGTGTCGGTGACGATTGGCAGTCTATCTATCGCTTCTCGGGCAGCGACATGAATCTCTTTTGTCATTTCGACCAATATTTCGGAAAAACGGATTTAAACAAGATTGAGACTACATATCGTTTCGGAAATCCGCTCGTGGAAAAATCGGCGGCGTTCATTCAGCGTAACCCTGCTCAGATAAGGAAAAACATTCATCCGTTTTCATCGGACGCAAAAACAGAGATCGTGTTTCGTGAATACAGTAGGGGAGATGCCGTGGGCGCTCTTGAGCGAATTGTGGCGGAGATTCCTTTGGGAAAGTCCGTGTTTTTGCTTGGACGATACACTTATGACGATTATTTGCTGGCTAAAAACTTTCGGCAGAGACGTAGTGGCAATTCTCTTTTTTATACGATTTGCGGACGTGAGGTGGAGTTTCTTACCATGCATCGTTCGAAAGGCTTGGAGGCTGACTATGTGGTGCTGTTGAACTGCAACAACGGTAGTTTCGGTTTTCCGTCGACTATTGCCGACGACCCCGTGCTTGGCTTCGTGATGAGCGACAGTGACGGTTATTTGTTTGGCGAGGAGCGACGCTTGTTTTATGTGGCGATGACACGGGCGAAGGTACGGACAATTGTGATGTATGACAAAAGCAAGCCGTCGGTTTTTGTTTTGGAGTGCATATCGCCTGAACGCCTTGCGGACAAGCCAATTGAACCGCATCCAAATGCCGGCAATCGCTGGACAAGGGCTGACGACAGAAAATTATATAAACTTTATTGTGGCGGAATGGGCTTCCGTGAAATCTCGCAGAAGATGGGGCGCAGCCAAACGGCGATAATTATGAGGCTTGAAAAGCTGGGGCTGATTGATGCCAGAAAACCGGTCCGGAAATTTTGATTAATTTTGCACTTTGAATTATGAGAATAAAGGCAGAGGCAGACAGGTTGCTGGCGATGATCCGCGAAGGTCGGACTATGTCGGCTGGACAGAAGGTACGCTTGGCGGTGATGCTGAGTGTGCCGGCGGTTGTGGCGCAGTTGTCGTCGATTGTGATGCAGTATATCGACGCATCGATGGTTGGAAGCCTCGGCGCTGAGGCCTCGGCGGCGATAGGCTTGGTGTCGACAACCACATGGCTCTTCGGCGGACTGCTGAGTGCCGCGGCTTCGGGTTTTTCGGTGCAGGTTGCCCACCGCATCGGTGCCGGCGACTGGGAAGGCGCGCAGCGCGTGTTGCGGCAGTCGGTGGTGGCGGTGTTGGCGTTCAGCCTTCTGCTTGCATCCATCGGTGCCGGCATCAGCAGTAGTTTGCCTGTTTGGCTTGGCGGCGCCGAGTCGATACATCGCGATGCGTCGACTTATTTCCTGATAATATCCTTGTTTCTTCCAGCGCTTCAGATGCAGTTTCTTGCCGGCGGCATGCTGCGGTGCAGCGGCAATATGCACGTGCCGAGCATGGCGGGAGTGGCTATGTGCGCCCTTGATGTGGTGTTCAACTTTCTGCTGATTTTTCCTTCGCGTACGGTCGCTGTGGCTGGATTTGATGTGTTTCTCCCAGGTGCTGGACTTGGTGTTGAGGGTGCGGCTCTTGGCACGGTGCTTGCCGAAACGGTGGTCGTGGCTTGGCTGTTGTGGTATCTGCGCCACGGCACGTCACATCTGCGGCTTGCAGGGCTGCGCGGATGGAGACAGTCGATAGCCGACACGCTCAGAAAGGCGGTTAAAATCGGTTTCCCGATGGGTTTGGAGCATGGGGTGATATGCAGCGCGCAGATTGCGATAACCACCATTGTCGCGCCGCTGGGTGTGTGCTCCATCGCTGCCAACTCGTTTGCCATCACAGCCGAGAGCCTTTGCTATATGCCAGGTTATGGCATTGCTGAGGCTGCCACCACGCTTGTGGGGCAGAGTGTCGGTGCGCGCCGTCGCGACCTGACGTGGAGCTTCGCTAAAATCACTGTCGGAATGGGCATGGCGGTGATGGCGGTGATGGGTGTGCTTATGTATGTCGCTGCTCCCGAGATTATCGGGCTGATGACGCCTGTTGACGAGATACGCCGGCTTGGTGTAATGGCGTTGCGCATCGAGGCGTTTGCCGAGCCGATGTTTGCCGCGTCGATTGTGGCGTATGGCGTTTGTGTCGGTGCCGCCGACACGCTGAAGCCTTGTCTGATGAACTTCCTGAGTATCTGGGCTGTGCGCCTTACGATGGCTGCATGGCTTGCTCCAACAATGGGACTGCGCGGTGTGTGGATTGCCATGTGTGTTGAGCTGACGTTCCGTGGCGCCATCTTCCTTGTACATTTGTGGCGCCGACGCTGGATGAAGGCCGTATAAAGGGGTAAAAAAGGTTGAAAGTTCGGTAATTCGGATAGGTGGGCTTTGCGGAAAAACACGTAAATTTGCAGACAGCATAGAACATTAAAAAACACAGTTATGGAACTTATAAAAGATAAGGAATTCGGTGGCGAGCGCCCGTTGTTTGAGTCGCACAACCTGCACCTCGACAATGTGGTGATACGCGAAGGCGAGTCGGCGATAAAGGAGTGCAGCAACATCAAGGCGACAAATTGCCGTTTAGAGGGCAACTATCCGTTCTGGCATGTGGACGGGTTCGTGATTGACCGTTGCCATTTCGATGTGGGCGGACGCTCTGCACTGTGGTATAGCGACCATCTGCGGATGACCGACACGCACATCGACGCGCCGAAAATGTTTCGCGAGATGCACGACATCGACATTGAGAACGTGGTGATGACCGATGCCGACGAGACGTTCTGGCGATGCAAGGGCATACGTGCTAAGAACTTGCGGCTGCAAGGAGGAACGTATCCTTTCATGTTCAGCAGCGACATCGAAATCGACGGCTTGGTGTCTGACTCCAAATACGTGTTCCAATATGTGAGCAACGTAGTGGTGCGCAACGCGAAAATCACAACCAAAGATGCGTTCTGGGAGGTGGAGAATGTGACCATCTACGATTCGGAACTCAATGGCGAGTATCTGGGATGGCATTCGCGCAACCTGCGCCTTGTCAACTGCCACATCTCTGGCGAACAACCGCTCTGTTATGCCGAGAATCTGGTGCTTGAGAATTGCACGTTTGATCCGGCTTGCGACCGCGCTTTCGAGTACAGTTCCGTGAACGCAACAATAAAAGGAAGCATAGGAGGCGTGAAAAATCCGCGCAGCGGACGCATCGAGGCTGACTGCCTCGGCGATGTGGTGCTCGACGGCAACATCAAGATGCCGGCCGACTGCCTGCTGATTGAACGAAACAAAAAATAATTGCCTGTATGAAATACGACTTCGACAAGACTATCGACCGGCGCGCCACAAACTCTTACAAGTGGGATAGCGCTCCCGAGGGCGTGCTGCCTATGTGGGTGGCTGACATGGACTTCCGTACGGCGCCTGCCATCATCGACGCGCTGCAGAAACGCGTGACGCACGGAATCTTTGGCTACACCCGTGTGCCCGACGCCTACTACGATGCCGTAACATCGTGGTTCAGCCGGAGGCATGGATGGGACATCGACCGCGAATGGATAATCTACACATCTGGAGTGGTGCCGGCGGTATCGGCGGTGATAAAGGCTCTGACCGTGCCGGGCGACAAGGTGATTGTGCAGACTCCAGTCTACAACTGCTTCTTCTCGTCGATACGCAACAACGGCTGCGAGATTGTGAGCAATCCTCTGCGCCGCACCGCCGACACCTATGAGATGGATTTCGACGCTCTTGAGCGTTGTGCCGCCGACCCGCGCACCAAAGTGATGCTGCTCTGCAATCCCCACAATCCGGCTGGACGCGTCTGGACTCCCGACGAGCTGACGCGGCTTGGCAACATCTGTCTGCGCAACGGCGTGACGGTGGTCGCTGATGAGATTCACTGCGAGCTGGTGTATCAAGGGTTCAAATACACGCCTTTCGCGTCGCTCTCTGACGCTTTTCTGCACCGCTCGGTGACGTGCGTGTCGCCGAGCAAGGCTTTCAACATCGCTGGACTGCAGATTGCAAATATCGTGGCGTTCGACAACGACCTGCGAAGCCGTATCGATAAGGCGATAAACATCAACGAGGTATGCGACGTGAATCCGTTTGGCGTGGCGGCGACAATCGCTGCCTACAACGAAGGGGAAGAGTGGCTCAACCAGCTGGTTGACTATCTGCATGGCAACTATGAGGCTATGGCGGAGTTCTGCCGACGTGAGCTGCCGGAATTTCCTATAACGCGTCTTGAGGGCACATATCTGGTGTGGATGGACTGCAGCAGTCTCGGCATGCCGTCGGATGCGCTTGAGCATGCTCTTCTGGACGACGCCCGCCTATGGCTCAATGCCGGCACAATGTATGGTGCCGAAGGCGAAGGCTACATGCGGTGGAACATCGCTTGTCCGCGCAGCGTGATGCTCGACGGACTCAACCGTTTCCTTAATTTCGTCAGAAGCCGCTAACCGTCTCTTCTTCTATCCCAAATCGGCCATTGGAATCACTCGTTGCCATACGACACTGAGAAATTCCAACGGCCGATTTTTCAATTGACTTGACTTGGTTATAGCTGCCACAACAATATGTCTCTCGGCAAACTGTTTGTCGTGAACTTCATGCTAAATCCGTATCCTGTCGTATAATCACCCAATGCCCGGACTTCTGTGGACCCTCACGGTGAATGATGTCGTTGTCTTGCATTTTCTTAAGATGCTTAGACACGGCGCTCCTGTTGATGCCCAATTTGTTAGCCATTTCGCGTGAAGTGATGCTTGCGTTCTCGGATATAAGACGTAAGATGGCATTCCGTGTTTCTGGTCCACTTTTCCGGTCCACCTTGCTTGTTTCTGGTCCACCTGCTTGGTCTCCCTTTTCTTCTTTGAATGTGAAGTCATCATCCATCGCCTTCTTGTATTCAGTTATTTCATTTTTAATGTTTTTGATGTGCTCCTTCAGCATGAACATTTCTTGTTTGTTGGCATTGTTGAATGTTGAATTAGTTGCTGGGACTTTATTTTGGGCCGATGGCGATGCACACGGGGTGGGGCACGTGGATGTCGTGGCTGGTGTCGGAGAGCATGCCGGTGTCGGGGTCGATTGCAAACACTTGGATGGTGTCTGCGTCACGGCAGGCACAAAGCAGGAAGCGTCCGTTGGGCGTTATGGCAAAATTGCGTGGATGCCGCGCTGTGGGCTGGTAGCCCGCGCGTGTGAGCGTCCCGCTTTCTTTATCCACGCTGAAGATGGCTATACCGTCGCCTTGCAGACGGTTTGACGCGTAGAGGAAGCGTCCGTCGGGTGTCAGATGGATGTCGGCGCTGCCGCGGGCATAGCGGTCGTCGGCGGTGACGGTTTGAATCTGTGTCAGCTTGCCTTCGTGGTGGCTGAACACCATCACTTCGCCCGACAATTCGGTGATGAGGTAGGCATAACGGCCTTCGTCGTCAAACGTGAGGTGGCGTGGCCCTGAACCTGCCGCTACATATAGGGTGCTGTCCACTTCCAGCCCGTCGCATGCGGCGTTGGGCTTGAGCGAGTAGATGCAGTCGTTGCCGAGGTCGCAGGCGAATGCGCGCCATTCGTAGGGGTCGGCGGTGACGCAGTGGAGATGGGCTGACTGCTGCCTTGTTTTGTCGGGAGCTTTGCCTGTGAGCGAAAACGTCATCACCTTGTTGGCTTTCTTGATGCTTCCGTCATCGGCAAGTCTGAACTCCGTGATGCTTCCGCCCGTATAGTTGGCGGTGTAGATCAGATTTTTTGTCTGGAAGATGTTGCACGGCGCTTTGCCGCCCGTCGCCACGGCGTTGATGCGGGTCAATGGCTTGTCGATACCTTCATAGCGGAATGCTGCAAGGGCGTCGTCGTCGGTGCCCGACTCGTCGACGGCATAGACGTTGTCGCCGTTGTCGGAGAAAATCACAAACGACGGGTTGCGCGCCGGAGTGACGGCGGTGAGTTCTGCCGTTCCGCTTTCTTGGTTGAAGCGATATTGATAGATGCCTTTGCTGTCGGTGTCGGTGTAAGTGCCGACAAGCATCGGCAGCCATGCCTGCGAAGCCGCGGCGGCAAGGTCGAGCATAGCCATTGTTGATAGTGCGCAGAGTGATATTGCCATTGTGTCAGTGTTTTTGTTGCCGTAAAGTTACGCAAAAAAATGCACTGATACGTTTTGTCTATCATTTGATTTTTCAAAAGGATGTGTTGTCCGTGAGAGAATGGTGTGAGTGATGACATATTTATGTTGTGCGGTTTCTTGGTTAGAATATTTACATTTAATTGACAAAGTTAAGACAAAAAGAGCATATGAAAAAATTTCAAGTCGAAATTAATCGAATTGTCGGCAGAAAACTGTTTTATATTTAACATATTGAAGTACTGTATGTTAGATAAGGCTATGCAATATTGAAGATTCAAGGTTAAGAAGCGTTGTTGTCATATGGACATGCTTTAAGATTTTTGTGTCTTATATCTGTTGTTTTGTTGAAATTTGTCAAATACTAAGTTGAGAATATTATAAAACTCTTGTAAATCAAGTAGTTCCTGTGGATATATCATTGCGGTTTCTAACCAAGAAACCGCAATGATATATAAATTAAATTCGGACGTTTCTCTAAATAATTGTGTGTCAGATGTAATATCAGACTATCAGCCAAGTTTGTTTAAGTATGAAAATAGAAAATCGGCAAAGGAATTGCGAGTTTTATCATTATTTTCAGGTTGTGGGGGAATGGATATTGGTTTTGAAGGAGGGTTTATTTGTCATAGGAAGTCAGTAAATCAGGAAAAAGATTGGATTGAGCACGAAATCAACAATGATTGGGTGCGATTGAGGAAGAATCGCTTCAAAACAATTTTTGCCAATGATATTCTAAAAGAAGCTTTGTTGTCGTGGGAAAACTATATGAGCAGATATAATATAGGTTCTGATACATTTTATTTTCAGAGTATTGTTGAACTTGTAAAACTGCATAAAATAGGTGCTTTTTCATTTCCTGAAGATGTGGATGTTGTAACAGGAGGCTTTCCATGTCAGGATTTTAGTGTGGCAGGGAAAAGACTAGGCTTTGAGTCTAAAAAAATGCATGATGGAACGATTCGAGAAACAGAGGCGTCCTCAGAAGAAACAAGAGGAAAATTGTATTATTGGATGAAGCAGGTAATAGACATTGTTAAGCCAAAAATGTTTATTGCGGAAAATGTCAAAGGCCTTGTCAATTTAGGAAATGTGAAGGATATAATCCAAAGAGATTTTTCTGAAGCAGGGGAGAAAGGATATATAGTGCTTCCTCCTCAGGTGTTGGATGCTGGAAATTATGGAGTGCCAGAGACAAGAGAGAGAGTTATATTCATTGGAATTCGAAAGTCTGCCCTTAATGAAAAAGCATTAAAAATATTGGAATCAGACAATATCCCACAAGAGTATTCTCCATATCCAATGCCAACACACAACCATTCGGCAAATGATAATACATTGTTGCCACCTGTTGTTTGTCGGGATGTTTTTAAAGGAATTAAAGAACCGGAAGATAGTGGAGATTTGTCTCAGAAATTTTATTCAAAGGCAAAATATATGGGAAAACATTGCCAAGGACAGAGCGAAATTAATTTGGATGGACTGGCTCCGACGATTAGATCTGAACATCATGGCAATATTGAGTATAGAAGATTGTCAACGATGCATGGTGGACAGAATGAGGAAGAGTTGAATCAAGGGTTATCGGAGCGCCGATTGACACCAAGAGAGTGTGCGTTGATTCAGACATTTCCCCCTGATTACCCTTTTGTCACATATAAGAGAGGAACAAAGGCGTTTCGTGTTAGCCCGTCTGGTGCATATAAAGTAATTGGTAATGCAGTGCCTCCTGTTTTGGCTTATAATATAGCGAAACGGATAGAGGATATTTGGTCATTGTATTTTGGATAACTATGGGTAAAGATAAGGCAATAACGGTAAAGCGAGCCGATTGTGACATGGTTAATAACGCTTTTTTTGCGCTGATGAATAAATCAGTTCAAATGCTTAATGATTGGGCAGGAAAAGATTCGGGTTTGTTTAAAAATGCCACAGCATTTGAAATTGAAAAAATTTCGACTGAAACTATTCGGAAGGCTTGTTTTGGTACACCTTTTAATCCAGAGAATGTGAAATTGGTATCAGGGCAAAAGTTCCCAGACATTGTTGCTGACAATCATTTCGGAATAGAAGTTAAGACAACGACAAAAAATCATTGGACATCGACAGGAAGTAGTATTGTAGAGTCAACGAGAACAGATGATATTGAAAGGATATACATGTTGTTTGGAAAATTGGGAGGCAATCCAATCGAATTTGAATGTCGTCCATATCAAGATGTGTTGTATGACATTACTGTGACTCATTCTCCAAGATATCTGATAAATATGAAATTGCCTTGTGGAGATTCTATTTTTGACAAGATGGGAATCCCTTATGAAACATTGCGTAATTCTGAGGATTCAATAAAAAACGTACGCCATTATTATCGTCAGAAGGCGTTGAAAGAAGGTCGTAAAGAGATGCCGTGGTGGTTGACAAAAGATGATGACGGAGGAGTCTCAAATATGAACTTGAGAATGTGGAAAGACGTTGTGATGACAGAAAAACGGATGTTGATAGATCAAATGCTTGTATTGTTTCCTGAAATTATTAATAGTGAATTTGATGATGCGGCATTGTGGCTATGTACAACGAAAGGAATAATCAATACTCATTTTAGAGATATATATACAGCAGGTGGAAAACTGAAGAAAATAAATGGTGTAGCATTGGACAAAACATTGCCAAGAGTTCTCTTTTATGTAGTCAACGATGCTATGACGATAAAAAAATTGTTGGTGGAAAATTGTGATTTTAGGGAGTTCGTTGAAGAGTTCAATCCATATTTGTTGCAGGGGAAAGACGTTTTTGGAAATTGGATTAGTCAGGTGCGAGATATATTATTAAAAAATTCATTGGAAATACCAATAATGGAATGGATATGTACTGGAAGTAAGTTGAGTTAAAGTTACGCAAAAAAAGTGCAATCCTAAAATCCTCTTTTGCGTAATGCGCGCCGTAAATTCTTGTGTTTTCTATGAAGCATTGCTATAAAAACAATACCGGCGACAACCATTGTCGGTTGTCGCCGGTATGTGGTATGCTCGGCATGAGCTTATTCTAATGGGTGCAAGTCCCTAACAAGCCCTAATAGCGGGAATTGTATAGCCAATAG
>ENA-UEPD01000366-UEPD01000366.1-human-gut-metagenome-genome-assembly--contig:-NODE-366-length-37558-cov-27.347429_pt1 | contig 37558 bp, 38 predicted proteins | sample MGYA00242895_ERZ507906 | MGnify/ENA primary metagenome ERZ507906 (study PRJEB26167, sample SAMN06115416) | human gut metagenome | host: Homo sapiens | place: China:Guizhou | collected 2015-03-03... | reverse complement strand
TAACAATTAATTTAAGTTTCCAATGAAAAATGTAACGAAAATAGCCAAGAAGTCAGCCGGACTTAGCCAAAAATGTTCGATTTGTCCACTTATGCGAAGATGTACTTTAGAAATCCATAGAGCTTGTTTTGACAGCTTTGTGGAGGGTTTCAAGAAAGGGGCCAGAGCTGCTGAAAAAGAAATAAACAAGAAATTCAAAACGGAACAGAAATGAATGATGGAGTTTATTTTGACCAAAATGGTAACGAGGTAATCGTAATCAATGGATTTGAATACTCACGAGAAGAATTTGATTTTCTTGTGGATATGTGTGGAGATTGCAATATGTAATAATAAAATAAAAAATGAATCTACAATCTAAAATAGATTATTCCATCGCTTTGCTTCGCAAATGTAAACAAATGGCACTTGATTATGACCCAGAGAATGGTTTTTATTTAGCGTTCTCAGGTGGTAAAGATAGTCAAGCCCTTTACCATCTTGCAGTAATGGCAGGAGTAAAATTTAAGGCTCACATGAGCCTTACAAGTGTTGACCCACCGGAAGTAATTCGTTTCGTAAAACAGAACTACCCGGATGTAGAATTGATTAAGCCAAAGATATCTATCTATGATATGGCTTTGAAAAAACACTTATTGCCTACAAGATCAATCCGTTGGTGTTGCGCTGAATTTAAAGAGATATCCGGTGCTGGCAAGGTTACATTGATTGGCGTTAGAAAAGCAGAAAGCACCCGGCGCTCTAAGCGTGAAGAGATTGAACTAAGCGGTCATAAATTTAGCGGCAACTTCGACCAATTCTCTGAACACAAAGAAAAGATGGTTACTTGCGTGGGAGGAAAGGATAAAATACTTGTTTCTCCAATAATTCACTGGACTGATAGGGACGTATGGCAGTTTTTGAATGGGAATAGCATAGAGCATTGCTCGTTGTATGATGAAGGCTATAAGCGCATCGGATGTATTATCTGCCCAATGTCTAACTATAAGCAGAAGTTAAAAGATTGTCAGCGTTTCCCTCATGCGAAACATAAATGGATTCAGACCATACAAAAGTTGATTGATGCCGGATATCTCAACCACAACTTCACCGATGCAGAGTTTGGGTTTAATTGGTGGATAAGTGATAAAAATTTTAACCAATATTATGCAGACGAAGTACTGCAACAGAAAATTGAGTTTAACGTATAACGATAAAGAAATGAATATAGATACAGAATTTAACGTAGGAGATAGCGTATGCTATCTGAGCGGGGATAACATTATCCATACAAGTATAAGCAAAATAATTATCGAAATATCCTATACTGATGATAGTTTTCTTATGGTTTATAAGCTGTCAGATGGGCTAAGTGTGCCCAGAAACAATTATCCACAATGGGGAAAAAGACTTTTTAGAGATAAGGATAGTTTAATGAGATATTTATCAGAATCGTAACGGAACAATGGACTAACAGGCAAGTCACCGCATTGTATGCAGGCTGGTGATACAGGTTCGAATCCTGTTTGTTTCACACTGAAAAAAAATTCTTAAAACGTATAATTATGGGAAGAATTGCCAGAAAAGGCTTTGAGTACTACAGGGCCGAAACGGACCGGTTCCGTGACATCAAGATCCGCAAGCTGAGAAAGGAACACAGCTGTGCCGGTTATGCGATATACCAGTATGTCCTGAATGAGATCTACCGTGTGGAAGGCTGTTATATCCGTTTCACACAGGACGAGCTGTTCGATTGTGCGGAATACTGGAACATGAGGGAAGAGGAGGTTCTCCGGATCATCAACTATTGTACGGAAACGGGGCTGTTCAATGCCGGAATCTGGAAACAGTACGGCATTCTGACAGGGCACTCCATCCAGATCCGATATGTGTCCATGTGTCAAGCGGCCAAGCGCAAGACAGTCATTCCGGAAGAAATAAATCTTCTTTCCGAAGAAAAATCCTCCTTCCCGGTTTCCCGGGCACAGCTTCCTGTGGAAGCGGCGTCCGTTCCGATCTGTGGATCTGTGGCAGTCACCTCTGTTCCCTTCACGGAACCTTCAGAAGCGCCCGTTCCTTTGAAAGAGGGGATTCTTCCGGAAAAAACCGGATTTATTCCGGAAGAATCCGTGAATATTCCGGAAGCTTACAATATAAAGGAAAGAAAAGAAAACATATCATCCTCAAGCTCCTTTACATCCGTTCAGGAAAAGACGGATGAGGAGGACAATTCCATCCGGACTTTAAAATCCGATCTGGAATACCTGAACCTGAAGGATGACCAGATCCGCTGGGCGTGCATTCTGAAAGCCCGTTATCCGGCCATGCCCCTGGAGTACGCCATAGCCGCCGTCAAGGACAGCATCCGTAACGGTGACTACCGTTACAGTGTGGGCGGCTGCCTCACTCCGCTGATAGAGAACTATATCCGCAAGTACAACGCTGAATGTTCAGGAGAAAAGAGGCAGGACGGTTTCCGTGCCGCCCTTGAGCGTCTAGGCATTTCTCCGGCACAGCAGCATGAGATCCTGCATCTGTCCGCGGACTCCCCCCGTGTGCTGGAAGCCGCCTTGAAGGAAATCGAGCGCAGCAACGGGCGCATCAGGAGCCCGCTATGTTTTCTCAGGAGCAGGCTGACGTCCGTCCGGACCGCATGATATTTTGACATTAGTTAGTATGTGAAAGAACATTCCATCCTGCCGTCCCGCTGTGAAGCCGGTGCGGCAGGAACTTAAAAAAAACGAAAGATTATGAAATCACAGGAAGCCAATGCGATCCCCTTGCGGGAGATACTGGAAAAATACGGTCATGAACCGGTCAGGTCCTACCACGGCTATCTCATGTACAGCTCCCCTTTCAGAAATGAGGAGACCCCCAGCTTCATGGTGAACCTGCACACGAACAAATGGAAGGATTTCGGTGAGGACAGCTCGGGAGGTGTGGCTGACCTGGTCATGCGTCTGGAACGGTGCGATTTTCACTCCGCCATGCGGCGGATTGAAAAAAGCGACCTGTCCGCCCCGTCCGACCCCCTCCCTGTTCCGACTTCCGCCGGGGATGCCGGCACCAGCCCCAGACTGACTGTCGACAATATCAATCCCCTGACCAACAGGATGCTTCTGGAATACATGGGCCGGCGTGGAATTGATGCGGACATTGCAAAGGCATATTGCAAGGAAGCATACTACCATTTCAGCGGAAGGAAGGACAGGCGCTGTTTCGCCGTAGCTTTCCCCAATGACAAGGGAGGCATGGAGCTCAGGAATCCGATATTCAAGGGATGTGCCGGAGTAAAAGCCGTCACCTGTCTTGACAATGGAGGCGACCGTTGTGCCGTTTTCGAGGGATTCATGGATTTTCTCAGCTATCTCCAGTATGCCAGGGAACATCCCGGACTGCCGCCAATGAATTTCTGCATCCTGAACTCCACGGCCATGGCCGGCAGGTCCGGAGAGTTCCTTTCCCGGCACCGGCTGGTACATGCCTTTCTGGACAACGACAAGGCAGGCATGGACGCCCTGGAGAAACTGGAGGGGAATCTTGGGAAGGATACGGTACTGGTCAATGAGTCCGTCCGGCTGTATCCCCGGCATAACGATTTCAACGAGTTCCTGCAAGCCTGTAAAAAAAAAGCAATGACTGCAGGAAATGAGATGTAATACAGCAAACAATATGAAAGAAGTATCAGAAAAGATAACGGAAAGAATCCGCAAGCTTATCCGGCTCAAAGAATCCGCCACACAGATCGGATCTGAAGGTGAAGCCCATGCGGCGGCAGCGGCGGTACACCGCCTGCTTATGGAATACAACCTCTCCCTGCTTGATCTTGCCGGTGAGAATCCACAAAACCGGCTGACAGCCTGCGAATCTGACAGAATCAGCTACAAGGATGCGGCCGGCAATATCTGGAAACGGGACCTGATGAGGGTCTTATGTGAATACAATTACTGCAAGATGCTGCTCTACGCGGGCACAACCCATATGGTGGTAATCGGGACAGAGGAAAATGCGGCAACTGTCATTGCGCTCTTTGACTACCTGCGTAAAACCTTCAGACGTCTGTCCGAAGAGAAGTATTCCGGGTATGCGCAAGGCAGACGCGGTTACTGGAGAACCGCCAAAGGTAAGAAGGACTATATCCGGTCTTATCTGGAAGGCTGCATACCCGGTTTACGCATGCAGCTGGAGAATTCCGGGCAGACGCCGCAGGAAACCGGCCTCATGATCTGTCACCAAAAACTGATAGACGACTATATGGGCAGGTTCAGGCTTGTCAGAAGAAAGCCTGTGGCGAACAGGCATAAGACGAACCACAAGGCTTATATGACCGGAGTTGATGACGGCCGCCATATAAGTCTGAGCAGGCAATTGAAGGATAATACTTTTAAAAGGATAAGAACATGGGCTTTGTCAACAGACTGATCACATGGATCATGGACCGGCTTTCCGTGGAGGTCGATCCGGATGCCGAATGGTTTTAGCAGATCGTGAAAAGGATGGTTGCGGTTCATCCCCGTTCACTTGATTAAAAACACATAAACGAAAAAAATATGGAGATAAAAGGAAAAGTACTTACCCTCTTTCCGGTCAAGGAAGGAGTCGGAAAGACATCGGGCACTCCGTGGAAGTCCCGTGAGTTTGTGATAGAAACGCAAGACCAGTATCCGAAGAGGATCTGCCTGCAAGTGATGAATGACAACATGGACCGTTTTCCTATGGAGGAGGGTATGGAGGTCAGTGTCAAATTTGACATTTCCGCCCGTGAATGGGACGGCCGGGAATTCAGCACGGTGATGTCCCATGCCGTCAGCGTGTTGAAGTAACGGCCGTCCAATCAGGAAGGAGAAAACAGATGAGAAAGAAATTCTTTTTTCTGGGGATATTGTTGGGCGTCTGCCTGGCATCCCCGGCCCAGTTCTATTCCGCACGTACCAACCTGATAGGGCTGGCAACGGGCAACATCAACCTGGAGGGGTCCATGACGCTGAACCGCCGATGGTCGCTTCATCTACCGGTCCAGTACAATCCCTTCGTCTTTAAGGATAACCGCCAGTTCCGCAACCTGACTGTCATGCCGGGCGTGCGCTACTGGTTCGTGGAGTCCTACTCCAATTTTTTTGTCGGGATGAACACCCTGGCAAGCGGCTATTCGATCGGCAGGATATGGAACAAGAAACGTTATGAGGGAGAAGGCTACGGCATCGGCCTCTCCATCGGCAAGGCCTACCCCCTGTCAAAAACATGGAACATAGAATGGGAACTCGGCGGCGCCGCGGTCTGGGCGAGGTACAACGAATACCGTTGCCGGGAATGCGGCGCCTTCCTGGGCAGAAAACACGGATGGTATCTGATACCTTCACGTGTGGCGTTGAACATGATATATCTTTTCTAAATGTACGGTCCTATGAAAAAAAGAAACATACCTGTAATCCTTTTACTTCCACTGCTGTCCTTATCCTGTTCCCTGTCCCACAAGATGGAAAGGAGCATCAGCAAGGTCGGTCTCTCACAGGCCGGCAAGCGGCCTGCACCGGACACGACATGCTATTCCGTTCCCGAAAAAATCACCTGGAAGGACAGTTCGGGAGTGGAACATATTGTCACCATGGCCGAACGTGACAGCGTTACGGGTGAAGAGATGACCGTGTTGCAGCTGGACGAGGTGACCATTGTCGCGCGTAACAGGAACATCCCCGAGCGTGCCGGGAAAGTGAATCTGGATTTTGTCGTGACCGTTCCGGGCAGGCTGATAGATGACAAATGGCAGGTACAGCTGACCCCTGTGGCCTACAAGCGTGGCAGACGCATAGAACTGGAGAGGATCTTCCTATCCGGCGCCGACTTCGTCAAGCGGCAGAAAAAAGGATACGCGCAGTACCAGGCCTTCATAAACAGCATCATCCCGGATTCCGCCTATCTGAAAGAGATGTTCGACATGAAAGGCTACCGCCGTGCCATGGCCGAGCTGGAGGAGGAGTTCTACCAGGCATGGAAGCATGACTATATCGCCCGCGAGGAATGGATTGACTGGACTGAGAGATGGAACCGCCGTTACCAGCACTTCAACGCGAAGATGGAACGGAACCGCATGGCCATCGCCGGCCACAACACCATCCTGTCCGTACTTCCCGCCTACTGGCTCCGCCGTGACCTGGACACCACGCTGATTCCGTCCCGCTACCGCATGTTCTCGGAAGGCACCCCTCTGAAGGTACGCAGGGTGACGCCGGAAGATTCGGCGCGTATAGCGGAGAGATACTTCGATTACAAGCGCATTGCGGAGAACGAACGCAAACGTGACGCGGTGTCACGCAAATATGAGGAGCTGGTTCGTTTCCCTTACCAGGCCGCCCGTCTGGATACGGTCATCAGGAACAGGAACAATACCTTCAGCTATTATTACCGGCAGGAGATGGATGTTACCGATAACACGAAACGTATTGATCTGACAGTAGACGGAAGGATACTTGCCGTCAATGGCAGTTCCGCCAATTTACCGTCCTCGGATACCATTACCTATTATATAAGCAGTATGGTGCAGTTCCTGGACCATGCGCCCCGGTACAGGAAGGAGAAGATATACCGCAAGGCCACGGCCAATACGACCGCCTATATCAATTATCCGGCAGGCAGATACCTGTTTGACGAGGAATACGGGAACAACCGTTCCGAAATAGACAAAGTCCTGGAAGCGATCAACAAGCTGACCTATACCGGTGAGTTGGTGATGGACAGTATTGACATGACCGCCACCGCATCCCCGGAAGGCAGCGCGGCCGCGAACCGTATCCTGTCCAGGCAGCGTGCCGTTGCCTTGAAGGAGTACCTGTCCGGAAGGACGGATGACAGGACCGGCATCGACACCCTGATCCGTCCCCGGTGGATTGGCGAGGACTGGCAGCTTCTTGTCCGCAAGGTACAACAGGATACGGAAATGGATGACAGGTCAGCCGTTCTGGATATCATGTCCTCCGTCAAGGATCCGGACGCAAGGGAGGCCGGGATCCGGAAACGTTTTCCGGATGCCTACAAGCATATCAGGGAGAACTATTATCCTCTGGCACGTGCGGTGAACTTCGCATTCTACCTGCACCGCCGGGATATGATAGAGGAATTCAAATACACCACCGTCCTTGACTCGGCCTACATGCACGGTCTCGACCTGATGGAGGACAGGCAGTACAAGGACGCGCTGGTGATACTGTCGGACTATAACGACTACAACACGGCCATCTGCCTGATGTCACTGGGCTATGATGCACGGGCTGCCGGAATATTGGAATCCCTGCCGGAAAGTTCCAATGTGTGCTACCTGCTGTCCATCCTGTACAGCCGTCTGAAAGACGACGGCAAAGCCGTGTCCTCCTTCATGCGCTCACTGGAACTGGACGGTTCCAAAGCCTATCGCGGTCGTCTTGATCCGGAAATCAACCGGCTGATAACAACGTATAATTTAAACCTGTCGCAATATGAATAAAATAGTAAGAATTCTGCCCGGCATATTCCTGTCCCTGCTGTCACTTTCCTCTTGTGACGGCCTGTTCACCGAGGATTGTATCTACAAAGGATACCTGCACGCCCGTAACGGGTTCCATCACCCTTCCGATATGGGCACACCGGAACAGGCGGAGATGAACCTGATGGTTTTTCCGCTGACCGGTAACGGCGTGGCGGAATATGACAATCTTTCCATTCCTTTTAATGGAAGCGGTGATGCGTATGGGACCTTGCATATCGGGAGTTACGAGTTTCTCGCCTGCAACAAGGATGTCAACATCCTGGAGGATGCGGGCTCCGCCGCCACCGTCCGCCTGCGTGTTCCGACGGAACAGGGAAAGATCACGGCGGAGCAGGGATACGCGTATTCCTCTTCCGTGACCGGTACGGTCATGACTGACGACACCCTGCACGTCACCTGCGAGAGCAAACTGATGGTGCAGCGGATTGTCTTCAACATCACGGTGACGAATACGGGAATCCTGGAATATACCGGAATCACCGCCGAACTTGACGGCGTGACCACAAGCCGGTATGTACGTACAAGGGAAAAGGGAAGCGGTTTCGCCACCCTGCCTTTCACCGTCTCCCCTGAAAAGGAGAATTTCTTCCGGAAGGAAGTGCTGGTGTTCGGCATCAATACCGGGGTGAGCAATGTCATCCGTCTTCATCTGGACGGGGACATGCCCGTGGATGCGGATCTTGACCTGAGTGATGTGTTCAAGGACTTCACCGCTGACGGTATCAGTGTGGACATCACCGTCCGCGTATCCCCGTCCCTACATACCGCATCCGCTTCCATCGAGGACTGGCAGAATGTGGAATGGGGCCAGGGAATAATTACTTATTAATACTGTTTTTTTATCATCAATTTAAAATTTTACAAAATGAAGAAAATGTTTTTGTTCGCAGCGTGTCTTGCCGTATTGGCATGCAGCTGTTCCGAGAATGAAGAAGGAACCGTCAAGGATGTCCGTGCCTCCTTGAAAATCAACGCCAACATCGGTGCTCCCGCTGTTTCCCGCGCGGAAAAGACCGCCTGGGAAGCCGGTGACAAGCTGGGTCTTTATGTCTGCAACGGTACTCTGGGCACTCCGTACAACCAGAATGCCGTCTATACCAACCCCCCTTTCACCTATTCAGCTGCCGGATGGACTTCGGAAGAGATCCTGCTGGATGAGAACGAGGCGACGGTGTTCGCTTATTATCCGTATGATGCCACGCTGACCACCCCCTCCGCCCTTCCGGTGGACATCACCACCCAGACGGACCATCTGTACGGACAGGGCGACACCAAGGCGAGCATCCTGAACCGTAATGTGAACATCACGATGAAACATGCCCTTTCACAGGTCGTATTCCGCATGAAGAAAACGGAAGGATACAGACAGGAAGGCGTCCTTACCGGAATCACACTGAAGAATGTCGGTTCCGCCACTCCGTTGTATACCCGTGCCACTATGGATATTTCAACAGGTTCCCTGACAAAAACGACGGCAGGCAATGTGGAATTCAGCGCCGGCGCCACCCTGACAGACAAGGCCGTATCCTTTTCATCCATTGTCGTTCCGGTTGATGCGACAGCGGGCAAGGATATGCAGGCCGTGTTCACCATTGACGGAAAGCAGCTGCAATTCACCTTCCCGGCCGGAACGAAATGGGAACGCTCTTACCGTAATATCTACGACATCGTACTGGGGAATAACGGTCTGGTCATCGGCGGTGCCGATGGCAGCGGTGTGACCATCGAACCCTGGACAGACGATGTGAAAGGTGAAATCCAGCTTGTACCTGTAATCTGACTTTAAGGGGCGGGAAGCCTTTCTTCCCGCCCTGTTACAAACCATATCGGGGCTGCCAATCCCCCATAATCAGACAAAACGATGAAAATGAAGAATATTTTAAACAGCCTTTTCCCCTGGCTGGCCATGACAACCCTCCTGTCCCTGCAGGGCTGTGAGAATGAGGAAGGCACCGCAATCCACAGCCGTGATACCGTGTCCTTTGAAATTGACGCAGGGGGAGCACGGGCAACCGAGACAACGTTTGAGACCGGGGATGCCATCGGCGTCTATGCGGCAGTACGCATGTCATCAGCGCCTGCAACCTTGAAAACGTCCGGAAACTATGCGGACAACAAGCGGTTCGTCTGGAACGGCTCGCAGTTCGTGGCGGACGGGGACGCCAACGAAATAGCCGCCGGCTATGAAACGGATTATTATGCCTATTACCCCTACAGGGAAGACATGGGCAATCCGTTGGATTATGATTTCAGCATACAGGGGGACCAGCGGGAAGGCATCACGCTTTCCGACTTCATGTATGCGGCCAACAGGAGCGGAACAACCGATAAGGTCATAACGCTCGCCTTCTCCCACCGGCTGTCCCGGCTGCAGGTCACTTATACGCCGGAAGCGGGAGAGGCACTTTCCGGCGTGACCATCCAAAGGGCCAAGGCTACAGCCAATATCAACCTGGGAACCGGCACCGCCAATACCCTTGGAGCCACCTCGGATATACGGATGTATAATGACGGCGGCACATTCACTGCGGTCATTCCGGCGCAGGACCGGGATGCCGACGGTACATTCCTTACCCTTTTATTTGCCGACGGCACAAAAAAGGACTACACCCTTACGGCAAAGAAAGAATTCCTTGCGGGGCATACTACCGTAATTCCGTTCATGGGCAAAGAGCTGCAGTATACCTTTACCGTCAGTCCGGAAACCATCGGCAGCGGCTATTCCGGCGGCATCTATAACTACGAAACGGTTTCAAACAAATATTATTCAATAAACGGGAAGCCATTGCCCGGCACTGAGAGTCCATTGGATTACACGGTTTCAACGACAGACGTCTGGATAACCCCGGACAAGGCGGGCAAAACAATAAAGGTGGCGGAAAACCTGAATACCGCTCCCCGAAACGGCAAGGTCCTGTTTACCCAGGCAGAATCCGGAAGGACTTACATCCTGCCGGTACAACAGTCCTCCGCTACCACGCGGCAGACCTTGCAAATCAGCACAACTGCGGGAAACATACCCGCTGCCGGAGGAAACAAGGCTGTCACAGCCGTTCTCAGCACTTATTATAACGACCACCGGGATCCTGATAAAAAAGAAAATGTAACGGTTTCCCTCAGTGGAACCGGGACGGGATTCAGCCTGTCCGGGAATCAGGTCCTGGCTGTCAACAATACTACGACAAATGCCAGAAGTATTACCGTAAAAGGCAGTTACAACGGCATAACATCGGATAACAGCCTGACCATAACACAGGATGCCGGTGCAAAACAATACGCATCCTGGAGCGACTGGAGTGTAACCGTATCGGCCAATCCGGAAACGGTTGCAAACACGGGAGGTACATCCGTCATCACGGCCGATGCAGCCCGTACCCGTGCGTGGACGTGGAACGGTGTCGGCGGTTCAGGAGGTACGGAAACAGACAGGGCCACACCGTCATTGTCGGCAGCCGGCAGCGGATTCAGCCTGTCCGGAACAACACTGACAGCAGGCAACAACACAACAGCGTCTGAAAGGTCCTGCACAGTCACGGCCACTTCAAACGGCAGGTCGGCCGCCTGTACGGTCAGACAGTCCGCCGGCAGTCAGACAACGGAGTACGGCAACTGGACCACGGGCTCATTGTCAGTGTCCGCCAGCCCGTCCGGTATCGGCTCATCCGGAGGCACAAGCCGCCTGAGTGCGACAGCATCACAAAGCCGTCCGAAATACACGAAGTGGAACGGCATAACAACAGGCACCACCACAGAATACCGGAGTGTGGATGTGAGCTCATCCGCCTCATGGTCAGGAAGCGCGTCGGGCTTCAGCCGGAGCGGCACGACTGTCACAGTGGCGGCCAATGGCAGCACTTCATCCCGCAATTGTACCTATACGGCAAGTTACGGAGGAAAATCAGGCCATGTGACAATCCATCAGGATGGAAAGCCCGCCGATGTAATCACCTACGGGTACATATTCACGCTCGGAGCCGTCAGCGGTGATGACGTCGTCTCCACCGGGGGAACCGTCACCTACAGTGTCACCTCACAGAAGATCACATACACCAACGGCAGCGAAACCTCCCGCAGCAATATCGGCTGGTCGGCTTCCGCCAACGTGTCCTGGATCAGTGCCGGCACAAACTCGGCAACCGTCAGTGAAAACCCGACAACTTCCGACCGTAGCGGCACGATTACGCTGACCCAGAACGAAAGCGGAAGGAAACTGTCAATCACTGTATACCAGGACAGAAAGGTATCGGTGGACATAAACTAAAAACTATAAATATGGATAAACCATTCAATCATCTCATTATTTGTCTGACGTTTGTAATGCCGGTTGCAGCCCTCAGCGGCTGCTCCGGCCCTAACGACAGTCCGGAGCAGGACGCCGTCATGTCCATCAGCTCCTGCACGGCACGTGGTGATGACGGGCAGGAAATGTCCGTCAGCGAGTTCGGCATGTTTGTAACGGATACGGCGGGAAACCTGTATCCGGACAACATCCGAGTCCTCAACCGGTCCGGGAAATGGACATTCGCGGAGATTTCCCTGTCGGACGGGGATAAAGGCATATATGCGTATTATCCTTACAACCCGTCCTTCAGCGGCGGAAAGATGGGCCTGGACGCAAGGAGCCAGACAGACTATCTGTATTCGGAAAGGACCATGGTGTCCGGGAACGCACCCTCCGCCTCCATCACCCTGTATCATCTTCTTTCGAAGGTGACTTTCAGAATGCCCGCCGCCGTCACCGCGGTCAGAGTGGCGGATTACAGCTACTCCGCTTCGTACAGTCTTCTGACGGGCTCACTGGAGATAAAACCGGAAAAAGGCACAATATCCTCCGGGACAGGAAGCCTGCTGCTCTATCCCGGTGACAGTCCGGCCATGCACGTGGCGCTGGTGGCCGGCGGACATCCATACGACTTCGTCATGCCGGCGGCGGCATTCCGATCCGGAAAGGAATATGTCTACACTTTGAAAACCGCCGGAAACGGGGTGGAGATAGAGGACATCACCATCACCGGCTGGCAGCCCGGAGGCAATTATGAAGGAACAATAACTGAAAAAGAACAAGAAAGGCAATGAAAAAGAAAATTTATACTTTATCCGTCCTGCTGGCGGCGGTTCTTCCGGCAGGGGCACAATCCATCAAAAGTGACATCAACACCGTCCTGAACGACATCGCACTGCCGGTTTTCCTCGGTGTGATGGTCATGGCGCTTGCCGTAGGCATAGGAAAGAACTGGAGACTCATCAATGACGAGAACAGCGAGGGCAACAAGAAACAGGGATGGATGAACGTCGCCTACATGGTCGGCTATGTCCTTATCGCGGTGACCGTCATCAGCTTCTGCGTGGGCAAGATAGCCGGTGTCAGCTTCTCAATCTGACCGCCATGGAGTACAAGGTGCGCAAAGGGATCGAGAACCCGTGCAAGATACACGGGCTGCTGGTACGCGACTTCTATCTGTTGCTCGGTTACGGCGGATTCGCCGTGGCCGTGCTCCTGCTGAACGTCAAGAGCTGGCTGGAGGACGGTACGACAGGCGGTGAAATGCTTTTCATATTCGTATTGCTTGTCGGATGTGGTCTGTTGTTGGCAAGGAAGTTCTATAAGAATGCCTCAAGGAAGAAGTACAGGCCGCCGCATTGGGAGAAGACGGTTACAAACCGTGATGTGAGAAATGCTTTAATGAAAGACAGATAAACTATTGACAGTATGGAAAGTGTTAGAAACTGGCTGGAACAAACAATCGGAATGCCAATTGATTATATATGCATCATTATCATGGGGATGCTGACACTGCATGTTTTGATAAGAATTGCCATACATGGGAACATGGAGTTCTTAAAAAAGTATGGCAAGAGTGGCAATGATACCGAAAAAAAAATCAATGATCCCTCTAAAGAAAGGAACGACTCATCGTCTGCATGATTCAACTTTTTTTTTAAGGAGCTGCCAACAGTGTTTGCCCCCCAATGTAATCTTACCCAAACAAATCTTTGCAAACAGGAGAAGAATACTAAAGTAGGCAACACTTGAATATAGCACAAGAAACCTTGTCCAATAACAGGCCAAAGAAATCTGTATTCCTTTACTTTCGATCAGATAAAGGTAAATCAACTCCCCAAAAGCGAGAACAGGAATCGGAACGAATACAGCATATGGAGGTGGTTGTACCGGACAGGAAACAAGAGTGGTTAAACTGAGATATGCTCCGGCAGTTCCCGTAGCCAACATCAGTTGTACGACAAAAGTATAGCTACTGAAAGATGATATATACATAAACAAAAACGGATACACAATAATAGTGCAGGCGGCAAGGGAAACAATAGTATACCGTATGCCCCTTTCCATTTTTTGGTAGATATCTCCCAATTCATTTAACATATCATAAGACAGATCAAGTTAGACAATAATAGTGTTTGATTCCTGTGCAAAGATACAAATAACAACCGAATGGATAAAAAATAAACAAACAATAAGAAAATGGCAAACGAAGGATATTCCATACTGGATGTCATCAATGACGAATACGGTGTCATCCTTACCAGAAACGGCTGCGTGTCTGTAGCGTTCCGCATGTACAATCCGGAATGCTACAGCCTGCACCGTACCGACCTGGAGGAGCGCAACGCGCGTCTCTACCAGGCGTTCAAACACCTGCCCTCCGGCAGCTTCGTGCACAAGCAGGACGTGTTCCTTAAAAGGGAGTACGTTCATGAGCTGGAAGGGGACAGCTTCATCGACAAGGCGGAACAGAGGCATTTCTCCGGCCGTGAGTATCTGGAACATGACTGTCTTCTGATATTCACCCTGTCCGGCCTGTCCTCCCTGGCAGCCTCGTACAATGCCAACCCGTTCTCCTACCGGGAGAGGCTGCATGTGTCCGACCGGGAGAAACTCACCGAATTTCTGGAGGGGGTGAACTCCGCCATTGGTGTGATAAACAGTATCAGGGACACCCGTCTGGAAAGGATGGCCGCCGCCAGCCTGAGGGAGTATGTCATCCGGTACATCAACTTCTTCCCCCGGGCTGACTGCGACCGTGACATCCATTTCTCCGGAGAGATCACCGTCGACCGGGAGAAAGCGCGTTGCTATACCGTCTGTGACGGTGACTATCTGCCTGACCGCACCGTCAGAAGCGATGTGGAGGACACCACACTGCCCGTGTCCGGATGCAGCCTGTACATGGCGGAACTGGAAGGCCTGGGCGTGCACCTGCACTGCAACCATGCGGTCAACCAGATCCTCTATTTCGAGGGCTCGGAGAAACTTTATGAAGAGTTCTCCCGCCGTGTGGCGGTCTACCGCACCAACAAGGGATGGGACAGGGCCATGCTGGAGCCGAAGGCGGACGAGCTCGAGAACATGCAGAAGGAGATCATGGAGGAGAGGCAGCTCCTCTGCCGTGCCAATTTTTCCGTCATGATATGGGATGACAGCCCGGAACTGCTGGACCGGGCCGAGAAGAAGCTGCGGGAATACCTGACCGTCTCGGACTTCAAATTCTATATACCGTCCTACGAGCATCTGGCCAACATATACCTGGCTTCGGTTCCCGGACAGGAGAAAGGGCTTGACAGCGGTTTCCTGTTCCTGACCCCGCTTTCCCTCGCGCTCTGTCTGTTCATCAACTACACGACATTCACCCCGGATGAGGAAGGGGTGTATTTCAATGACCGTATTTATCAGATACCTTTGAAAAAGGATATCTGGGACGCGAAGAAAAAACGCATACCGGCCCGCAACGGCATCGTGGTGGCATCCACCGGCGGCGGCAAGTCCGTGCTGACACTGAATATCGTGCAGCAGCTCATCGAGCAGGGCTATATCGTGGTGGTGGTGGAGTTCGGGTACTCTTTCGGACAGCTCTGCAAGCTTTATCCTGAAATCTCGCTGCATGTGGACTATGACGGGGAGACACCGCTGGGCCTGAATCCCTTCGATCTGGAGGGCCGTTCCCTTGACAACAACAAGATAGAGGTGCTATCGGGTATCGTGCAGCGTTTCTGGCGCCGCATGTTCGGGAAGGACGAGGAGGAGCAGTCCGTAGCCCTCACAAAATTCATCCAGGATTATTACGCCACCTGCCTGCCGCCCCATTCCTTTCCCTCTTTCTACCGCCACGTGACGGAGCATTATGAGGATATTTGCCGGCGGAAGGACGTAGACCCCAATTATTTTGACCTGTCCTCCTTCCGCCTCATATGCAGCGAGTTCCTTCCCGGTGAACGGTATGCCAATGTATGCAGGACCGACGGAGTGCCCGATTTCGGGAACAGGCGGCTGGTCGTGTTCGAGCTGACGCAGATCAAACAGGACAAGTTCCTCTCCGACCTGGTCATGGCCCTGATCTTCGACGTGATTCATGACAAGATCCTTTCCGACCGGACCAGAAGGGGGATGATCATTTTTGACGAGTATGCCGAGACGGCGCAGATGAAGTCCAGAGGCGAGGATATCAGCATACATTCCGCAGTCGCCTTCTGCTACCAGAAGATACGCAAGGAGAACGGTGCGGTGATGACCATCGTCCAGAGTCCCGACCAGCTTCCCGATGACGAATTTACCAAAGGCATGATCACCAATACCCAGCTGCTGTACATCCTTCCCACAACGGATGTGGTATACAGGGCCGTGGAGAAAAGGTTCGAGATGGGGGGCGACCCCGCCCAGTGCAACATGATGCGGTCCATCCGCAACGACTTTTCCGGGGAGCGTCCGCATTCCGAGTGCTTCATCCGCTTCACCGGCGGCCAGGGGAGGTATGCGGTGGTGGTGCGCAACGAACTGAGCCGGGAGAAGTTCCTCGCCTTCCAGACCGACGGGGAGACATGGGCTGAGATTGACGGCTATTCCAGGACCATGCCGATGGAGGAAGCGATAGGCAGATACATGGAGAGACACCCGTCAAAGGACAGGAAATGAAAGGAGACCGTATGGAAAAAGGATTAAAGGGATACAGGCCGCTTCTGCTTCTGCTCCTGTGCGGCGGAATGACCTTGAAGGCTGCCGCACAGGCGGCGATTACCGACCCTCTCAACACCGCCCAGAGCACACTGACCGCGGGAAATACCGCAGCAACGGTGAAACAGGTGACGGAATCGGTGAACAGGCTCCAGACCGCCCTGGACTATGTCCAGAAGGTGTCCGCCACCGTCAGACGCGCACGGATGTTCACGGACCTGATAGACCGGCAGAACCGGTTGAACAGCAACTGCCTCAGGACGCTGGAAGAGGCGGAGAAGATGGACATGAAGGGGCTGCCGGGCATCACTTCGGCCGTGCAGGACGTGGTGGCGAACAACGCCGCCATCATCTCCCTGACCGGGGATATACTCAGCAGTGACCTGAAAATGAACGACAGCGAACGGATGGAGCAGCTCGACGGATGTCTTCAGGAAGTCCGTCGCCAGGAGGCTTCACTGGGCACCATCAGACAGATCATGTCACATACGCGTACCATCAGACGGAATTTGGGACTTGTAACGGAATAGGAATATGGCATCAATAACAGAAATATCGGTCGAGCATATCCACAATGCTTATGAAAGTATCCGGGGGAACATCGCCGTGGAAGCCTTCTATGCGGTAGTGACGGGATTCATGGCTGTCACGCTCATCCACCGTCTGTATACGGTATACCGGGAGGTACAGTCCAACGAGGACGGCACGCCCACCATGAAGGATTACATGAACCTGGTGTGGCAGTATGTATTCTGCATAGCCGCCGTCGCACTGTTCCCCGTGCTGCTGGAAGCCCTGGAAACGGTGTTCGGCAAACTGATGGACGATCTGCAGGCCGGATTCGGCGGAAAGGTCTATGATGTGGCCGACCTGTTCCAGAAGCCGATAATCGCACAGTTCGAGAAACAGTTCAGCGACATGTCGGTAATGGACGTTGCCGGCGTGTTGCTCAATCCGGTCGGCAGTTCGTTCGATTATCTGCTGGCGTATGTGGCCGGCGTCATAGCCGCCCCTTTCTACATGTACGCGCAGACCCTGTTCATAGTCGGCAGATACATGTTCCTGCTCCTGCTGGAACTTATATCCCCTGTGGCGATAGCCTGTTTCTACAACGAGAGTACCCGGACGTATTTCCATACGTGGTGCAAGAACCTGCTGGTCTGTTATCTGATGGTACCGGCCTTCATCCTTGCCAGCAAGTTTTCGGACGCCATCGTCTGCGAGTATGTCATGAACACCTCGTGGAATGTCGTCCTGCAGGTGTTGTTCTCCCTTGCGTTGAAACTGTCCCTGCTGGCGATTGTGAGAGGCAGGATCCATAACCTTTTTTAAAACAACGGAAGAATATGAAAATGGATATAAAGAATATGGTGAGGGACTTCGCCTCACTGGGAGAGGCCAAGAAGCGGTCCTCCGTCTATGTCAAGGCGGTCAGCCTGTTGTGTGCGGCCATCGTCGCCCTGGTGCTGTTCTTCATGAACATGACCGTCCGCGGAGTGACGGACAGGATCCTTGTCGTGAATACCGGCGGAGAGTTCCTGCAATTGAAGTCCATGGAAACGGACAAGTTATACGAGACCCTGTTGAAGGCCCACTGCAACGCGGTGGCCTATTATGTAAACTCTTTCGACAGGATGAGCATCTCCGGAAACCAGGCGCAGGCCGTGTTTCTGGTGGAGAAATCCGAGCTGAACGCCATCTGGAACAAATACCTGAACGACCGCGCCTATGCCGACGCGGCGGACAGGGGTGTCATCTACAAGTGCGTGTTTGAGAAGCTGCACAGGGTCGGGATACGTGATGACGGTTACAACGTGCTGTTCACCTCCATCCTGTCCATCCATGATGCCGGCGGGGTCAAACGTATAAGGATATACAGCCGGGGCGACGCCATACGCACCACCCCGTCCTATCCGGAGAATGTGACAGGCTTCTTCTTCCGGAACTATACACAGGAATACGAGCTGTTGGATACCCCGGATGGAAACAAAGAAAGGAATTGAATAATTGAATAAGAAAAAAAATGGATGAACTTATCAGAAATATGGGGAGTTTTCCCTTTGTGTTTTGGATTGTCCTTATAGCTTTGATTGTTATCGGATGGAATGCTTCGGGTATTGAAAACCTTAAAAAAGAGGATGACAATGAAGAAGAAAAAGATAAATAAGTAACATCCGCCATCGAGAGATGGGGATTTACCTGTTTCTTTTGAACAGCAACTGTATCTTTTTTATCAAATGATCTGTAACGGTCTTAAATAATAGTATTAGATATATTGATGGAAAAGCCAAGGATATGGATAAGAAAAAGAAATCTGCATTGTCTTGAAGTATCCAGTGTATGGCGGGATATATAAGATATATTCCCGACAAGGCACCTAATAGAAATATTGGAAAATAAAAGATGCCTTTCCCTGTAACTATAATGAGTGACAGTGGTATCGATATGGCATTGTAGATTATGGAGAGTCCTGTTGTCAATATTAATTGCACATATAAGGGGAGAGACTTAAAAGAACCGGTGAATATGAACAGATCCGGATAAAGAATCAGGGTACATAGGACAATGCAGATGATACCGTGGAAATGGTTCTTGTCCAGTTCCATTTCCTTAAAAAGTTTATTCAGGTTGGTATTTACAGGCATGGCAAAAAACATTTGGTTTATAACAGTGACAAAAGTAGTGAAATTTTAAATACGACAGGAACATGAAGAAGACACAAGTAATCATTGTCAGCGTATTCGGGTTGCTCGTCATCCTTGTCATCTGGACAATCTCCGCGATGAAAGGAAAGGAGGAGAATCAGAACACCGTCCGTCTTAGCACGGACAACAAGGATGTGACCATTACGGATGTGAAGGCCCAGCTCGAGCGTACCCCCCTGCGCAAGCAGGCGGAGGGACAGGGCGGGGACAATCCGGTGGACATAGAGCGTATGCGTCAACTCATCATCAACAGTGAGATGCCGCCGGAAGAGGAATACGGGCGGAAGGCGGATACCGCCTCCTATATCCTTCCCACACAAGAGAACCTGGACAGTATCACCCGTGAACTGCGGAAGAAGAAAAAAAGGAAACAGGAGAAAAAGAAGGTGGAGAAGAAGGAAGAGACAAAGGAAGCCCCTGAGGCAAGGACAAGATTCAACACGGTCGCCTTGCACAAGAGCAGCAGGCGGAACGCCATCCGCGCGTACGTGCATTCCGACCAGGTCGTGATGGCCGGATCCACGCTGAAGATGCGTCTGGGTGAGGACTGTCTCACCGATGACGGCCGTCGGGTGAGGAAGGACTCGCCGGTGTACGGGGAAGTGAGGAAGATAGACGGCGAAAGGGTCATTGTGGAGATCAGGACAGTCAATGTGGCCGGGAACATACTTCCGTTTAAAAAAGAAGTATATTCTTCAGACGCAATGGAAGGTATCTATGTACCGGGGAACGCAAAGGCGGAAATCAACAAGGATGCCACGGCCGGGGCGGTGGACGGGACAAATCCGCAGATAACCGGAGGCCTGGACATGGGCAGCCAGCTTATTGCCGGAGGCGTGAACGGTGTGGTGAACGCCACCAAGCAGGCCGCAAGCAAGAATATCAAGAAAGTGAAGGTCACCATCAAGACCAACTATGCCGTGTTTCTGATGGAGAAAAAAGAACCGGGGGAAAGCTGACCGGAAACGGCATATTGAAACATTAAAATGGTGTGTATTCACGCCACGAACAGTCAGGGCAAAGAAGTGATGAAAAGGCATCTGTGGATGAGAAGCAAAAGTCCCGGATAATGGTCCGGAACCTGAAAAGTAAACAATAAATAAAAACAAAAATTATACAATGGAAACCATACAGGAAATTATAGATACAATAAAACAATGGCCGGCCACAATATGGTGGGTTATGGGAGCTCTTTTCATTATCCCCCGGTTTTGGGATACTCCACCGAGAAAGAAACGAAATAAAGATAAAATGACGGATGATAAGAATAACGACTTAAAAAGTTCAAATATGACTGATAAAAAAGAATTTGGAGGCAACCTGATGGAAGAAGGTGTCATCATGTGGGCCATATTTACCAAAGAGGGGAAAGCAGCCCTGCGTATGGATTACGAAGTACATCCCGAGAATGGAAAAGTCGGCTATGGAAGGTTGTTGTCCCCTGATGTATCCGTACTGCATGAAATCCTCACACCGGATGATGCTGACAGGTTTCTTTCCCTTCCTGAATACGGGATTTCGATACGGATCAGGATGCGCCTACGATATCAGGGAACTGAGGACAGGGTAGTAAAGCAATCGGAGTATGAGCCGGAAATGTGCTTTCCCGTGTGGATAGTGCCACAGGAGAACGGACAGGTCAGCCTATACCTTGAGGAACCATCCATAAACCAATGCGCTATTCAGGATATAACCGGATTACCGGGAGTGCCTGATTTGCAGCCGGACGGTGTACCCGTAAGGGGCGAAATGCTGATACGACGAGCAAGTCCTCTTGGGGAGTTTCCCCGAATATTCGAGTGTCTGGAAAAGAGAACAAACAGAAAAAGCGACCTGATGAAAGAAGGTGTGCTTGTGTGGATTATGTTCACCGCAGAGGAGAAAACCGTCCTGTATGCGAATGACCGGATACATTTTGCAGAGGATGGAAAATATGTTCCGGGACAGCTACTCTCCCCCGATATCTCCGCCTTTCATCAGGTTTATGACTGGGATGAACAGTATCTGCAGATTCGTTCAAGCCCCGAAGTTTCAGTACGGTATCGGATACGGCTCCGTTATCCGGGAGCAGACGATACCGGTATAGAAAGATCGGAATATGAACCGGAAGCATGTTTCCCCGCATGGATCGTAAAGGAGAATGCCGGTCAAACCAGCCTGTATTTGCAGGAGCCTTCCACTGGGCAATGCTTCATTCCGGATATGGGTGGATTACCGGGTCTGCCGGAACTACAACCGGATGACATACCCGTCAGGGTCGAAATGCTGATACGCCAGGCCCACTGTATTTTCGACACGGTAGATCCGACCTTTCTGAAAGCCAGAAGGAACAGCACTAAGGAAAGAGAAAAATACGCGGATCTTCCACCTTCTTATGCCGAAATCCTCAGAAAGATAGATGCCGAAAGGGAAAAAGAGGGACACCGGCCACACATAAACCCAATAGTGTCCACTCCGCCTGTTTATATCGAATTATCTCGAATTACTTGATGGGGCACCCGAAGATATGGAAAAGACCGGAATGCCATACTGAGTATGTTCATAAAATTCACATCCTACTAAACGGGGCTTGTATTCAAGGATTACGTTCTCCAAGCGCATGGTTTTATGCTTATGTTTACAGAGGAATATCATATGTGTTACCTCATAAATATTATTAGAAAACAACTCCCGTTTTTTTTGGCGGATGGTCGTCATGATAGTCGGATCTATTATATATTCTCCGATAGTGAGCCAGACATGATGGGACATGGTAGGTACCCTATGCCCAAATTGGGCGAGGAGCTGCCTTCTCGTGGCAGACCATATCTTATTCCCGTTAAGCCGGCAATCACCAGATGTGACAATCGAATCAATGTTGTATTGGCTTTTTAGTCTGTCATGAATTTCCATGCATACTATATTACACCTGAATGCAATATTGGATTCTCCTTGTTCCTCGATATAATCAACTATACAAGAGAATACTTCCGGCAAGTCATTGGCATTCAAGGTGTCTTTGTCAACTGGAAAACGCACATCGGGAAGTTTGAATTGATGACCAAAATTACGGACAGTAAAATCATAGGCTCCTTCAAGAGAGGCTGTGTAGCTCCGGCTGAAGTGAATCCGTATGAAGTTTTTAAGACGTATAAAAAGAGAATTTATTTTTCTGTACATGTTAGATATTTTTTTATGAAGCCGCAAAAATATAGAATTAATCATATGAGACCAAACAGAATTTACATCACAGGAATACTTCTCCTGTTTGCTTTTTTATCAGGAAGAGCCCAGCAGCCCCGTATTGACGAGCTGGAGTGCAGAAACCTGAAGATCGGTTATGAGAAGACGCTCCATATGATATTCCCCACTCCCGTGAAATACCTGAACATGGGGGATGAGAACATCATAGGGGAAGTCATACAGGTATGTCCGTCCGTCATCCGGCTGAAATCAACGGTAAGGGATTTCAAAGGAGAGACCAACCTGTCGGTTGTTACGGAGGACAGCAGGTATTACACCTATTGCATATCCTTCGACGAGGGAGCGCAGGCTGTCTACAAGGAGGGCGGTACCATGCCGGAAACGGCGGTTCTTCCGGTTTCTGACGAGAAACTGACCCATGTGATCTATCCGGAAAAAATCGTGTATGTGGATTTCGGAAACACCACCGTACAGGTGGAGAAAGCGGAGAATGTGAACAATATTGTCGCACTCAGGGCCGTGTCGCCGTTTGCCCTGCAGACCAACCTTACCGCCATCACCGAAAGCGGCAGGTTCTATACGTTTGACCTGCGGTATGCGCCCGGATGTGAGAGATTTTCCTTCATTGTGGACAAACAGGACACCAAAAAGAAGCAGGTGGCCATACTGGAGGGAAGAGAGCGGAATACCCGGCAGAAAGCACTGCTTGAAAAAGAGATATCACGGAGGCCGAAGCTGCTGACCAATATCAGGGACGAGGTGGCCGGCATGAGATTCTGCGTGACCAATATCTTTGTGGACAATGATATCCTGCTGTTCCGCTTCGGGCTGCACAACCGTTCCCAGATCGGCTATACCATAGACTTCATCCGTTTTTATATACAGGATGCGAAAAAACGGAAAAAGACCGCCGTCCAGCAGCTGGAGCAGCAGCCTCTCTTCTCTTTCAACCGTCCGGAGGAGGTGGCTGCGCTTTCCTCATGTGACTTTACGGTCGCCCTTCCGAAATTCACCATACCGGACAAGAAGGTGCTCATCATAGAGATACAGGAGAGAAACGGGGGAAGACATTTCTATTACAAATTGAAGAACAAACAGCTGATCAATGCGGAGATACTGTTCCCGGAGATTGTAGGAAAACCATAAAGGATACCACATGATAACGAAACTAGTTCTGTTCCTATGCCTCTTCTGTCCGGTACCTGATAAGGAAAGGGCCATATTGGAGGACGCACTCTCCCGGTGTTCCAGTCTTGAGCGCATCGGGGAGATCATGGACATCGTGGAGAGGCATCATCTGGAATACAGGATACCGGTACATCCCCCTGTACACCGGTTCCACCGTATCAGTTCCGCCTACGGATGGAGGAGCGACCCGGTTACCGGACAGCGCAGGTTCCATTCAGGAGTGGATATTGCGGCGGAACTTGCATCGACCGTGCATGCCGCAGCTGATGGAAAGGTCATATACTCAGGAAGAAAGGGAGGATATGGATACTGTGTGATGATACGCCATGCCTATGGTTTTGTGACCCTGTACGGGCACTTGTCCGCCTGTTATGTTCCGGAAGGGGAAGAGGTCAGGAGTGGCAAAGTGATCGGATTCATCGGATCAAGCGGAAAAAGCACGGGAAACCATCTGCATTATGAGGTGAGAAAGTACGGAAGGCCGGTCAGGCCATACATCAGAAAAAGAAGAGGATTATGAGAATACTGGACTACATGGAAAGATTACAGACACTGACCCGTCTGCTGAAAAAAGAACATACAGGAAGTGCCGCGAAAATAGCGAAGGAAATGGGCGTACATCGCAATACAATCATTAATTACTTCTTAGAGCTCCGGGCTATGGGTGCAGAGATTGAATATGACAATGAACGAAATACATATTATTTCAAGAAATCTTTTGATATCCAACTGAAAATTAAAATTTAGTGAAGGGCAGCACAAAAAGGTTGTGCTGCTTCCCACTTACATTTGCATATTAAAAACTATCAAAATACAATTTATGAAAACAAATCATTTACATTACATTGTGCTGCTGGCAACCATCTTCTTAGGCTGCTCATGCAGTGAAGAAATTGAAAAAGAGCTCACAACCGGAAAGACCGCGGTGACTATCGAGGTTGACGGAGAAGAGGATGCGGACTCACGTACCGTATCGTTTACCGGTGGTACCGCTTATGGAGAGGGACTTTATGATGGTGAAGAAAGACCCACGGTAGGTGCTGAAGCCTCTGACGGATATGAGATAGACTATTTCTACGGGGGACCGTCAGATGAACCCCAAAAGTACAATTATACAGGCAGTGGAAGTTCTGTATCATATCAAGTTTTTCTGAATGGCAAGGATCATAAATTCAAGTGCAAGTTCAAGGAAAAGAAACGCACTTTGACCCTGACTGCCAATCCGACCTCCGGAGGAACTGTTACCGGAGGGGGAACATACAAAGTAAAAACCAATATCCCCATCACCGCTGTTGCAAAATCCGGATACACATTTTCCGGATGGACTGTGACTAAAGGAGATGCAAAAATTATGAATGCCTCCTCAGCCAGCACCACTGTGCAGTTGCAAAGTTCGAACAGTACTTTGCAGGCGAACTTTACAGCCTCCAAAGATTATCAGTACACCATAGGAGTGGTCAATCCTCCAGAAGATACCTCTTCCGCATTATGCATATCATCATCCAGTAACTATGATGACATTTATGAAGGATACAACAACCAGACTTACAAGGCCCGGTATGGTGAAACTATAGAACTCAGCATACGTTATCAGTCAGAAAAAGTGGATTTTGCAGGATGGTATGAGAATGGCACGTTGCTGTCAACAGCGGAGGTATACACATTCACCCCATCTGATACTCCGGACAGGGTACGGTATATAACAGGCAAGTTTGTGATGAAAGCTACGGCGGAGCCCTCGCTGACATTCAATATCAGTGCCGAATCACCAGCCGGTTTCATCTCTTCCGGAAGTATTGAAGTGAATATAGACGGTAATAAAACAACATTGAATACAGCATCCGGCATCAGAAGTTTTACCATTACAGGACGGCAGAAGGCGGTTCTCACTGTCAAGGACCTTCCTGACTATATCAATGGAGAGGGACGCTGGCTGGGATGGTATGTATTTTATAATGGCAGCGAAAAACAGGTGTCTACCTCCTATACTTATGAGATCACCACACAAGGGGATGCCACTGTTTATACCGCCCGATTCCAGAAATAATATATACCGTCTGTTATAAATCGTATGCCAGTTATTTGCCGTATGGATATCCGCACATGGCGATGTACATCAGGAACTGGACGGTTCAGATATGGTACCGGACCGTCCAGTTCAAATGATTTGAATCTTGTTTGAAATCACATTTTAGCAAGTTAAAAAATCAATTATCTTTGTACCGTTAAAAAATAAATTGGGTAACATGGATAAAGCTGATCTGATTGATAAAATAAGAAAGGTCTGTAGAATACGGAATGATATCAAAATAGATATGACGGTTAAAGGGGAAAATTGGTTTTTTGATGCAATATATGTGTTTTTGGGTGAAACCGAAATATATGTGACGGATACCTTATATATAATAGATATAGAAGAACTTGATACAGAGTCCTTGGCCGGAATATATCAAAAAATTGCTCTAAAATAGATTTTCACAATGTACTGGCAGTTATGAACGGCAACATAAAAATTAAAAAGAGCAACTGTTCATCTCGGACAGTTGCTCCTGTAAAAACGGTTCAATATTAGTAAAAAACGACAATCTTTATGAATGAAATTATTTATAAAGACCCTGTATCTTTTGATAAGAACTGTTCTCTTCTTATGAGGGCAAATTCAGTTCTTTATCAAGAAAGACGCAAAATATATTATTTCAGTATTTCACCTTTCTCATTGAAGAACACCGTACTTTCAGCTCCCTCCTTGTCTGTCAGAACAACCTGATAGGTCTTGCTGCCATCCTCTGCCGCTTCCACCGCCGCTTCCTTGACGGTTGATTCCGCAAAATTTTTGGCGATTGCTTCCGTTACCGCTGCCGGAAGGTCTTTCACTTCAATAGGGGTGAAGTCATTTACTGCCATGACTGTTTCAACACCTGAGGTCAAATTTTCGGCAAATGCCACTGTTGTTCCTAATCCCATTACCAATGCTACTGCAACAAAAAATTTTTTCATAATCTTATATTTTTAATGGTTATTGTTTTACGATAATGATAGGGCAATTCCCATGCCAAAAGAATATTTATTCTGATTATCAATTAATTGTTGTTTTTTTTACTATGTAACAAATGGAAATATTCCTCATATAGTGTGGTCTGATGTAGAATGTTTCCACACTTATAAATAGGCAGGAATCCTGCCTATTTTGTGCGTAAAGCCAAAATCTGTTGCACATTAATTTCTGTAACAGGTCCTTCTTTATTTTGTATGACAAGATAAAGGCTATTATAACAAGAGGCTGTCAAGTCATTTTTTTAAGACAGCCCCTTGTATTTATCTGATAGTGGGCATGAATACAATGTTAATAGTTATATCCTTTGTCGCTGTAAATGAATATGAACCGGCTGATGTCTGGGAGTATTCCCCAAGATCGTCCAAAGCCTGCCATCCGGTAGTAAAGAAACCTCTCAGATAGTTATATCTCCAGCGGTCACCTTCTCCCGGCACGGCGTAATCCGCACCATCCGCATATATTGTCACACGGTCTCCATATGAGAACTCACGGGTTTGCTGGCCGGAACTCAGACCGGTGGCAGAAAAGCCAATTCTAAAATCACCGTGCGTATACAAGGAGAAAGAACTGTTACTCCATATGCCGGTCTGTATAGTCACCTTTATAGGATTGTCCGCTTTGAAATCGTATACGAATCTGGTTCCATCAGGATAACGGCTGTAATCGTTGTACGTAAATAAATATTGACCGTATTGTCCGGAGGGTATCCCGTTACCATTCACATACCATTCATCCTCTCCATATTTCCAGCCGGATTCCGGCTCTGGAGATATCAGGTAACCACCTCGATCCAAATTTTCATCATCCGGTGAAAGATTCAACACTATTTCTGAAGCGGATGGCAGCAATGTGGTTTCACCACGTTCATCAAAGACATCCAGTTTGCCTCTTCCCGTCCGGATGGAGAAATAGAACGTTTTACCGGCTTTTGAAAAGTTCGCCTGCAAAGTACTGTTCGGACTGTCACCTTGCCTGCCTCGCCCGCCTCCCTCAAGCGGACATTATCACTTCCTTCACTTTTCGGTAGAACAATGGTAGAAAATAAAAAAACACAACAAAAGTCAAGATTAAACACCGGAACGGAGCGATTGCAAGACCGTCTGTCCGTACTTTCTCTCCTTCAAAAGGGTGGAGAAAACATTTTCTACCGGAATTCTACCCAAATACCGGATGTTCCAGGAACACTATGGACACAACCCTCTTATTTGTCTTGTTTTTTCAGCCATGTAATAAACAAGCCGGAACCCTTCAGAAAAAGGCATTCCAGCTTGTTCACATTGCACATACCGGCTGTCATTATCATAAACCGCACTATTCCAAACATCAATACTAACAGCCAGATTTATTACAAGGAGCGTAAAGAAGATCTTGAAATCTTTCTATGCGGTTCTCCTGTAAATCGGTACATTGACTATCATGTCTTATCTTTTTTCTTTAGGAAGAATGGGGCCTGTTATCGTCTTTTACCAACTTTGGGGTATAATGCCTAAGTAATTAAACGCTTCATCCATTTTTGCAGACTCGGAACCCGGATAGTTCCGGTTGAACAGGTATTCTGTGTCACACCGCAAAAGCTTCCACTCACAGCTTCCTTCTTCCCGATAATACAAATGGGCTATCGGAGTGCAATAACCAACACCGCTAACAGGATCTCTTGGATTTGCTCGCTGAATCGGGAACTTGCAGGATACTATCCCTTTCCAAAAACGTACTCCTGCCGCTATGTCAACAGTGCAGCTTCCCAGTTCATCGCGCCATTCATAGTCATCAATCTTGTTCTCCTTTTTATCACTCGGTCTGTAGGAGTTGGATTCCAGTTTGAACTCCCTCTCCCATACAACCTTTATAGTCCCTTTCATGGCTTTCCTGCTTTTGTTTGAAAGCGTATAGACTATATTGAACCAGTCATTATCAGGAACAGGATATGCCAGAAACGTATTGCATTTCTGATTCTCTAATGTTATCATCCGAAGTGCCGGCATATCAGTGGCCGGTCTCACCTCATACATCCATTCCCCGTCATTGGAATTCTGATCGTATCCGTAAGGCTTGAACCAGGCTGACTCCCCGTTCTTTTTGAACAGCACTGCCAGCCGGTATGTTCCCGGCACAGCCTGCACATAACAATACTTGCAGTATCCGTCCCATGCACCGTTTCCGCATTTGATATCAAACGGCTGGTACTGTTCCACAATCCTGTCCCCATCCATCAGCACGAACCGTGCCTGTCCGGCGAAGTCTTCCCCACCTCCACGGTTTCTATACCGCAAAAAGAATCCCCAGACCTTACCCTCACCGGTATAGGTGTCATAGCCATATCCCGTATAATTCGGCCGTATATAAATCCTGTCCGTCCCGCAATCCCTCATGACAATCCGGTCGGTCTTTCCGAAAGTGCTCCAATACTCCTCATCCATCGGCACATGGTCCACGTCCACCTCACAGTTATAACCGGATTTCATATTCAGAGTGTAAGTATAGATCATGCCGGGATTCCACACATGGGTAGGCGGCAGGGCATAGGTGAAATCCCTCCCGTCCACATGTACATTGACAGTGATACCCTCAGCCGTACCCACAGGCATCAGGATTGCCTCCACATATACCGGAGAGGCATCGTCCAGTGTGTAGTTCCCTCCGGCCTTATATTCTCCGGGCTGTCCTGTCGGAAGGAGCTTTCCGGACGTGACATCCATGGACGCAGACAGCCTTACACCTCCAAAAGTGACCGCATCCACCATCCCGTCACCTGTATAATCATTCTTTTTTATCAGGATCCTGACCAGGGAGAGAGCATGCTTCATTACAAGGGCCGCGCTCGGCTTCTCAACGCTTACTCCTCCTTCTCCATACATATAATCCTCCTGTGTCGTGATGTCCACAGGTATGGCGGTCATGTCCGTATATTGTACATTATAAGGATAATAGGCGGACACTTTCTGCTCAGCCGTCACCTCCACCTGTTTTCCGGCTTTCCACCGCCTGCCGTCAAAAGTGAAGGGTATGTTCACATCCCCTGCAGCTGTCACTCCCAGGCAATGCCCCTCCTTCCAGTTCTCCACCACGGCCCTCTGTTCCTGCATGTTCTCGATGATAGGGGCGATGCCGAGGTACACCTTTCCCGTATCCGGCTCTTCCGGGTTTCCGGGATTTTCCGGCTCCACTACGGGAGGAACCGGGTCCGGCAGTGGTTCCTCATCCCGGCAGGAACATGTCATGCACGCCATGACCGCCATCAACAAATATCCGAATGTCTTCATTTTCTTCAATTTTATGTTCTTTATTCTTTCTCCACTCTCTCGAAGAATTCCCGTATAGCCTGTGCTATGACCTGCTTCTCCTTCATTCCAGCGTCTACAGCGTATTTCTTCACCTTGCGGTGCAGTTCCAACGGATACTCCAGTGAGGTTCTGGCCAGTGCTTCCCCTTTCTTCCCCTCCTTCGGAGTGGAGTGTGTGGGACGGTTTGGTGTTCCGCCCTGCAGAATCTCGTCAATTCCAATAAATTTTCCCATATTCTTTATTTACTTTTATTTGTTGTCAACCATATTCAATCTGGACAGGATCTCCCGGGTAAGGGACCGGTAGTCCGCCGCTCCACTGCTGTTCCTGCTGTAAGATACGACATCCGTCTTTCTGCTCATGGACTCTGCCACCCTGATGGAACGGCTGATGACCGTGGAAAAGACCGTTTCCCCGTACTGTTTCCGCATCGCTTCCAATATCTCCGCATGCAATGTAGTCCTTCTGTCATACTGTGTCACCAGCATGCCGAGCAGGTTCAGTCCCCTGTTGATCTTCCTCTGTATTACAGCAACCGTATCCAGGATGGAAACCAGACCATATAAAGAAGCCACTTCCGGCTGCACCGGTATAATCAGATCGGTGGCGGCCACAAGCGCGTTGACCGTGATCAGTCCGACAGCCGGCGGGCAGTCAAGAAGCACAAAATCGTACCCTCCATCCGTTCTGGCAGCCAGTTCTTTAAGGAAGTTTTCCCTCCCGTATTCGTTCTGCAGAAGATACTCCGCATCCGCCATTTTCCTGCATGACGGGCACAGGGATATATTCTCCTGCAACCGTATCCATGGAAGCCGCGTTTCCTTGCCATCCACCGCACCCTGCAAGGCCGAGAAAACCGTTTCTTCCGGATCTGTCACCCCCAAAGCCGAGGTCAGAGTGGCTTGCGGATCCAAATCAGCAAGAAGGACCTTGTATCCTTTTCGTGCCAGTTCGAACCCCACATTGGTAGTGGTAGTAGTCTTGCCAACTCCACCCTTCTGATTATGGACTGCTATAATTTTCACCATATCTATTTGTTTTTTAGTGTGTTACGAAGTTAAGGAAAATAATTCTCTTTTCCAATATTTTGATGTTTTAATGCTTTAATATTTATATATTTTAACACTAAAATATTTTGATACCATGATCTCCCATAACGAAGGAACTTTCATTTCTTTTTTCAAAGGAAGACGGATCATACCGGAAGCCGCGGAAGGCTCTATAATGAACTTCATCCCAGGCCTCCTTTCACACAAAGCCGCAATGCCACCATGAACCAGGCCAGACAAATCAGAGCGGGAACCTGTGATACGAAAGATGCGCATATTAATGCAGAGAAAACAAAGGAGGCATGGCCAAGCAGCAGGACCTGGCGGTTGGATACGCCCTCTTCGAGTACAGAAGAAAAGAATTGGTTTTTACGGTTCAGCCATAATTGAATAGCTGAAGATTTGCTTGCGACATTTATGTCGGGAGCAAAAATAGAAACTGTTTGTTTCATAACTGTGAGTATTTTGGCGTTTCGGCAATTATATAGAACACAAGAACGGCCGCCGTTTCCCAAGTTCGCCAAAACACCCACAGATTTCGCTCATAGAGCAAAAATGTAGTCGGGAAAGGCAGCCGTAGTTTGCACAACAAGTTGCGACTTCTACAGTATCCTTTATATGCATCATTTTGCTAAAAACAGCAAAATGATAATTTAGGGCATAAAAAAAGCCCATCAAAAATATGAGCATTCACACGCTCTATAATACGAAATTTATTCGTGGGTAATTTTGGCACTGCAAATATACGAATAATACATTAAACTGCCAAAGAAAGAAAAGGAAAGCTCTCTTTTTTTGTAGAAATATGGATACAGCACAAAAAGGTTGTGCTGGTCCGCTTTTACATTTGTCCCATCAATTATAAAAAATGCACAATGGAAGAAATGGAATTGATACACAAGGTGGAAAACGGGGAATTGGACATGCTTGGTTATGTCATGCTCAACCCGGAATTGAAGGAACCGTTTTCGGACTATGCCCGGGGCAATGGCATCACCTGTCCCACAGCAGCGGATGCGGTGCGTTTTTTGAAGGAATACGAGGAAAGACTTTATCAGGAACTGCTGCCATGAACGGGAAGGTACTGGAAAGATATGCGGAACTGATGATTGACAAGATCAGGCAGATGTCCGCCGGTGAATGGCAGAAGCCCTGGTTCACCCCCCGTACCGGCCTGCCACAGAACATATCAGGGCGTCCGTACAACAGCATGAACCGTCTTATGCTCTACATGGAGATGGACAGGATGGGATACACCCTCCCGGTATTCATGACCTTCCGTCAGCTGAAGGATGAGAACCTGATGATCATAAAAGGATCGCACGCCCTTCCCGTGACTTTTTACGATATCACCGTGAAGCATAAGACGACGGGGGAAAAAATCAGCTTCGATGATTACAAAAGCCTCCCGGAACTTCAGAAGCAGGAATATAAGGTGACTCCCTTCATGAAACATTTCTATGTATTCAACATAGACCAGACGGATTTCAAGGAAAAATATCCGGAGCGGTATGAGGACATGAGGGTCAGATTCTCCGGTCCTGCCGTAGCGGACAACGTAAAAGGAAACGGGAACCCCTGGCTGGATAAAATGATAAAGGAACAGAAATGGCTCTGTCCCATAGAACTGAAGGTGCAGGACAGGGCATATTACAGCCCGTCCAAAGACAGGATCGTTCTTCCGGCTCCGGGACAATTCAAGGACATGGAATCGTTCCAGATGACCGCCCTTCACGAAATGGCCCACTCCACCGGGCATTCCTCACGACTGGACCGCGGCCTGCATCACCCGTTCGGAACGTGCGGATATGCCCGGGAGGAAATCATCGCCGAATTCACAGCTGCCGTCACAGGCAGGGACCTGGGAATAGCCGTAACTCCGAGAAAGGAGAACGCACAGTATCTGAAAAGCTGGCTGGCAAATTTGAAGGAGGACCCCGGCTATGTCATGAGTGTGTTACGGGAGGCCGGCAAGGCATCCGCCATGATAGAGGAAAGTGTGGAAAAACAGCACACCCTGGCAGACACATCCGCCAGGGAAGAGGACATATCCCCACTTCCCATAAAAGAAGAAGGAAACAACGAAACGGTCTCTTCCGGCATTCTCGATATGTATGACCGCTCGAAAGAACAATATCCGAATGCAATGGTCCTCATCCGTGTGGGGGATGAATACAAGGCATATAATCAGGATGCGGAAAGACTCCATGAGGTACTTGGCGTATGCGCAAGGAAAGCGGTGTCGGAAAAAGACGGCACGCCGGTCATGACAGCCTCGTTCCGTCACGTCGATCTGGATACGCATCTCCGTAGTATAATCAAGGCAGGCAGCAAGGTCGCAATCAACCATTATGAGAAAGCAGCCGCGCCGGACAAGAGCATGACGCCCCCTCTTCTTTTCAAGGGCGGCCGTCGTGAGATAGAGATCACATCCGAAGGCGCGGTCATACGTACCAACGGGAACCAATATGACGCCACCGGCATATTGAAGGGGCTGGAAAAAGCCGGAATAGATGTCAGGAACATATCCGGCAGCCAATGGGAAAGCATGTTACGGGGACGGGGAACCGTCCTGAACCCTGCAAAACAGAAAATGCTGTTCTCTATCCGGAAACAGCCCTCCGGCTACGGTGTGCGCATAGCGGACATCAGCGGAAAAATTTCCTCATCAGTTCAAAGAGAATTATGATAACCAAACGCTGAGCCACCGGCATGACGGGCATACATATATGAGAATAACAGATTTTTTTATAAGACGTGCCCAGCTCAGAGAACTGGGAAAAAACCCGCAATTGATCACCGCGGTCGAGAATCCGTCAGAGAAGATGCAGCTGGCCGCCGTCCGGCAGAATCCGGATCTGGTTTCGGTTCTGGACAATCCTACGGAAGAGGTACAGCTGGCCGCTGTCAGACAAAAGGCGGACTGTCTGCTCCAGCTCCGTGAGCCGACAGAAAAGGTCTGTCTGGCCGCCATAGCCGAAAATCCGGAAATGATACGCTATATCCATGAACCCACGGAAAAGATGCAGCTGCTGGTCATCAGACGGAATCCGGAAATGATCACCCTTCTGGAAAATCCATGCGAGAGGGCGCAGCTGCTGGCTGTGATGGCGGATTCCGGACTGATCACCGCTATCGGCAGCCCTTCCGCAAACACGCAGCTCTCCGTTGTCAGGAAGGACCCGCATCTCATCCGGGAGATAAGCGTACCCGACTGGAAGGCCCAGTTGTATGCGGTCGGACAGGATCCGGAACTGATAAGGTTTATCAGCGAACCGGCGGAAAAAGTACAGCTGTCTGTCCTTAACGGGGACGCCTCCCTGATAAGACTCGTGAGAACCCCCACGGAAAAGGCACAGATGCTGGCCGTTGGCAGAAATTCCTCCCTGATAGGCCATATCAAGAATCCCACGGAGAAAGTCCAGCTGATGGCGGTGCATGACAGTCCGGCAAACATCCTGAGGATAAAGAACCCGTCCCGGCAGGCATGCCTGTCATGTCTCGGTTCCGTCATGCCCGGAGGAACCGCAGGCATCCATTTCAAGGAGGACATTTCAGAAGCGGTAAAGAATCTTTTTACCAGGCTCGGGGAAATAGAGGAGAGATATGGAGAGCTTATGCGGGATGCCGGGCATATGGACACCTACGACGCCAGATACGAAGCGACGGAAAAGGCGGAAGCCTACCGTACAAGAAAAATTTCCGCGGCAGTCGGCACGTTCAGGAAAGAGGCGGTCCTGGAAACTTCCGCTGTTCCGGAAAAGACTGTTGTCGTGGAGAAAACGGAGGCAACGGAAGCGCAACCATCCTCCGGAGAAATGAGGTTCAAGGGCGGCCGCCGTGAACTGACAATAAGGAACGGAAGTGCGGTGCTCCGTACCAACGGGGAGAGTTTTGACGCGACGGATATCCTGAAAGACATGAGCGCCCACGGGGTTGACATAGGCAGGGTATCCGGAAAGACCATGAGCGAGATGTTGAAAGGTAACAAGACCGCTTTGCCCGGAGCATCGGGAAACTCGGTGTTCGCTATTGTCAAGGGACCGGCGGGCTACGGTCTGAAGGCTTTCCAGATCGCCAAACAGGTTCATTCGGCTGCCGCTCAGGAAATATGATCAAAGACTGAAGAAAAGAGAAGTATAAAGATGAGAAAAAATATATTGAAAAGATTGATTGACAATCTGTCCGGAGCAGATTTGCGGAAGGTAAGGAAAGATCCGATGGAGATAATGGGTATGGAACACCCGTCCGAGGCAGCCCAGCTGTATGTTGTCAGACAAAATCCGGAGATGATACAATTCATCGGCGCGCCGTCTGAAAAGGTACAGCTGGAGGTGGTCAGAAAGGATGCCTCCCTGATCATGCTTCTTGATGCGCCATCCGAGAAGGTGCAGCTGGAAGCGGTCAGGAAGGATACAGGAGTGTTCCTGTATATCAACAAACCGACGGAAAAGGTAAAGTCCGAGGTGCTGAAGAGTGACAGCGGACAGATCATCTATATGGATAACCCGTCCGGAAACCTCCAGATGCAGGCTGTGGAGAGTGACTGCGGCTCCATCATATTCATTGAACATCCCACCGAAAAGGTTCAGATAAGGGCTGTCACGGCCGATCCAGGGCTTTTCATTTATATCGGATCCCCGACGGAAAAGGTCAGGTATGCGGCGGTCAGCGCATGTGCGGACAATATCATGTATATATCCAGACCATCTGAAAAACTACAGATAAGTGCGGTGTCACAAGATTGTGAAACGGTCAGATATATAGAGGAACCCTGCGAGAAGGCGGTGATTGTCGCCCTGAAAGAAAATCCGGGATTGTTCATGCATATCCATAATTCTTCCCCATCTAGGGTGATCACAACCTTGGTTGAAAAGGATATGGAGAAAAAGAGAGAGGTGGGAAAACAGGAGAAAGTATGAGAGGACCGAAACTCCTCTTATTTAAAATGAAGTCGTGAATTGATAATTTCATTTTGTGGATATGGAGTCTTTTTCCTTTTTAGAAGGGAAAATGATAATAGCGCTTAATCAGGAAAAGGACTCTCTGCTTTTACAAAAATGATTTCTGCCATCTGCACCACATTATGTGTGGTATATAATAAAATACTTGGGGATATTCAGTAAATGCCTCTACAAAATACCATGACATATGAGATGGTAGTAGGAAATCATATGCATATGCCATCTTACTTTTTTATGCCATTTTCTGAATATCCCCAATTCAATATTTAATATATATATTGTATAACAAAAAAAGAATGAGCCCAGTACAATATCGAGCTCATTCTATAAGCAACTTAATGATTAGGTATCTAACTTTTTAGGAATACTTTTTGGAACATTTCTTAAGATTCCTTTGTCTTTTTAGTAACCTAATGAGCACTTATCTTTATGAATAACATTAATTTCATAAATAGCTGGCGGAGCTATTGATCGAGTGATATTTAATCTTAATTTAGATGTTTGATAACTCTTGGGAAAATGAATTACTTTACAATCCCCCATTAATTCGTCCGAAACATAAATACATTTCCACTGATTATTTTCTAATATTTCAATATTATATTCTTGAATCCTATTAAGTCTTTCTGTTGTAAAACCATCAGGTGCAACATGTTGTTCACAAGCTTCAAATATAGAAATTTTATTAAATGGTTTTTGAGGAAGCATAATCGTTAATGTTGCTATTGTATCCGCAGCTCTCCACAGAGTTTGCATACCTCCATCTGTTGCGTATTTTCCACCATATAATTGAATATTTTCTTGAAAAACAGACGATGGTACAACCTCAGAATTTAAAGATAATAGTTCTCCATTTTTAGGCAATAGCTTATCCTTTTTTATTCCTATTCTCTTTGCTAGTTCCATTATAGCATTAGCCTCATACTCACGTATATTACCTGTTTTATCAGGAGGTATATTTATAACAAGTGTATTGTTATTATCAGTACACCAATAGAATAATTCTTCCAATTCATCTAAACTACGTACAGGTAAATTTTTTTCCTTTTGAAACCAAGTCCATGCTTTACTAATGCAAAGTGTATGTTCAAATGGCAAATAATAAGATTCTCCTTGATATAGGTATCTTTTTTTATCTAACTTATGAGCAATCTTAGGATCCCATAAACGAAAATCACTAGGAAAATACTGGAAAGTATATTTGTTATCAATAACCATAGAATCTGGCAAAACAGACTTTCTTAGGTCATCTGGATAAGATATTGTATGATTAACCCCAACAGCACACTTAGGCTGTATCTTCTTTATCATCGAATATATTTTTGGTAACTGCCAGTCTTTCACAGGCTTATCCCAACCTCCATCAAACCAAACTTCACATATGGAACCATAATTTGTAAGCAACTCTTTCAATTGATTAGACATGTATGTAATGTAGTCATTAAAGTTTTTAGACTTATAACTTTTCTCATGCCTATCCCATAATGAATAATAGATTGCAAACTGGAGTCCATATTTCTTACATGCGTCTGACACTTCTTTAACAATATCTCTCTTTACAGGAGAAGCCATCACATCATAATCAGTATATTTGCTATCCCATAAGCAAAACCCATCATGGTGCTTTGTGATAAGCAACACATATCTAAAACCAGCTTCACTAGCTACTT
>ENA-UEPD01000361-UEPD01000361.1-human-gut-metagenome-genome-assembly--contig:-NODE-361-length-37723-cov-8.619906_pt1 | contig 37723 bp, 22 predicted proteins | sample MGYA00242895_ERZ507906 | MGnify/ENA primary metagenome ERZ507906 (study PRJEB26167, sample SAMN06115416) | human gut metagenome | host: Homo sapiens | place: China:Guizhou | collected 2015-03-03... | reverse complement strand
TATTCCTCCCATAAACTTACTCTTCCCTCCATAAAAATCTTCTATGCCTAAGAAATTGATTTGGGTGGAAGTTTTTCCGTCATTATTCCCTAGCGAGGATGTGGTACCAATAATTCTATCAAACGAGTCTTCTCCAGTCCCAAAACGATCCATCCCTTGAGGGTTTCTATCAGCGTATTTTGCGTAGAATAAATGAGCTATCTTGCAATGTGTCTCATAATCAATAATATCAAATCCTGCACCTAACGCCGTAGCGTAATCATGAAATAAACGTGATTTTAAATTTCCCGTAGAATATTCATCTCCTGTTTTGCGACTCCACAATTTACTATTGACAACAACCGCCTCTGTTACGCCTACCAAACATCTCCTGAATAGCCCCTTATTTCCCCATTTGGTGATATTGTCATCGACATCGTTATGGGTTAATGTAATATAATTGATAATATCATAATTATTATCATGTTTGAATCCAGTATAGCTATACCTATAACTAGGTATATCTGTCATCCACTGACCCATGGTACCGTCAAGCTTGGCTTGGGTCTTACCGTCATGGAACAATTCCGAATTATTTTCATCCAGATAGCATATGGCGACCCCAGCGTCCGTTTTCTTAACCAGGCACCTTCGTCCCTTAATCCATGAGCTATCGCCACAAGAATCTATAACAGAAATCTGTTTTTTGTCATCTATCCTAAATCTAGCCACTCCACGCATACCGGTATCAAAGCATTGGCACGGCGCATCACCTTTCAACACCCCATACACCCGATTGTCGCTAGTCAACCATCGTTTGCCATCGCTTGTCACATAGGCTTGCCTGCATCCCTCCTGATTCACCGTGAGCGTCTTCTTAACACCTTTTGGAGTTGTTATCTCCAGCTCAAGAGTCCGATCAAGACCGTTGTTCATCACCGAGCCAAAGGAAACGGGGGCGCTTCCGGTCCCGGACCCCGGACTGACGGTCAGAGGCTGGTCCGTTACCTCGCCTACCCCGTCCTTCCAATTAACATTCAAATCACTCATAATTATATCCTTTAGTTATCTTCTACTCACAAAGATAATAAAACAAGAGAACCCCAACCGGCTTAAGTCGATCGGGGTCTGAGTAAGCGAAAAGAAACTGATTATCGTCCCATCATTCTCAATACGGTTCTAGCCGCAGCTTGCGCCCATGTCCAGCTGTCATTAGATGTTACGTTAACCGTCTGTTGAGTACCATTTACATCCAAGTTAATAGTCTCCTTGTCAAGCTCGATAGTAGAGTCTCCAGCGGCTTGCGTTACCGTCACGTTGGCTGCCTGGCCACCAGCGGCGGTTACTTTCAATGTAGCTGTCAGTTCCTCGATCGTGACGTTGGCCGGTACGTCCGAGATCGTGATGCTCCAAACGAACTCGCCAGCGGCTCCGGGATCGTCGGCGATAACCGCTCCGTTAGCCGTAGTCTTTCCAGCCGCCGTGTAGTTAGCCGGGAGCTGTAACGTAAGCCCGTTATCCTCAGCCGGCGTGACCGCGAACGTAAGCTTAGTACTGTTAGACTTACCGGTGATGGTAACATTACCGCCTGTCTTTTGCACGGAAGCGTTAGGGCTGTCTGATCTTACCACCTCAGCAGCCGCTGCCTGATTAACTACCAACGCCTTCTTAGCCCCGCCGTTCGTGGTGACCGTAAGGTTGATAGTGCGTTGAAGACGACCGGTGTGTTTCTCACCGGAGAAATTAACCGCCTGATCTCCTGATCCTGATACCGGGTCGACGGTTACGAAACCAAATTTTTGTGATGCCATACTTAAATATATTTACAAATGTCATTTTATTATGCCAAAAATAACTTGTATCATATCACAAGCCAAATATAGGGGGGGGTAGATACGACTAGCCCTGTACAACCTCAACATACAACCCGATCAAGTCCTTTAGATTATGACTAAGAGGAGTTCCGCTATCCCTAGTACACTTATATACATCAGCGTTCTGGATATAATACTTATCCTTGAATATCTCCATTGGAGGGAAATACGGGATAGGATCCCCTATGGTCCCGGCATGCTCCTTATCAATGACCTTGTATAAGGAAGCCGTATCCAATCCGGGTTCCCATTCCTTTGATAATGTATGTTGTTGAATAACCTCATAAAGGATATCCGTATCGTCCTTAACCACCCTGAGGCAGAATCCGGCATCCACCGACAACCCGAACTCCGCTCCCTCTTGTCCCCATATAGGGAATAGGACCTTAACATCCAATTTCTCGTTAGGGGATAAAGATATAGCCTTGTTATTAACCACCATTCTGGAGAATCTGACAGCCACTTTCTGAGGATCGGAGGCATCTTTCTCCTTTGCCTGTTGCCGGACATAAGTCATGGTGATATTTACCTTATCTGGATAGCCGGACTGAGCGTCAATAGCCCTCACCTGCTCTACGGTAGTGGCTAAGCTTACTTCCCTCTGTTTGACTCCTAACGCCGACATCAGGTCATTATCATACTTATCCATCATCCCGATCAAGATCTTGCCTTCCGTCATATCAAACTCCAGACCTATGATCGTTATCTTACCAGCTATAGCCCCATCAGACAAAGCGTTATTCCTATCATATTCAGGGATATAGATATTTTGGTCATCCAAGAAAAACTCATGAAGATTATTATTCTCATAAGTCCTGATCTCCTCATACTTAGCCGATTTCTCCTCATTAAGAAGCCTTGAGTCATCCAATTTAGCCTCGATAATTTCCTTAACCGTAGCTTTAGGATTGGCCTCCTTGAACGCCAATTGCTCCTCCCCAAGCTCTATCCATGGGGCGGGATTCCCGTTAATGTAATCATCATAACTATAGCCCTTGGCGTAATTATCATCAAGCGGATCGTCCTGAACTAATTGATTGGGATATATTTCCCTGTTTATATATGTATATGCCATAATCTGTTCTTTAATCTTGTTCTTTAACGGCGATGCTATACTTACCTGAAGCGTAACACCAGATATTTATCTCGAAAGGCTTGTTGGCCGTAGTGGATATAGAAGTTCCGCTCATGCTGACATAATCCCCGGAGTTGGGTATAGCCTGCGTGAAGGCCGCCGACGGGACGCACCTGATCATCAGCTCCTCCCCTATCTGCATCCCTGACTGCACGGATAGGGTGGTAGCGGCTGATAACGTAGCCGTGATACTTCTCTTGCTAATAGGCAGGTTAGCTAATGTCGTGACCGTATTAACTCCTATAAGCCTATTCATGGTCTTCTTATCGGCGGCCGCCATCAAACCGTTAGTGGACTCGTTGGCTACGGCATATGTCGTGTTAGGAGGGGTAGCCCATGTACCATCTCCACGCATAAAATTAGAGGTGCTACCATTAAGCTGTCTCAATAAGCCGTTGGCTGTAGTAGAGGCCAATCCGTATGTGGTATTGGTAGGTACGACCCATGTACCATCGCCACGAAGGAAGGATGTCTGTTTGCCCGCAGCGGGAGCCGGAACCAATCCCGCAGCACCGGCGGCGGAAGCCGTAGCTGCCTTCATATTGGCGTAAGTGGTATTAGTGTCTTTATAATAAGGGACACCACTGACAATAGGACAGGCGATATAGCCAGAAGCGCTTGTCACGGTACTTCCGTTCTTTACAAGACCTGTTGATCCATTAGCTCCCACAACACCATACGTTGTATTAGTATCCGTCCAAGGCACGTTGACGAACATCTTCCCACTACCATCCAGCTCCACCGGATAATTCTTGCCATTCTCCGCATATCCGATCATCACCAATCCTAAGGTCGTGGTATTAGCCTTAGCGTATGTGGTATTTGTCGGAACCACCCATGTGCCATCACCACGCAAAAACGACGCTTGCTTGCCGGCAGCCGGCGCTGGTACCAATCCCGCCGATCCTGCGGCTGAGGACGTCGCTCCGCCCATGTTGCTATATGTAGTGTTAGGAGGTGTCTGCCACGTTCCATCACCACGAAGATACTTACCTTGCGCTCCGGCGGCAGGAGCAGGGACCAAACCGGCCTTTCCTGCGGCAGAGGAAGTAGCCGCCCCCATATTGGAATATGTGGTGTTGGTGTCCGTCCACGGAACATTCACATACATCTTACCACTACCGTCAAGAACAACGGGATAGTTCTTCCCAGTTGCAGAGTATCCGATCTTAACAAGACCCAACTTATCGCTCGTGGCTTGAGCATAAGTCGTGTTATTATCAGTCCAAGGAACATTTACATACATCTTCCCATTACCGTCTAACACCACGGCGTAATTCTTGCCACTAGTATCGTAACCGATCTTAACCAATCCTAAAGTATCAGCCGTGGCTTGATTGTACGTGGTATTATTATCTGTCCATGGGACATTGACGTAAGCGTTGCCGGACGAATCCAGTTGCACCTTATAGTTCTTCCCGGAAGTCGTATATCCTACCTTAATACCGCCAAGAACGGTAGCGGAGGACGTGGGAGGGGTGAAGGTACTTGGTTTGCCCGTAACCCCGGACCAAGGCACGGAGGAAGCCTGACTGGCCGTGTAAGGCTCATATCCATCCTCACTGCTTAATTTAGACTCGTCTTTTATCAGATACATCTTACCTGTAGACGTTACCTTTACCGTATCACCACTTTGAGCCGTAGCGGTGGTAAGGGCAAATCTGGCCGTATCGTCAGCTACCACGATCAATCTCTCCAAAGCCGCCTTAGGCAACCTATCTATACTGATGGTTCCGGACGCGATCTTAGAGGCATCAAAATTAGCCAATGTCGTGGAGATAGTTACGTTGCTTCCGAAGTCCGATGAAACACTACCGGTAACAGCCCCGGACAGCGCTATGGTCCTAGCCGCCTGTAATTTCGTGGCGGTAGGGGCATTATCCGTCTTAAGAGCATATTTGGTAAGATCAATATCATTAGCCTTATCCAAAAGCTGCTCTATCTGCTTGCCATTGTATTTACCTTGAAAATCTTCCATATCAAACTTATTTTTTGCTCAAATATAACTATATACATAAACACCAAGAAATCGAGGGGGGGGTAGATACGGGCAGGTGTTAGAAGCTGCCGTTCCCATGCAGGAACCCGGCACGGAATATAATAGCCTTGTCTTTAAGTTTCTGAACAGACTCCCATTCCCATTCACCCTCACAAGGTCTTATGACATATTTATTGCCCCAGATTTTGAATTTCCGTTCAATAACAAACATCTCCTTATCATTAAGGACATGAAAGATACTCCCAACGGGGAAATACTTATCAGTCCTCAATATAACTCGATGATGTTTCTCGTCATATTCAGGATCGCCTACGATACGGGCCTTATAAAACTGAAAATCGTTTAACGTCTGATCCACAGGCTCTATCCAATAATGTCCTTTAGCCATTGCTATTTATGTTTATTTATCTATATTTGCAGTGTAGTAACTCATAATGTTTTAAGTGATTTTCAACCAAAGGGGAAGGGTGTCCGTGAGGATGCCTTTTTTCATTCCCGCCCACCCTTCCTATGAACAAAAGATCTACCTCGAACAAATGTAATCATAATAAGGCTACGGTCAAAAAGAAACCCTATCGGTATTCTATTGCCGACAGGGTTCTCCAACGTTGTATCAAACTAAATCATATCACTCCATTTGATTGTGTCACCGACGAAGCACCGCACCGCCAGATACCTTACGAACGCCGTCCCTTCCGGGGCGTCAGGGTCTTCCAGATAAGCCAAGACAGCCTTGACTATTTTCTGGTCGCAATCCAATACCTTAGGAAAGTAGTCGCTATAGAACATAGCGAACAGGTATTGGATATCTCCCCAAGTGGCGTTATCAGGTTTCTTGGCCCCGCATTTATCGAACATCTGCTTAGCGTCCTCCATCGTCCATCTTCTCTTGGACCCGTCGGCGTTAAGCATCTTGTCAGCGGCTTCCCTAGCCAGCTCCTTGGAAAAGTGATATCCATGGGTGTCTATATACCGCTTATAATCCGGGTCATCGGCGTCTGCTCCTCAGTAGTAACGACTCCTGCGTCCCCTGCGCATATACGGCTCGGTACCATCGAACTCGTCACGGATGCCACGCTCACCGAACCATCCCCTGCGATACATCTCGTCCTCACGTTCATGGAGTCTCTCGCGTTTCTCAAGCTCACGCTCGTCACGTTCCAGCTCCCTCTCGCGTCTTTCAAGATCACGCTCACGGCGTTCTAGCTCATCCATTCTGCCGTCATGCTCCTTGCCATAGTGGTCGTATATTCCACCACCATAACCCATGTAAGTCCCATCCGAACGTCTGCTACGTCCACGGCCGCCTCTACGATCGTAGATCTCGTCATTGTAGTCCTCTTCGTGACCGCCGCCTAAATCTATAACTCTCATCTTAACCTAATTTTTTAATTAACAACTCTTTTAGCTCATCGAAAGAGGATCCCATCCTATCGACTTTCTCCTCAAGATTCTTGATCTTCCGGTCTTGATCCTTAGTCTGCTTAAAAGCCGGATTGATTTCCTCAAGGATCGAATCACAAGCCTCTAGTGTCCTCCTATGCTTATCGATACTATCGAGAATATCGGAGCTGGTTCTCTTAGCGGCGTTAAGCTGGTTCATGATCGGATCGACCGAGCAGGCCAAAGTTATGTTATTGGACATAGCGACATCCCTGCTCTCCGGTACGACATAGGTCATGGAAGACCCGTTTATCTCCACGGTAAGGTCTATCACCCTATCCTGTAGTTGCTGATATTGCCCCATCTGACCCATCTGGGGTTGCTGGAACCTAGGCTCGGACACGTTAACCACATTCCCCATCCTGAACACCGGAACATCGGACGTATCCAGCGTATATACTTGAAATCCTTTCTTTAAGTCTCTAAACATATCTCGATTTTTAAGCGGGAGGGAATACCCTCCCATTAGACATCCAATCTAACCTATCCCTCATCAACAGTCGTCTCCGACGCCGAGGCGGAAGTTGTAGGCACACAGCAATCCATGAGCCTCAATACACCCCTTACCTTGTTGAAATAAACAAGGCGTTCGGTGTTGTTAACCATAGCCGCTCCGGTCACAGCCACGTTGATCGGATTCACCACAGCCACGCCGGTTACCGGGCAGCATGTGTCATCACCTACCGTGGATACGGTGCTGTTCGCTGGAATAGCTATCTGCACTGGCAATGTCTCGCCTGTTGTCGGAACCACCTGCCGGATTTTCAGCAGCAGAAGGCCCTCGCATGGCAAGGACAGCCATATCCTTGGGTTGATGCCGAAGATGGTGTTGGTAGTAGTCACTACCACGTTCTTCGTGACCAACTCATAAAGAGACCCTATTTTAGAAACACAAGCCATAATAGCCTCCTTCCTTTATAGAGTTAAATAGCAGCGTTTCCGTTGTTGCAGCATCCATTGTTGCACCCACATCCGTAATTACCTCCATAAAATGCTTGACCCCATCCATAAGTCTGGTAAGGAGAGCATGAAGGATAAGCCGGCACAGGGGTAGGTCTCAACTGGTTGATCAAATTCTGAGTCTGTTGCTGAGTCAACGCGGAGGCTTGGTAAGCCGACCTTTCATCACGCAACTGATTGATCGTATTCTGCATCTCACGCATTTCCAATTGACAGAATTTATCATTAATCAAGGTTGTTTGAGCATCAATCTTAGCGCTCAAGATATTGAACTGCGTAGTAGCCTGCTCACGATTGTTTGTCAATCCTTGGTTGATGTTACTCTGAAGAACATTGGTTTGCTCTAACGTCCGTAATTGATTGTCAAAGCCTTGCTGCGTTATCATATTTTGAGTAGCGCACGTGCTTTGGTTGATCAAAGAACTCAAATTGCAGCAGCAAGAGCTAATTTGATTACCGATCTCACAACCTTGTTGCTGTACGGCGTTAATAACAGCCTGAGAGGTCATACCTACCTGACCAGCTACCTTATCGATAGCGCCTTGTACGTTACAGATAGCGCTTTGCAATTGAGTGGTAGTACAGTTCAAGGCGTTAGCGATCTGCTCGATAGCGCTTCTGTTACCTTGGATGGCCTGCATCAGCAACTCACGACCATAGTCGTTATTCAATTGAGCGGGAAGACCATTAGCGCAATTCTCACCACCGTTACCAAAACCATTGCCAAAGCCACGGCCGCCCCATAACCAGAACAGGACGATGATCCACAACCACCAGCCGTTAGCCCCTCCGTACTGATCTTGGTTGTTACGACCATTCATCAGCGCTGCGACTAGATTCGGATCCATCTTATTACCACCCAAAAGGCTGGTAAACATACCCGGAATCATAGATAATAAACCATTAGCGGCGCTACCGCTCCCGGAACCCATGCCGTCTAACAGCACGATTTTGTCTCCACTTGTACCCATGTCTATTTATTTTTGAATTAATAATAACCCCACCTGATAGTGGGCGTTACAAAGTTCAAAAATTAATAATCCTAGGATCGTGATATATGTCATCATCAAAGCACGTCATGTCATGCAATTGGTATTAATAAGAACCGGTACAAGACAAAAAATCCGGAACGTATCACTACGGCCCGGATTCATGCAAATCTATAAATTCAATGTTTCAATGCTCGAAAGAAAACGTCTCACGACGTCAAAGAGAGATTAACTACACGAAAAATCTCGCATCAACTTATTTGTATTAGCAGTGTATTCATTAACTATCTTACTGGATGAGGGATTATCCTCTATCCTTGACAGGCGGTTATCGTCACTCCTTACCGTAACGTCACCCATCCTTCGTACCATGTTTTCTTGATATGATGATGGATCGGAGTATATAAGATCATCAACGAACCTGTATATCGCACCATCAACCGTCTCACCTATCTTCTCATATAAGCCGGATTGGAATGACACGAAATCATCATACCTCCCACGAGCCAAGAACGAACCGTCCGGTCTCGCCTCGACGCCGCCGTTGACCTCCCGGAGCAGGCCCGGATTCCTTTGGTACAGATACCTGTAAAACCCGGCATCCATCATCCTATCCTGACTATCCAGATAGAAAAGGTTTCTCATGCTACTGTCACCGGACTCGATAGCCACGTCAAACAGAAGATCCCTTACCTGACCTTCCGGCAACGACATCTCCATGCTTTTTAACGTACCTCTGTCATGGTGGTTCAAAGATACATTATAAAATCCATTAAAATCAAGGAAACGTAAGACATTATTATATAAATCCGATTTTTTTAACCTTTCCTTGATCTGGATCTTCCTCAACGATGTACAGGATTTGATAAAATCCCGATCCTTTCCCTGCCTAGCCTCGTATCTCCTGAACTCCCGATCAATATCGACATCATCCATCTTAGGGGTTACGGGATGCTGGTATATCAATCTGGTAAGGATCATGTTCTCGGTATTCGAGGATGAGATGTTGGACATAACCAGCTTTTTTATATTATCCTTGACCACGCCAATATCGGAACGGGAAGCCCCTGCGGGAACCACGCCAGCCGGCAAGTACGAGGGCCGCTCTATCCCGATATCGGCCAACATCTCATAGGCCTGATCGGTGTCGATTATCGGAGCCGTGTTATGGTACGTATTCCTACCCATATACAACATGCTCCTATCATACATATCGGAAGGGGATGTATTCCCGGACCTTACATACACCATCCTATCCCCAGTAGAATAAGTATCCTGAACCTCGTATATCGGGTTCCCTTTTCCTGTTATCCTATCAAGATCGGAGATAAAGCTATCGTATACCGAATTGCCGGCCTGTATGGAAGACAACATGACATCCAGCGACGCCATAAGATCACGGATATCCTCCGGTCTGGATATAATCATCTCATCGCTGATCGCCTCGCTTATATCCACACCCATGTCGGCAAGATCCATGGCTATGTCATGCAGACGTCCGGCAACGTCCTTGATGTCCTTAAAATCATCCATATCGATTATCTCCCCAACCTTATCCCTTAGACCCTTCATATCCTTAGGCATACTGATATACGGTGTGGTACTATTGAAGTACGAGTCGATAATCGTATTTCCGTCCTGACTCCGAACCTCCATACGGGTCATATTACGATACGTGTCATACATCCGATCTGCGTAATCCTGATCCTCCTGATACCGGAGTGCCAAGGAAGGGTATGGGATGGAGGCGAAAGCCTGATCGAACTCCCGGCGGTCGCTGATACCGCCTACCGCCCTCATGATCGTATCCCTTACCTCTATTGGATTCAAGCCCCTTCTCTTTCCTAACGAGTCATATGTATCCTCATATATCATATAATCATCACCAAGGCCTGACTCGGAGGACAGGAAATACATATCCTTCTCATTAAGATCCCCGTCAGACATAAAATCGACAATCCTCCTCATCATATCCCTTACCCGCTCATACTCCGATCGGTTAGTCATGATATTATCAATCTCATCAGCGTCATACATCCCAGATCGCTCAAGATTGTACCTATTGAGGAATATATCACCGCCGGAAAGGAAGTTAGATACGATCATATCATTAAGATCATTGATATTATCAACACCCAAGGAAGTAAGAGTATTATTAATATCCTTAACCTCATCAGCCATGAAATTGCCGGCGAAATAGTTCTTCCGCTTGATAAAGGACATGACATCATCATACCTAGGTTCCCCATTACTATCCAGATCATATTCTGATGGCATGGACATCCAGTCGCCAAAGAAGGACACGAAGTCGGGGGAGTAGGCCGTACCCCAGACCGATAAGGCCTGCTTCTGGTCGCCCAGCACCTCCATCGCCCTTTGGTATAATCCGGATGGTTGGTCGTTCGGGGCAAGGACATTATCTATCCCACCCTCCTTATTTTTTATAACATAACAAGATCGTCCCATTACTAAATCGTTTTGACACAAAGATAGAAAATCCCGCCTACTCTCACGAGCGGACGGGACACCAAAATAACAACATAATAACAAACCTTATGTTTCTCCGAAAAGTGCAAATCTTTTTGCCGATCCTCACGAACAGGCAAAAGCTCAATCCTAAATTACAAAAAAAAATGGAATTTATCGTTTAGCGAAAATATCTTTATCTGATCTATTCAGAACCCTGCCTTTCAATTCCAAGAACCTAGGCATCCATTCTTTAGATATCTTAGACACGATCCACTGAAATCCCTTAGGAGTCACATAGACAGTATTAGTGCCGTAGAACTCGTCATCATTACGATATCTGTAACGAGCATAACCGCTGTCTATCATCCTTTGGGAAAGCAACCACCTCTTACCGGTCTTAGCGAAGAACTTCTTATCCTCAAGCAATATTCGAAGATTCTTCTCCGCTATATCATATCCATGAGCCTCTAGCTTTTCCCGAACCTCTCTGATCAACATATCTGTCTCTTGGGCTATTTCGGCTGTCTTAGCAAACTCAACCATAGGAGCCTGTTCTTTGATGATGTTATCAGATATCCTTTTAGCCTCTAATGCAAGCTTAGCTTCTTTTTCAGCCCTTTCTCTAGCTTCCACCTCATCAGCATACATCCGTAAAGCCTCCGAATAGCTAGATGGTATTTTATTTATCACTTTATGAAAAACATCCCTGTAAACATTAAATACAGATCTAACCTTTCTAGCTATAAAATACTCCATACAAGATATAGAAATCATATAAACATTTACAGGTCTTCCTACTGTCGTATTTTCGCCATTTGTGGCTAAAATCTCATAATCAATACCTTGCATAAACTGATCACTACTTACTAAAGCTCTAACAGCTTTCTCCTTAGCCGAATAAACCAATGGCCATACATCATCTAAATTAACAGGGAATTTATCACCAAGTTTACTTAGATTTAAAACCTTTTCAAAATACGATCTGATAGATAAGTCATCACTCAAAACAATATTACACATAATACAAAAAAACAACGAGAGCCACCAGCGTCCGTTACTCCACCGGTGACTCTCATTTATCGCCTACGCCTAAGCGATATTAATATCTTCTTCTGGTCTAGCAACGGATAGACACCGCAAATATAGACACTTATTTTAAAACAGCAAACAAACAGGAGATATTTTTACAAAAAATGTAATCAGTCACATTCCTCTGTCATATATAGAGCATAGCTATATCTATCCTCTATCATTGTTACCACCTCCTTAATATCAGATAAAGTTAGTTTCTTTATCTCCATATTCCTACTATCCATTCTGACAAAAGAGTTCTTGAACTCCTGCTCGGTTATGGCATCCAACCTAAATAGATTGTATTTTATAAGTAACTGGGTTACGTCAAATATCAGGATATTAAGATCAATATCATCCTTCAACTCATTAAGAAGATCACGCATCATTTCCTTAATGGCGTCAGTGTCAAGTTCCAGCTTCTCGGCCTCCTTCATCAGCTTCTTGATGATACCATTGTACTCGATTATGATATTAGCGTTATCGTCATCGGTAGGTAGAAGGATATCCATCGTACATTTTATACCCACCTTATCACTAAGCCTTTTGTTGAACTCAGTCATATAATCAAAAGCCTGATCCCTGCTTAAAGCGTATGTATGGTCAAGCAACTGCTTTTGTCTGTTATTGACAAAATAATGACTGGTGTATAACATCATCAAGACCTTCGCTCGCTGGATGCGTAGGTCTTGCATGATCTTCCGATGTAAAAAGGCATCTAATTGCATAATATAAAGAGTCCCCACCGGGGCCATCACACACCCGACAGGGACCAACTTTTAAATATCTTACTCGTCAGGTGATGGACTGACGCCGCAAAGATAAGTCAAGATATTTTATTTAGCAAGGATTTTCCGCCTCATTTTCTCCGGATACTACGTTACCGTCGGAAACCAAAGACTTGTCCTCGGCCGCCTTCGTAGGCGAGGCGAACTCCGATGGCAGATCCGGCAGGTTAGGGAACGAGACTTCCGTCTCCTCCTTGGATACCTTGTTCTCCTTGATACTCATCCTAAACTTAGGAGCTATGAAAGGATCGTTGTTAAGATCGATGTTGATCGTAACGTCATTCATCAAAATATCCTCCTTAGTTCTGGAATCACCTATCCATCCTCTTACGTCAGCGGTCATAGGCATCCTGCTAGCCGCTTCCTTGACAGCTTTAAGCCGGTTCTTGATAACATCCACATCTCCCGCCAGCGGAATCATATATGTCTTATTATCCAACCCAGATCTGGCTATAGCGTTATTAAGATCCATTATATCATCAATACTTACGCCTCCGCCTAGACCCTCCGTAATCCTATCAGCCATCGATCCGATCATGGATGAGAATGACGATATATCCTGATTTTTCAATCTTACGGGGTACAGGTAATTTCTTCCATTTCCTGTCTTTATAGCTACGACCGGGATACGTGAATCTTTATAGTCACCATACTTGTCCCTGACGATAGCCGTACAGAACGGGAATATATTATACTTAATATTATCCCTCATCGTAACCTCCCCATTCTCTATATATCCTACGCTCTCGACTTTACCAACCGTCTCGTTGGTAAAATCATTCTCGGATACCATCAACGTACCATTATCATCACTTACGCTAAAATTAGGTCTTCCCGGCAAAACACTGGTAACTGTACCTACGAACGGTATATCAATCTCGCCAGTAACAGATCCTATATTATCCCTATATAACTCAAAGGCCATACTCCTTAAATCAGCGTTACTCCCTTTTGAGTCTGGATCATTGACTTTTAGCACCGAGACGAAATTGCCATCGCTATCCACGATCTTAATAACCATATTATCAACCAGCTCTCTGTAAGCCGACTTAGTCTCATCAGAATTAGGATCAACGGCGTTAAGACTATTGTATTTATCATACAGTCCCTTGGTGTATGGATCTGACATATCCATCTTAAACCTTACCATATCACCCTTGCGAAGGCTAGCCGCTGCTTCCTGATTCACCGACTCGTTGTTAGATCCAAACGTATCACCCGTATAATAAGGGACAATAGATCCATCCTGCCCCTTGCGATACACCATGAACCAGTTGGAGGTCGACAAGGCGGTTTGCCGCCCCAATATGACACCGGTAGCGTTCTCGAAAGCCTGAGCGTCATCCTCGCTAATCATCCATCTTGAGTGGTTATTCGACTCTATAACAGTAAATATGTCGGTTCCGTTGGTGAAATCCATCACCCTTCCATTATCAGTATCAGTGGCATCAGATCTTTTAAGCCCAAGACTGTCCATAAACCTGTCAAGTCTCATTCCGCCAACCTCATAATACATGACCCCACCGATCTCTCTCTTCTGGGCCATCAACACCACCGGGTTCTGGGCGGCGTTAACTTCCGTCCTGCCGGTGGATGTCCCGGGTTCGCTCTCTGTGAGGACATCACCCATAGGTATGGATTTATCGTAATCCTTGACAGCTATACTTCCGTTATCATACAACCTCATCCATTCCACGAATTGAAGAAGAGGCCCATCGGAATAATTATTGATAATATCAATAGCCTCATTAAGCTTATCCTGATCAATCTCATTGCCATTGTCAGCCTCATTCATAAGATCATTATAAGTCTTTATAGCTTCTTTGATCTGATCCTGATCAAGACCATTGATATTCATATCTACAATATCATCAACAGCGTCCTTGATATTATCATAAATATTATCATGGATCTTCAATCTATCTATTATCGATCTAGCCTTATTGATCCTTGAAATAGGATTATCCCCAAACCCGTTAACTAGACTATCGACACGAGGCTTGTTATTATCATATATCTGTCTCTCCCTAGGAGATAAGACATCCTCATTACCGTTCCATATCTTTATAGCTATATTATTGATTCTATCGTCAGAAGGATTTATGATATCCTCATCATCAGGAACCCTCTCGACTATATTACCTTCATCGGTCTTAATCTCGTTCTCCATAGATCTGGCTATCATATGATTATATGTCTTGAACATAAATGCCTCATCCTCCCCTATAAGACCATCTTGGTAAGCCTTGTCTATAGCTTGGTCGTTGGCGTAAAGATCATTGGCATCAGGATTATCAGTATTCCTGAAATCATACTTGCTATCATCCTCCTCATAAGTCTTACCCCATACGTTCGATAATATCTTCATGAACCCGCGCTCCTGCGCCCGGATGAATCTTCTGTCACGCATACGACGAAGAGACTCGTTTATATTCTTATAAGCCACAAGATTATGACGATACTCACTAAGCAATGCCATAGCCTCCTTATAATTATCAACCCCACGGATAGATACGACGTTCTCAAAATCAGCTATAGTATCATAAGCCGCCATAAGATCAGCGGCACTGATCCTTGAATCATTTCTATTTAAGAACAACTTAGATATATCAGCCTCTGAGTTAATTAACGTAGTTAATTTCCTCTCCAATGCGATCCTATCCTCTGTTAATTTAAGAAGCCTATCATTCTCCTTGACCAACTTAGCCTTATCAGATTCAAGAGCGTCCTTCGACGCGACACTTTGTTGAAGCCTCAAGATATTCTTCTCCATCCTCTGTATATCATCCGTAAGCTTCCTAAGTTCTTCAAGATCCCTGCTCGAATCAGTATTAAGACGAGAATATATATCAAGAGCGGGACCTATATCCGTATTGTATATCCTTCTTAACTGATTGGCAATATCGTTCAAATTATCCTTCGCCTCAAGGCCATTATAAGCCATATTGGAGATATAGGCGTTAAACGACCTATTGGATATGCCATCGGTAAGAGAGTCGGCGAATCTGTTGGCCATGGTGAAATTATCCACCTTCTTATTAAACTCATTGACAAGATCGGCTTTATACTCATTGACCTGCTCATCCGTCATATTCATATCGGACGCTATATCGCTATTAGGTATAGATTCGACTACCGTCCTGAAATTCTCCTTCGTATCATCCAGCATCCCCATCTCCGAATCATAACGAAGACGATTGAATACGGCGTCACTAAAATCCTTGTTTATGATCCTACCATCACTCTCGTACGATGTGTCTACACCAGATAATTGAGCGTTAAGAGCCATACTGCCACGAATAGCACGGACAGCGGCGGTGGTCAAGGCGCCGGCATTGGCGTTGTAGGCCTCCACCATCCCCTTGTTCCGGGACATGTCTTGGCTCCATTCCTTTATACCTCCAAAGGTCTTTCCACCCATAATCGATCCGATAATCATACCGATACCGATCTCCTTCCATCCTTGGCTAGACCCGTACATCTCCTTGAACCCATTCTTTATAGCCTCCATATAGCCTATATTCTGCCGGATAGCCATAGGATTGTATCTTGATTCTACCCAATCCTTGGCGGACTTACTAGCCACTCCCTGAAGACCTTCCTCATACAGACCCTCTGATACTGGGCGCTTGATGATATTGAACGTATTTCCGGCTACCTTCTGCCATTTCTTTGGTGTTATGGCTCTTAACGTACCGTTATCCATCCTCTCGGCACCTACGCCAAATATATTGCGTTTTATGAACTTATCCACACCAAGATCCATGCCGAACATATCGCCGAACATAGCTATATTGGATAATGACAATATGCCGACGTTGGCGGCAAATACGGCATTAGCGGCATTGGCATTGTCAGCTCTGAACTTCATAAGCTCCTCATATGGGACTTCCCTTCCATAAGCGTTACGGTAAGACTGCCTGAAATTCTCCTCAGCCTCCATCAGCATGCTTCTGGCCTCGACAGACGCCTCCCACGAGGTAGATGTGCCAAGGAAAGCGAGGGTGTCCAGTCCCTTGCCTATCCTCCGTCCCGTACGGGCGGCCCTAAGGTAGACGCCGAACGCTTTCTTGGTATCCGAAGCCGCTTTGCCTATCCTAGCCAAAGCCACGCCCGCCCTAGCTCCCGTACGAGCTAAGTTCATCAATCCAGCGCCGGAATATACGGCTGACGATAACATGGCTCCAACGGTAAAAGCAAGACCGGATAAAAAATCGTTAGACCAGAAATTAGCCGTAGTCATGCTTTGAAGGAAATTCATATCCCGCTCCTCTCGATTGTAATAATGAGCAAGACCGTAATCCATCTTCTTGTCCTGATCATCCAACCATCTCGTGAAATCGTTATCAAAAACAGCGTTAAAATTACCTCTGGATACACCGGCGTAAATACCATAAAAAGGCTGGATAACGCCGCCTAATCCGTATAGGGCAGTCTTACCTACAAATTTCCCCAAACCTCTCATCCATTTCTCAGTCCTACCTTGACTCCTAGATAAACGTGTGTCGTTATCTACACCGGGGATATAAGACTCGTATTTAGGTATCCAAGTACCGCTACTAAGTCGATACCTTGAATCCTCCAACGATATCTCCGGACCAGTAAGATTAAACCTGCCCTTATAGCTTTGATCAGAAGCCATATATCCTAATGGGGACATATGTTTCATATCATCATAATAATTTGTCTTAACAGTATTCTTGATCCTCTCCGACAATGACGGTATCTGGGACTTTGATCTCTCGGAAGCGGAATACGGATCCAATACCGGAGGCAGGTCACGATCCGGTATATCATAGGGATCCGTACCAATAGCCTTTATATTATCTACGTTTATGGTAGGATATCTGTACTTCTCGGCAAGATCCTTTCCGTTAGAGGTATTATTATAGATTTCCATTGTTTCCATTATTTCCACTATTTCCGTTATTCCTGTTTCTTATCTCCTGATCAATCATATCAGCTATGGGCGAGATGAAGCTCTCGAAATCATCAGTAGTAGATCTTCCCTCGCTCCTCCAATACACCTCATTCTCCTTGCTAAGTATCTGTTGCCATGCCATGACCAAATAATACTGCGAGCAGAAGTCGATCTTCCTTGCTACCTCATCAGCATAGTTAACGCCATCCAGATCAATTGAATACAACGGGGTATTACCCTCTCTAGCCCCTCCTTTGCTATATATATCAACATTTATCCCAGAAGAACCATTATTATACTTATATCCGGAAGCCCTTAACTCGTACATAGAAGCGTTATCGAACAACACGTCAGTAGCGATCATCATCTGATTCTTCCTGATATTACCGTCATTTATATTCGTAAACATATCTATATAAGGCATTACCGTGTCCTTGGCCCCGCTAGCGTAAGCGAATGGAGCTACCAACAATGACTTAGCCATCTTCCCATAAGCGTTGTTGCTTGAGCTGGCGAAAGATATGGGTACGACACCGGAATCATAGGTCTCGGACGGGATGCTTACATCCTCTTTGTAGAAAGTAAGTCCATTCGCAGCCAGATCAGCCTCGCTTACCTTAACAACAGATCGACCATCACCTCCATTATTGCCAATGATCTGATAATTACCATCACCTATAGGGGATATGGTAAACGTTATCTTCATATTGGCATTATCCTCATCCTTGGGGATAAAACCGCCACCACGGGTGAACAGGTCACTAATCTTTATATAATCATACTCGGCTTGGCTTTTAGACGGATAATCGCCGGAGAAGATATACTCACGCTCGGCGTACTCATGACGATATTGTCTCAAGTAATCCTCGCCGGCTCGCTTGGCGTCATCAGCCAACCTTCCCAGATCGCCACGACTCCATTTGTGCCTAAACACATCGTATTGTTCTTTCTGCATTTCGTCATACATGGCCTTAGCTACGGCCACATTCCTTTTATTGCCATCAGACAGCCCATCAGTCAGCACCTTTATCATATTACCGTCATCAGAAACACCCATAGGAATAAGAGATAATAAATTAATATCATCCAATGTCAATGACGTACCCATCAAATCATTTATCCTATTCACCAATACAGCCGCCTCTCCAGAATTGACATCCCCTAAAACAATAGGGTTATGGGCACCAGGAGTGGCTGCATGAATAAGATCGGTCATTTTAACACTATTACTAAGAATAGAGCTATATGCCGATAATTTAGCCCAATCATTTAATGTTATGTCATTTATCCCATCTATATCAAAAACCTTATCACCATTGCTGTTGATATCTTCAAGATTAAATGTCCCAAATCCGTAACTAACATCTATGCCTGATCCACCAAAAGATTTAGCCTCTTTCTCGACTATAGCGTCAACGCCATCCAAAACAGCGTTCTCCGCCTTATTGAATCCATCATTGATCTTATTATACTTCCCTCTTTGGGTATTTAATCCAAGAAGCTTCAAATAACTATCCTGACCATTGTAATCAAGCAACTCGTTCCTTGACCCTCCATTGGCCTTGAAATAAGCCATGATAACCTGATCGTTATCCATATCCTTGACCACGTTACTATTCTCAGGATCAGACGCCCATGCGTCGATCTTCCTTCTAGCGTCATCTGATAATGACTTAACGAAATTACCCATGCCGGTAGTCACCGCCTTCTCGTTGGCTATGAACCCGTTCATAAACTCATCGCTTATGCTCACATCGTCAAGGTTTGCGCTCTTGGTAACCACGGTAGGCCCGGTCGTGTCATCACCTCCATTCTCCGACTTACCCGATTTGCTGGCTCTCATCAACGCTGCTTTCTCCATGGCTAGATTATGCCTTTTTGTCTCATTAAACTTAGCTCTCTCCATCATCTGCTGATTAGCCTTGAAATAATAATCATCAACACCCAACGTCTCGTATGAGTTATTATAAGACCATCTCAGCCCGACGCCACGAAGGAACTGCTGTCGTACCATGAACATGCCGGCTCGCTCCGGGCTGTAGTTGCTACCGATAACGCCCTCGGCCTCCTCCACGAAATCATTTCTCTGCTTGATAATATCCGCCAGCTCCGACTCCAACTTAGCCCTCTTGGCCTTGTCATTGCCAACGCCCTTTAGCTTGGCTCGTATGGATTCTTCCTTGACACTGAAATCATCAATATACCCTTTAAGGAAATCTGAGGTGCTTTGAACATTAAATAAGTCAGGATTCGTTCTAGCCATATATCTTCCCTCTAATTGCATCTGAGCCTTACCGTTCTCAGATATAGAAGCCATGGCTATATCCCTGACCTGAGCGTAACTCATCTCATCTATATACATCTCACGCATCTCGCCCGTCCTGTTGCCATTGGCATCAGTCACCGGTACATTGACTTTCTTCCCCTTGTTAAGGGAGATGAAATTCTTCATCTTCTCATCAATCTCAGCGTGGTAATCCGTATAAGGGGTATAATGTATAGGATTAAGACGTGTCCCTACCTGACCGTCATTCATCCAAGCCACGGCATCCGCAAAAGCCTCAGCCTCGTTTATAGGACTATACATCTTGGGATTGTTCAGCTTCATATCCTCCATCTTCTCGCTAAAAGCCCGGATCTCCCTAGTACCGGCAATAGCATTCAACACACGGGTATCCAGAGCTTCTCCAAGACGGGCTTGTATACTTCTAGCTATACCATCAGAAGCTAGATTGGATTTACGATACACGTTATTCACATCCTGTATCAATCCATTTAATCTATTCTGAAGATATTCCCTATCCTGAGGTTTAGCTATATCAGAATTAATAATATAATCAGCGTACTCATTAATAGCTTGCCGATTCGTATCTATCTTCTGTTGCATGTATCCCATACCCTGCATCATGACATCCATGTTGTAGGGCGATACATACTTGCCGTAATTCCTTAATATACTATATTGTGAAGCCATCCTTTATCCTTTCTTGCCTTTAGTTACTTCCTGAGCAGGATATAATCTCCTATAACTCAATATATCTCCTTGAGGATCAGCGATTAATTGTCCATTAGGACCAATCTTCTCATCCCCGAATATAGACCTTAATGTATTCATGGTCGTAGCCGTATTCCACTTCTGCTGGATCTCGTCATTTACGCTATCGAAATACCTAGCCCAGTTCTCGTCATTTATAGCCAATCCTTGCAATATACGTTGCTGGTAAGCTTGACGTTGGGCTATATTCTTATCGTACGTATTAGCCCATGACTGAGCATTGACATTATCAGCCCAAGTCCTTTGAGCCACGTTCCCTTGTTCTACCTCATTAATGTATCTACCTATATTGGAACTCATGATAGCCTGTAAGTTGGATGATAAAGCCCCTCTCTGGGAATCCGGAACATTACCCATCTGATCCAATTGCGATTGGAAAGCACGATTAGCCTCAACCATATACTGATCAGCCGATCTCAACACTGGATCCACGGTAGGAGCGTAATGTCTTTCCAGACCTTCCGTTGTCACGGCTCCCGGGGTCATCCTGAACACCTCAGGGAAGTCAAGGCCACCACCCACTATATTCCTGTTCCCATTACCATTATTAGTCTTACCGGTGTTAGTACCGGCATTTGTATTGGTCTTAGGGAGTGTATTAGGATCAATCAGCTCAGGCATTTCCAGCTTAATATTAGGTTCCTCCACATCACCTATATCCATAGGACCGGGAGCCACCTTATGAGGATCAAGTATAAAATCAAGACCTTCCATTCCTTTCATGGATCTCAATGCCTGCATCTTAAGCATATCCTCCCCAAGTATCTTATTAACAACATCCTTGTTCTTATCAGAAAACAGTTGACTAAAATGGGTGATACCAGCATCGTTAAGAGCCTTATGCTGTTCCTCTGTAACAACGTCTAGACCGATCATAGGGCGAGATGAGGAATATTGACCAAACTTATTGTCTCTCATCCTATCATGATATGAGGCTTTCTTATCTTCCGGGTAATTACCTTGGCTATCCTCGCCTCCAAAGGAAACGAGTGTCGTATAATCCCGAAGCGCCTCTGCGTTGGCGATGATCGGGTTCTCCGCCGTGGCCAAGCCCATCCACCCACCAGTAGTGCTGTATATAGCATCCTGAAGAGCCTTGGCGGCAGTAGCCTTCGGAGCGCTCATATAAGCATCATAAGCCAAAGGCATGAACGTCTTATAATACTCCAGTCTCTCATCGGTATTAATACCGCCATAAGAGCCATCCTGACCCTGACGCTGATACCCAAACGTGTTATCCTTATTATTGTACTTGTTCTCTACGGGACGGAAAGTAAGTAGGTAATCGAATAAAGAACTACCACCTTTCTCCATCTTCTGACGAATACCAGCCACTTTCTTAAGCAATTCTTTCTTAGCATCGGCTATATCCTCCTCCGTAAGACCGTATTCTTTCATGGATCTGGATATGATGTTATCTATCTCACCACCCTTAGCGAAATACGTATCCTCATCCTTCTTCATCTTCCGGTCTTCCTGCTCTTTGTATATGACATTAGCGAAGTCCGTAAATCTTCCCTCTAATCCATTAACGGTATCGTTGCTATCATTTATAGCCTTTGACAATACGGAGGCGTTTAAACGCCTTGTATTCTCATCATCTATCTTATCGTTTTTCTTCAGCTTCTCCAGCGCCTTTTTCTGATCATCGTAAGCCGATTTAAGACCGATCTTAGCCTTATACCTGTCCATTAACGTAGCATACGTATCCTTAGGCGTGGCTTTGATCCCATACGTATCTCTGATGTATTTAGCGAAATCCGGCTCTATGGTTGTGTCGTCGGTAATAACCTTCGTTCCCTGCTCCAAGGAAACGGGGGTTCCACCATCGGCGTGCTTCTGCCCCATAGCCTCCATCGGCGCCTCTCCGGGCTGCGTCACGTACTCACCCTTCTCGACCTCTACGTTGGCTTGATCTTCCATCGACTTAGGTAACGGATACAGGTACTCACCGGTAAGGCTTCCGCTATCAAACCTATTATTAGGTCCTAGATAAACACCCCCACCATCCTTGTACTGCATCTGGGATTGCCTTCTTTGTCTGGCCTCACGCTCCTGAGCTAACCTGATATTGGTACGAGTACCTTTCTCTGACGCTATCCCAGAAACCACGTTACGAGCCAACCCCATGATACCACTAATTCCTGAGGCTATGGTGGTTATCGTATTAGCTGTTTTAGCCCCAGTGGATAAATCACCATATCCCTCGCTTCTCATACGCCCTATACCACGACCCATCTGAGTAAATCTAGACCCTATATCATCAGCGCCATAGTAGGGGATGGTGGTAAAATCAAAAACATCCGTCTCGCCTGAACCGGTCTTAGACTTATCAACATCGTTAACAGTTATGTTATTAAGCGTAATACCATTGTCCTGATAATTCTCAGCTATACGCTGTAAACTACCCTTGAAGCTAGCCGGAAACACATTATCCTGATCAAAAGCATTAGCGTATTTAGTCCTCAACTGATCTGGAGTATCCAAAGAATATATCCCTAGCGGATTGACCGGCGCGGGTAATCCTTGGTTGGTATTCACCAAAGGTTCTATACCTAACCCTTGTATACCGTCCATATTACCAAGCATATACGACCCGACTTCCCCGGCCTCTTGATATTTAGGTATCTTCCTCTTGATTACGTATTTGCTCATGTCTAATTAATTTCGTTCTGACACAAAGATAATTTAAAAAAACAGAGACTCATCATTTCACAACGATGAGTCTCTCAGCAAATGCTATTATTATGTACAGAATTAAATTCTTTTTATGAATAATGATCCTATAGCCTTAACCAAATCATAGAAACCGGCAGAACTGAGACCTACAGCCACTCCATATAATAGAGCCTCCCACCATTCACTCCCTATAAGCAATGGAGACACCTTTAGTAGCCACGCTAATATACAAACCAGCATACCTATGACTACGGCGGATAGGACTTTAGCCCACTTATGGGTGTCAATATACGGCACGACCTTGGCTAGTTGGGTAGCTGACATCGTAACAAAAGCCATGATACCGGTAAAGGTAGTTAGATCAATGGTGATAGTCCCTTCTGATGGGATTACCTCTTGCGCCATCAAAGCGAACGGCGTCAATAACATAGCAAATAAAAATAACAATCTTTTCATATCTAAAACGTTTAATTACTTCGCAAATATAGCATTAATTCTGAGTTCTGCTCATACCTTTTATGTTAAGACTTAATCCCGGTATCATATTAAGCACCAACTGCCTTTTCGCCTGCTCCCTACGCATACGCTCGGCTTCCGCTATCTGCGCCTCTGATTGGGGATCATTCTTGATGTTATTAGCGATATCCTCTATAGCTTTCTTATTGGCGCCGGATTGAGCTAGCATCTTATATAACAGGTCTTGACCTTCCTTCTCCCACCAGCTATCCACGGCAGGATGGGAAGCCAAAGAAGGATCGGCAGGGGCTACCGTCTCAGGTACTGGCTGCTGACCTCCGTCCCCCGTGCCCGAATCCCGTTGTCCGAACTCGTATCTCATTGGCTCGTTCTCCGGAACACCATACCTATTAGCGAACATATCAGCGAACTCAAATCTCTTTTCATTTCTTAAGGTCGATCCAAGAGGCCTACCGTATCCTTGATTCCATGCCACGGTAGCGTCCTTGTAGTTGACGGCGTTATCGAAATCGGATTTAGAATACATATAATAGTTATACTCATTCCCCTGAGCGTCCTTGTCAAAAAACTTTCCTTGATTGATGTAATTCCAACCTAACCCCGGGACCTTGCCTTGATACTCATCCACGAGATAATCCAACTGCTGTGTCAATGTCGGTTTCTTCCCATACCTGCGCTGTAGCTCCTTCTTCCTCGGTCCAAGCCATTGTTGGATGCCAAAATCACCGGCGGCCCCTAGGGCTTCGGTGTCCCCTCCGGACTCGGCGGCGATGTTCGACAGGATACCGATGGCTTGTGTTTGTGGTATTCCCTTCTTATCAGTCAGATAATCCCATATCTCATCATACACAGCCATCTTATTATCCTCTGATCTGTTTGGATCAATAACATATTTACCAGACCCGTAATCTCGCCCTGTATCAACCGGCCCTCCATCTTCCTTATTCTCTAACTTATTCTTAGACATAATAGCGTTACGGACAAGAGCCTCCTTCCCGCTTTCCGGGAGAGGACTATAATCCTTAAACGAACCTCTCTCATCAAACTTATTACCTATAGCATCCAGCGTCTTGGTAGCTATATTGACAGGAAACTCTTGATCATCGCTATAAAAATCATACACGTCGTAAACACCTAACCTCCCATCCGGACGCCTATAAATTGTAAAATTGCCAAACCCTGATAACGGGGTAAGCTCACCAGCAGCTTCGGGATAAAAATCGTACTCAGAAAAAACCGTAGGCTTACCAGATCTTACAGAATTACGATTCTTCTCAAAAATATCTACCCACTCTCTTGACTTCTTTAAGAACTCCAATTTACCATAAAGCTCATCTGATGCCGGTGTATCAGAACCATATATTTCTTGCTCCGTATCACGAATCTTCTTATCTAACCTCTTTATCTCATCCTTAGTGTCACGATTGAACATCTTCTCAATGTCAGCAATGACATTATCAGGAATCCGTATCTCCTTATTATTGCCATCTAGATTATTAGGTTGAGATAAAAATCTCGCCCATAGTTGATCACTATATTCATCAACGTTAGCCTTCCCGTTTCTGCCATATATAAATTCATTGACCTTGTCAGAAAGGCTAGCATTTGAGGCCACCACATCAGGGGTGACATTCTCGTACAACCTCCTTCTTATGGCATTACCTAAGATATCTTTTAAATACGAAGCCTTATCAGATACATCCTGTCTTACATACAACGGATCATCACCAATAGGCCCACCATCCTTATATTTAACCTTGAAATCAAAATTGCCAATATATTTCTTTACATTATTGATATAATCATTATCATCAGGAGAAGCCTTGCCGTTATTCAATAACCTTCCCTTACCCATCCATTTATAAAGCAAGGCGTCGAATTTGTCTATATCATTACCTTTATTATCCTTAAAGCCACGACCGACAACCTCATTCTTGTATATAGACGCCAAACGCAACATGGTAGCTATACCTGAATTATATGGCTTTAGGATATTCTCCTTATCTATACCAAACTTATTATATATCTTCTTTGTCTCATCATTATCACCTTCTATCTTTATCTGTGTTATACCCTTCGAGTTATAAGACCTGTCATTCCATCCGTTACCATTTAACAACGACCTGAATCTCTTGGCTATATCAACGCCTTGATCACCGATAGCTTGTTTCCCTATATATCTTGCGGATACACCAAACTTAGTCTCCTGCTCGGCGATACCCATGGCAAGCATAGCCATCCTATCATAAGTGTAGCTATCGATATCGAACTCACTCATGATACGTTCCTTGTTATATGATATAGCGTCGCTATATTCCTTTATATTGCCCAGCTTATCCATTTTGGCTATATTATCAATGGCTGATATAACACCAAGGAAAGCGTTGCTAGAATTGACGCCATTCTTTGAGTCATAAGCGTTATAAATCCATTTAGGCAAGATATCAGGAGATATATCACTATTTTTTACGCTTATATTCAATGGCCTAAAATCCTTGTTTATATGAACATTATAATCATCCCAAAGTCTCTTCTCACCGGAATCCTCGCCATAAGGGTTATCCGCTATATAATTAAGCGACCCCTCACGAACGACAAACCTACTTCCCTCTTTCTCCGGAAGTGTATAAATAAAATCACCCTTCTTTATAAAATTATACAGCTCATTCCCCGTATTCCCAAGAAGCCTGATACACCCATTAGATCCTCTTCCAGCAGAAGCCTCATGATGCATAGATGACGATATATCATGATCCCACTTGCCTGTCTTAGGATCAAACCTGGCTCTCTGGAACGATTTCTGGCCATGATACTCGCCTATACCTGACACTCTTGTTATGCCGGCCGGAATAGACATATTTCCAGCTCCGGCGATAAGTTTTTTATCCTTCGTCGTCTTGGTATAGGTATTATAATCATCGCCAGAAGCACCTACACCTATATTATTAGTGCTATAAAGAATATCCCCGCTCGGTGAATAAACCGTTAGTTTTTTATTCTTCTTATCTACAATAGCATAATTAGATTTATGATCGACGCTCTTGATTATATCCTCATCGCTCATCTTATTGATCTCAGCCTCCCTGGATATTATATCCATCAAATCATGATCCTCTTTCTCTATTGACAGCGATGGGTCTGAAACCTTTATCTTATCACCTATCTGTATCTTGTTGATATCAGGGATATCCCTATTCCACGATACAATATCGTCTAAAGATAATCCCAATCTTTTGGCTATACTCCAAAGGGTATCGCCTTTAGATACGGTATACATCTCTCCTCCATCAGCTTTCCGTTCAATCTTCTCTCCCCATAACCCATATTTCTCCCTAGGCCATATGCCGTCTATGGCATCCACATAACCAACGGGATGTTCCCCTTCCAGACGCCGGTTCCGCCGCTCGTCCGCTGGGTACAGGGCGTTGGCCAACGGCTGCGTGATATGACCCAACCCCTTATCCTTGGAACTCGACATAGCATCCACCACAGTCCGATATACAGGTCTTAATTTCTCAGGTAAATATAGCCCCGCCTCATCAACCAGCCCACCTATCTTCTTATTTATACCCCTGATACTGAAATTATAATTACCCATGCCGTTATTCAACGGGGACAACGTACTTCTTATCCCATTCATGCCCTTGACGGCGGCTCCTCCGCTAAGGATATCAAACTCCGGGGATACGTTCCTTAAAGGACTATCATCCATACCCCTGAAATACATGGGACGCTCACCTCTTACGACACGATCAAGATCCTCCTTATATAAATCCCTTATCCACGATGGGATTTCCTCCGGTTTATTCTTCTTAGACATATATTACGTTTTTCACAAAGATAACCATAATATCACAAGCCTAAAAACACGAAACGGGCACATAATAAATCATGTACCCGTTTATACGCTAATGCATGTGATAAGCAGCCAAGGCTCCTTTAGCTTTCTCCTTAGACTTGTACTTAGCCGACCATAATTTACCGGTCTTGTTACTGACCACTCGCCAATCACTCCCTACTTTCTTGATACATCCTGATTTCGGGCATTTGCCCTTCTTTTTACTGCTAGTTTTCCCTGCTGCCATAACATCAAATATTTAAAGGTATATAATCACCTCAATAAACTTTCTCATCGTTGCTAAACCAACGTACTATCATCTTGAACCGACTCTCAATGTCATTCACGAACCTAGCCAAGAACCAATCGCCACGAAGACGATCACGCCACCTCCGATGATAATCGACAGCCCTGGGGTCGATCTCCCGGCCAATGTCATTCACATCCTTAACCCATATCGGAAGATTGTTCGTATCGTCTTTGACCTCGTTAAAATAGTCATTTATATTTATCTTCTGATCAACCTCCGTCACCAGTATCTCACGGCTATCATCATTGGTTATAGGATACCTTAACCGCTGGCTCATATCGTTCTTGTCGGCGATAACCATCCGAAGCTCACCGCTGTTGTTGGTATCATTATAAAACCATGCCTTATTAAATCCAGTAGTCCTAAGAATTTGGTAATTAATCTCATCCTGATACCTTCTGGCATCCATCCGATACTGGTAGTTGGTGAGGATCTTATTCACATACTGCTCACGTACCGGAACCTCTATAACAAACGGATATAGCTTACCATAAAATACTTGATACGATTGGTTGGTCAAACCATGAGACCATAAACCTATCTCCTGACTTTCACTTGAGTAGTTCTTTCCGGACTGGAAATAATGCTGGTGCTCGATATAATAATCAGGTGTGTAGGATAAATATGATTTCCACTCACCCTTCAGGCAGTTATATCCAACGGTGAACGAGACGTCCGTGAAATGGCTGGCGTCCTGCAACTCCACCGCCTGTCCGTTCCTGTAGAACCGGCCGCCACGGAATTGGTACTCGCTCGGATTCCCTACCGGTATATAATCTTTCTTGGTTATCAGAACCCTCTTGAACCGATTATCCCAGCCCATGGATAGCCCTATACCAAAGAACTTGTTATCGATATCATAATAAGACAACTCAGCGTCCGTATCAGCGTTATATATCCGGCTACGGATGATCTTCATCTGAAGATGCTCCTTAAACCAGTTTCTAAGCCCCGGTGTGACCTCCGTAAGATTCCTACCATTAGAATCTACCTTAAACACCTGACCACGCCTTAAATCGACCCAAAAATGCCCAAACTCGCAACTGATCATATCCCGACTCTGGGTCCCGGAATATCCTAACGTCGTATTATTATACTCAATGCCACGAGAGGCGAAAAGCCCACCTGTCCCTAGCTCGCTATTCTCCGGGGATATTCTTTCTGCCAGCACGTCTATAGCGTTATATAGTCCTACCTGATTCTCGAAGCGAGCTAGTATTTGATCCGACTCTATTCCCTTCATGCTTATAAGCTTTCCGAACGAGGTCTTGAACTCATGGTAATCCATAGGCTTGTACGACAGCCAAGGATCGGTCATGCCGTTCTCCGACACGTCGGCGGTGCTCCATATGACGCCGTTGGGTCTTTGGTAAGCGCAGTCCCAAAAATTGCTATCATACGTCTCTGGTAATGACCTGCCACCTAACGTAAATCGATTCTTATACACAGGACTCATCTTAAACACATTACCCCTTGATATAGGGACATTACGCTCCTGAGTCCATGATATATAATCCCCCACCTCCGGATAGAACCCCTCGTAAGGCTCAGGACCGGCTATACGGAAATTGCAATTGATCTCAGACTCCACAAGAAACTGAGGTATGCCATAGAAATATAGGAAGAAACGACCGCTAAGATACATATCTCCGGTCTTGCAAACCATCTCATAAGCGCTCTTCCGGCTAGGGAAAGAGTATAGCGATCCGGTATCCGTATCGGTCTTGTTAAGATAATCCTCCCCAGTATCGTAATTGACGAAATAACGGGGATACCCGATGTTTCGATAATCGTAATAAGGGAATGGTATCATGTCCCCCTGACCAAACTGAGTCAAATAAAACATAGGCATCTTCCTCTTAAGCGAGAATCTTGATATAAATACATCACCTCCAAAAACAGGTTTACGCTTATCCTTATCCATCAACCCACAACCACCTAACGATACCCACCTGATATCCTCTATCTGCCCGTATTGAGCCGGAGAATATTTCTTTATCCTCATATAGGGGCAGGATACGAAAGATTCACGTGTCATAAAATGAGGCGTCATACCAGCCACCTCATCGTTACGAATATTACACTCATCCTGAATACGGCTGGTATCGTAACTTGAAACCAACTCCGGATATTCAAGCATATACTTATCCATACCAAATGACATGAACAATGAATGCTCACGATCGAGGTTGTTTATGATAATAGGCTTACCGCCTACGGTCTCCCCTTGCGAAGAGATATCTGTTACCGGATATAACCCGCTCTTGATATATTTAGCCGTTGACAATCCACGTAGCTCCGACGCCCCTATTTTTTGGTAAAATAAATTATAATGAGCGACAGAAGTATAATAATAAGCATAGTTCCGTCTAGGTCCCCTATCTATCAATGCCGTTAACCACTGATACCTATACTTGCCTATATCCACCACGGACTGGGCTGTGGCCTTGGCGATACCTGTAGCCAGACGGATAGCCGTCAGCGCTATGCCGACAGGGTTGGCTAAAAAGAACACACCTCCACCGACATATTGCTGTGAAGCCGACTGATATGTATACTCAGCTATAGCGGATATTAAATTAGCCATAGCCTCCACCGTAGCCAATGATGTTGCCATACTGTAAGCCTTACTCCCTAATATCGTCCATTTAGGGTGATCCTCCACCTCCCTGAATATACCGGAGGATTTACCTAATTGATAACCATCAACAAGGCACTCGGTGGGAGCGTCAGGCTTGTTAAAGGCAATATCAGGACTTAAGAATGAATACCAGATATTACCCTTCCTGTTAAACGGATGCGTTATAAATTTCTCACGATTAATATCCTTATAGATATACATATCATCAGACAAATCGTTGTAAGGGTAATTAGGATAAAGGTTAGCCGATCCGTCGGGATCATCGTACTTAAACATATCATAAGCCAGACCGGTCCCGATAACGCTCTTATCCAACGTCCTATCGCCCCTATACAACTCATATCCTATTATAGAATCTCTTCTAGCCTTATCTATAAGACCGTTCTCTACCGCTATATCCAGAAACTCATTAACGATATCGTCATCAAGCATCACCCCCATAGGATAAATATAGGAGTCAACTCCATATTGACCGGTCAGTTGAGACGGATTACCCATAAAAGGAGCGACAGAGTTATCCGGAAACTTGTAATGACGTATAGGTTTCTGACAAAACGTGGTTGACGTATTGGGGTACTCAGCGTTACCCCCATTACCGGTGAAATAAGACTTACCCCCAACTGATTTAGGAGACCCATAGTATTTCGTCAAAGAATCTATTATGTCCTTCCTCTTTGATCCTCCCGATGATATCCCGATCTTACTTGAATCATACAACTCAAAATTAGCCGGGTACTTATTAGTAGACTCCCAATATCCGAAATCACCATACTGATATGGCCTGGGAGCGCAGTCAGCGGGTTTATCCCCACATGAGACACACTTCGCCTCATAGGTAACAAATCTCCTTAATTTCAATTCTTTCGTGAAGAAGAACACGTATTTCACCTCCAGTGGCCGAATGCCAAAACAGAACGGGGCGGGGAAGATGGCGGTGCCGGCCGTATAGAATCCGGCAAGCTCCTTCATGTCCTTCCTCATGGCGAAACCGGTGAAGAACACGCATACCGCAGGCTCGATGCAAACATATATCTTATGGAAAGTAGTCTTGTCATCATTCCAGAACAAGTACTTTGGCATCATAAATATCTTATGATCCACGTAATTCACTATAACACCTTTCTTGGCATCATTAGCCAAAGGATTAGGAGCCACGGTACCTTCCTTGTCCGAGAAAAACGTTATACGAACCTTGTTGTATGATGATGAGTCGCCGATCGGATAATTATAGTTACCCATCATCTCTATATACATAATACCGTTATCAGGATCGGATAAACCACTTATGTATTTCTCGTAATCCAACTCCACCCATCTGGCGTATGAGGATACATGTGGATAGAACTTGAAATAAGTCAAGTTGCTTCTACCGAACCAATTGGTCTTGGCGTCAATATCATTCTGCACAGACACACGACCTTCCCAGTCAGTAGTTATACCGGTATTGAACTTAGAATTATCACCATCGCCAAAAAGACACATGGCGTTCTCGACACCAAACTGACTCTCGTATTGGGGAAAATAAGCCTCCATCGTATCCATCAACTTATCAAGCATCGTCTCTGTATGATGCTTACCTTCCCATCCGTCATATTGAAACAAATACGTGCACTTACCCAATGACCTACCTCCTTGGAATGTAGGAAGTTGAACATCATTAATAGTAGGATTGACATGAGGATCATCTACCGAGCACCCATTAGTACATATACCCTCATCATATAACTGCCGGACATTAGACATATCCTGACACAAGACCAAAGCGGAGGAGTCTATATCAGACGGGAATTTATCCTCATCCTGACCATCCAGCCATTCCTGAACCAGATCTATGATATTCTTACCTCCACTGGAGTAATTATCGAAATCACACAATACAGAGAATTTCCTTTGTGACTCGGCGTTACTTTGTATTAAGGTGGTAGGCTCGGTCTCCGTATAATCACTAGCCAGCTTATATGTAAAATCAATCCTAGAATCCACCAAAGAGTTTTTATCCAATATAGTCCTGGTCTCTATCCTCTCGATATCATCACATCCACTAGGGAAATCGGAAGCCTTTATACCGTCTTGATCCTCCGGCAATGATATAGCAGCGCATAACTCGTCAGTAATACCTACATTAGATTCTATGATATCACACAGGTTCTCTATATTATCAGCGATATAATCAATAGCATCATCTACCGTAACATCTTCCCCCATCGTATTGATAACGAATTGGGTCTCTCCTACCGTGGCATATTCCTGCTCTACATATCTGAGTTGCTTGACATCTAGCTGATTCTTGCATTCTCCTCCAAAATCATCAAATCCCCAAGACGGGTCGTTTATGATCTTTGCCGTATTCTTAAACTGCCAAAGATGACGGCGGCTGTTCCCCGCGCACTGCGGGTTGTTCTCCAGTACCGACGCAGCCGACAGGTCGTCAGAGTTACCGTCCTCATCAACGATAACCTCCATCTCCTCCTTTGTGGCCGGACGAGGGATAAGCGGGAATCTAGCTGTCCTGTATCCTGTATTGGTAAAGAATCTTATACCCAACGGATATACCTCGTCACGCATGAAAGAGGCGTATTTAGAGCAAGCCACACCGTCTTTATACAGATTCTCCGTGGCTATAGATGTCTGCCATTTAACGAAATGACCCAAGAAATTAACGACCGGTTGAAGATTCCATTCATTCTCCACGGTCAATCCGTATTGAAGAAGACGATTCCCGACAGACGTCATGCCTCTGGCTGTCTTATATACCGGTATTTCCTTGGATAACTTCTCCATGGTCGTACGCTCGCTATATTGATCCGTAAGATAATAGATAGTCCTTTCCGTTATCGGATGTATACCTTCTATGAAATACTCAAGAACCGGGCTTTGCTCACCATTAAACCCAACCGTGTTCTGTATAACACCTATCTTATAATGAGATACCTGCTTGTCTATATTGGATACAGTAAGGCGGATACCCATATTGGTTGACTTACCCCATAAACCATCACGGATAACCACATCTTGGCGATCGAATAACATGATTGGGTTGGTCAATGAGCAATATCCGGTCTTCTCTATCCCGAACTCATCGCACAACGCCACGCAGAACTGGTAGGTCCCGGCACGCAGGCTCCCCCCGAACTCCACGACCTCAGGCTCCACGCACGGGGCCGTCAGCAACGGGAACACCAGCAGCTTCTCGCAAGCCAGCCTACATCTCTCTATTGGCTTGTCATCCCCACATATCTTATACCCATGGTAATGATACCAAAAGTCACCATCATCATCCGGGTTAAGGGCCTTATCGACCATAACATATCGCTGGGGATTATATCCATCGGTCCAGTATATCACCTTCCCGCATTTCTCGTCCTTGATCTCTATGTCGAATATCGGGTGATGGATGGAGAAGTTAAGACAAGGATCATCAACCCAGTCCTCTATCAGGATCTCCATCAAATCACATATCTCATCAAAACGACCATCCGACTCCTCAAGCCTCTCGCCAAGGATACGATGGATGTCCTTTCCCGATCCAGCCAATTGATCCTCCACGGTCTTGATATAATCCAATGACCGCATGAACGTGATCTTAGACGTATTATCATCCGGATTAGATAGAAAGAAATAAGTGTTATCACCAGCTATATCATTCTTATACCCAATAACCTTATAGCCATCGAATCGCTTACATAAAAGGGTACTAGGCTCGTTCTGGATCTTTAGCTGGCTTCCATCGTCACCCTCTATGGTAGCGTTCAAGGCGAAACTATATTCAGACGGGGATAGATCCTGTGGATGCTTATCCCTGTTCATCCCGGAGTCGGGAACCGCTATGTTAGAATTGTTCTGCACGATGTTATGTTTTTCGCAAAGATAACAAATCCGGCGGATAATCACTTACACGCCGGATCTTAACAAAAACTGTACGTATTATGCTAAAACATTCAAATCACGCGAATATAAAAAAAATCCTCCTAACTTTCACAAGTCAGGAGGAAGACTAAACACTTAAAACGTCTCGTGGTAAAGCACAAAAACATAATAATTACGAATTTCCACCCATGTAGTTCGATTGCTTATCGGCATCCTCTACAGATATGTAAAAGAAACCGTTAGTCACGTATCTCTCATTGACATCCACAAAATCAGTAGATCCTTTGCCCACTCCTTTCTTCGATCCCTCATCACACACAGCTACCAGACTATTAAAGTCATTGGAATAACCTACGATCACACCGTGTATATCCCGATTTCGAGGATCGAATACGTACCTCATCTTACACCTATCGTAAGCTAACTCTAAAGAGCTTTTGCTTAACCTCTCATCTAATCCAGCACCCGCTACCAAGGCCAAAACGCTCTTTGATATGTCACTCATGGTGGTATCCTTGGTCGGAGCCTTAGGCATAGAAACGCCTTCCATGACAAAATCCAACGCCTTATCTACAAGACCATCGAAATCATCATCTCTTATATAATCCTTAAGTACCTCCAGTATATATAACCGGACATGGAGTTCGTTATTTACATCATTTAAAGTTATCATGATCCTAGTTTTCGGCAAAGCTAGATTATTCCCACGCAATAAAAGATCAAATATGTCATAAGTGAAGGATTAAAAAAATAAAAAAACTCTCCTATCCTCACGAACAAGAGAGCCGATGTGTTTATATTATGAAGAAAAATCTATTCACCTATTCTTACAATACAGTCACGAGATTCCTTGTTATAGATCATCGTGCCTACCTTAGAATACAAGGTCTTTATATTTTGCCAATTATCCTCACCATGGGCGGATACGTTAGTGGGAGCGTCACCGGTATAAACCTCCTCGCCTCCGATATTGACAAAATCATATCCACGTTTCTCCATAGAACCGCCCTTATATGCCGTGAACCTGATAGTGACATTACCTTTCTCACGACCACCATACCAGTTACCGTATATACTGCATCTGATCTCAAGAGGTAATTTATCGTAATTATCGCCATCCAACAACGGTCCCATCTGGATCAAGGCGGCCTCATTACCTGATTCCATGTTATCACCACCGTGGATAAGATAATCACCTACCCGCTCCTGCGTGGTCTGGTACTGTTTACTCCAACCAACCAGCTTGCCGTCCACGTCCGGGAGGCCGGTGTTATCGAAACCGGTAGCCGTGTCAAAGTCAATGCCGTCCTCGTCAGCCCAGATATACCTAAGAACAAGGTAATCGAACTCCGGGATGATCACCACCGGGACGGACTCCTGCCTGCACACGAACGTCTTCTCTTCCTTGGTTCCCTCTTTTATAACCTTGTATGTTACCTGACGTATCTCGCCGGTCTCATTAATATCAGCTGTAACCTTAACCTCAGCAGGGCCAGTACCACTTGTCTTATCTAAATGTATCCAATCATTTTTCTTTGCCATATTATCTTTTTTCTTTTTAAAAAAACGTATATTCGCGTCATAATCGCGGGGTGGAGAAGAGGTATCTCATTAGGCTCATAACCTAAAGATCGAGGGTTCGATTCCCTCCCCCGCAACTAAATAAATTTGATATACTTATCAAAAGCATTAGGCCACATCCGCTCATAAGACAACATCCTTCTCCTATTATCCTCAGCCAACTCCCGATAATCATTTAACGTGATCATCGACATCTTAAGCTCCTTCATAGCCCTAGCGAACTTACCCGGCTCCTGCTGAGCATATAATTTATAAGCGTCACCAGCGCCTTGTATCAAGCCATTCACGGCGGCATTCTCGAAGATCTTCATCTTGATATACGTCTCGACATAATCCTCAAGGTATCCTAACGCCGTTTCAGGTATATATGGGAGACCGTCATCATCCTTGGGTGTAGCACGATATATGATATAAATAAATCCATCAAACCCTGTATACATAGTATTGCCGGATATAGTTATATCATAATTATCCCAATCGTACTTATCCCGATACTTGTCGGCGGCGCAATCACGCCTCAACCCACGACCTATGGATAACCTTACGGGATGATGATAATGGAAACGAACCTCGTGAGACCCGATATATATCCTCTCCGTGATCGTCTTCTCAAACTCCTCCTTACAGCACTCGGTGCAGGAGTTCCAACGGAAACCGCGCTCGGTGCGCTCGACCCAGCCGATCTCGTGTTGGAGGTCAGCCTTAGCCTTGTCGCCGCCAGGAATCTCACAGATAAGAGGCTCACACCTATAGGCGTCAAGCATGTCGAAAAAATCGGAAGGCAATACCGCCTGTTTATTACTGGTCTTGACAACCGCCTCTGACATGACCGCTATAACACCCCCGAACCTTTTCAAGGCGATCTCAGCCCACCTATAAACAGACGAGGTATCTATAGCCCCGCTATCATCGTATTTATGTAAATCGGCCTTGATCTCGGCCAATAGCCCTTTTATAGTCATATTTAAGTCTTTTGCACAAAGATATGTATTTGAATCCGTGATACAAAAAAAAATCCAGTCTACCCTCACGGGCTAACTGGATCACAAAAACTTCTACAGCTTATAAACCCATTTAACTCCAAATACCTTACTCTCCGACTCAACCTCCCGATACAAGAACTTATATCTCCTACCTGATTCCATAGCCAACCTACATTCCTTATTCAAGGCCGGAGAGATATATAGATGAAAATACTTATTCCTAGGCATAAAATCCATACACGTATGGACGTAAGAATATCCACCCGTCCCACGCCTATTAATAGTACCGGTAAGTTTATTCAGATATATCTTGCGGTTAGGATTAATCTTATGACATAGATAACCGATGTTGTTTATATAAACCCCTCCCTCATCCTCCAGATACCTATCACGTATGACTTTCCAGATCAACGACTGGCACTCAAGGATATCATTCTTATCCACGATCGTATGCTTCCTCCTTTTCCCGTTCTTAGACATAATAGATCTATAGAATCGAAGAAAGTATTGATCAAGTATTTTAAATGACTTTGTTTTCATATCACAAATATAACAATTTCATCCTAATACAAGAAATTTATACACAAAAATACACCGCCTGCACCAAGGATGAGGCAAATAGGATAGCCGACAATAACCTACAATCCGATGGTATCTCTTACGC
>ENA-UEPD01000345-UEPD01000345.1-human-gut-metagenome-genome-assembly--contig:-NODE-345-length-38551-cov-8.560222_pt1 | contig 38551 bp, 29 predicted proteins | sample MGYA00242895_ERZ507906 | MGnify/ENA primary metagenome ERZ507906 (study PRJEB26167, sample SAMN06115416) | human gut metagenome | host: Homo sapiens | place: China:Guizhou | collected 2015-03-03... | reverse complement strand
GCCACCATGGCAATCGGTGACACCGAAAATGATCTTGCCATCATTGAGGCTGCCGGTATCGGTGTGGCAATGGGAAATGCCACTGATGCCGTCAAAGCCCGGGCAGATTACGTCACCACAACGAATACCAAGGACGGGGTGGCAGCGGCCATCGAACATTTTATCCTATAATTTCACTCACCGCGCAACAACCCGATATTTTTCTTTAAAGATGCAATGACTGCATCAACCTGCCGGCGGTCGGTCTCCCTTCCCATGGTAAAACGTACACTGCCCGGTGCATAATTTTTTGGTACGTGTATGGCTTCTATCACATGGGAGATCCGTGTCTGTCCGGTATTGCACGCAGATCCTGCGGAAGCACAGATTCCGTCTTCTTCGAGAAGCACCAGAAGGGATGTCGCATCAATCCCCTCAAAACTGAAATTCACATTTCCCGGCAGGCGCTTATGCGGATGCCCATTTAACCTTCCCTGCGGAATCTCCCGTAATACCCGCTCCACAAAATAATTACGCAGCCGCACAAGCCGCGGACGCACGACCTGCATCTCTTCCACTGCAATTTCAAGTGCCTTTGCCATCCCCACAATTCCTGCCACATTCTCGGTTCCTGCCCGTTTGCCGTTTTCCTGACTTCCTCCGTGAATATACGACGGCAGATCCCGGTCTTTTCTCACAAACAAAAAACCAACCCCTTTCGGACCGTGGAATTTATGTGCACTTGCACTCAGATAATCCACCGGAAGCTGGTTCATGGAAAGCGGAATCTGCCCGATGGCCTGCACCGCATCGGTGTGAAATAATGTTCCCGTCCCCCGCAGCATGGATGCAACCGCATCCAGCGGTTCGATCGTTCCAATCTCGTTATTTCCCGTCATAACGGAAACCAATGTGGTATCTTCCCGCAATACCTCCCGCAACTGTGATAAAAAGAGGCGCTAAGGTTACACACTGTATAGTTGCAGAGGGTGTTACGGTAGGCTGTGATGCAGTTATTGGAGAAAAGCCGGCAGAGGATGTGACAGGTGATGTTGCTACAATTGCACCGGGAGTTACAATTGGCGATAGAGCGGTTATAGGACCAAAGGCGATGGTATATAATGATGTTGAGGAGGGCCAGGAACAATGCTAAACATGAACAACGAAGAGGCTTTGGCCGTTATTTTTGCAAACAGCTACGATGCCCTCATTCCTGAGATGGTATCCGAGAGACTTATGGCTTCCATTCCGTTTGCAGGTCGTTACAGACTCTGCGATTTCCTGATTTCAAGCATGGTACATAGCGGAATCGACAATATATCTCTCATAGTTAAGAAGAACTATCACTCTCTGATGGATCACCTGGGCTCAGGTCAGGAGTTTGATCTTGCAAGAAAAAATGGTGGTATCAATATAGTTCCGCCTTATGCACAGAAGCAGATTAAGGTGTATGAGGGCCGTGTTGAGGCAATCGAAAGCCTTAAGGGCTATCTGAGAAAGTGCACTCAGAAGTATGTTATCATGGCTGATGCCAACTATGTATTCAATTTTGATTTCAGGGAGCTGATTGAGGCACATAAGAACACAGGGGCTGATATCACTGCAATGTACCGCAAGCAGGAGGTACCGAAGGTATTCTTAAGACCAAACGGCAACAATGATGAGATGTACTATACATTTGATATAGATGATGGACGTATCAAAAAGATATATATCAATGACAGGGATATGGGCAAGGTAAACTTTGGCATGAATATCTATATCATGGAGAAGGAGAAGCTCATTAGAATAGTGGATGACGCTTTTGTACATGGTTATTCTTATTTTACAAGGGATCTGATGGCTACAAACACTGATTCACTCAATATCCAGGCATATGAGTACACAGGCTATGCTTCACAGATTACAGATATGAAGAGCTATTTCGAGGAGAATATGAAGCTCCTTGATGAGGATAACAGGGCAGCATTGTTTAAGAGTGGCAATTCTATCTATACAAAGATCAGGGATGATAACCCTACAAGATACATAAATGGCTCAAAAGCCAAGAATGTCATGGTTGCTGATGGCTGTGTCATCGAGGGTACCGTGGAAAACAGCATCCTATCAAGAGGCGTCAAGATAGGAAAGAATGCAAAGGTCAAGAACTGCATCCTGCTACAGGATACGGTAATTGAGGATGGCGCCAATCTGGAGTACGTGATCACAGACAAGAATGTTCGCGTATCAAGAAATAGATCACTTACGGGAAATGACTCATTCCAGGTTTACGTGGCAAAGGGACAGACCGTATAGCCGGTTAAGGAGGAACATGGACATGGCAGAGAATAGAAACACAATAAATATCAAATCAGATGAGTCTGGCGAGATCAAGGTAGCAGATGAGGTTGTAGCTATCATAGCAGGTCTTGCTGCTACTGAGGTTGAGGGAGTAAGCTCCATGGCAGGCAATATCACAAACGAGATTGTCAGCAGGCTCGGTATGAAGAATCTCTCAAAGGGAATTCAGATTGAGATAGCAGACAATGAGGTAGTGGTTGATGTAGCACTCAATATTGCTTATGGATACAGCATCCCTGAGGTTTCTACAAAGGTACAGGAGAAGGTTAAGTCTGCAATTGAGACAATGACAGGGCTTTCTGTGGCTACTATCAATGTTCGTATAGCAAGTGTTGATATGGGAGAGAATTAAATAGTTCTTTTTAAATGATCACAAATGTAGTATAATTAAGGATGTCGTACAGACATCCTTAATTTATATAAAATACTATTCACGAGAGGAATTTAAATGACAAGAAGCAAGATAAGAGAAAACGTTTTTAAGATGCTTTTCAGGGTTGAGTTTCATGACAAGTCTGAGCTTGCAGAGCAGATGGAGCTTTTAAATGATGAGCTTACAAATCCTACAGACGAGGAAAGACAGTATATTGATGAAAAATGCAGTGCGATTATTGAGCATATGGCAGAGCTTGATGCACTCATCGATGAGAAGTCTACAGGCTGGAAGACCAATCGTATGGCAAAGGTTGATCTGGCAATTATCAGATTGGCAGTTTATGAGATAAAGTTTGAGGACGATATTCCTACAAAGGTTTCAATAAATGAGGCTGTTGAGCTTGCAAAGAAGTATGGTGCAGATGAGTCAGGTGCATTTGTAAACGGAGTGCTTGCAAAGTTTGCATAGCTTAAGAGGAACAGCGATATAGAGCATTAAACATGGCAAATAGAAATATATATTCGGTAGCGCAAGTAAATAGCTATATTAAAAATATGTTCGCTCAGGATTTTATGCTCAGACAGGTGAGCATAAAGGGAGAGGTGAGCAACTGCAAGTATCACACGAGCGGTCATATTTATTTCACAATAAAGGACGCGGGAGCAGCCATGAACGCTATCATGTTTGCGGGCAGCAGGGCGGCAGGACTTTCTTTCCACATGAAGGAGGGGGACCAGGTTATTGTGACAGGTTCCGTTGAGGTGTATGAGAAGACCGGCGCATATCAGCTTTATGCCAAAAAGATAGAGCTTGACGGAGAGGGCAATCTGTATCTCAAATTCGAGCAGCTAAAGCATGAGCTTGAGGAGATGGGCATGTTTGCGGCAGAGTACAAGCAGCCCATTCCGCAGTATGCCGGACGTATTGGTGTGGTTACAGCACCGACAGGCGCGGCCGTGCAGGATATAAGGAATGTATCATCGCGCAGAAATCCATATGTACAGGTCATACTTTATCCGGCACTTGTGCAGGGAGAGGGTGCGGCTAATAGCATAGTGAAGGGCATACAGACATTGGATGCGATGAATCTTGATGTGATAATAGTCGGCAGAGGCGGAGGCTCCATAGAGGATTTATGGGCCTTTAATGAGGAGATTGTGGCGAGAGCCATATTTGACTGCCGCACGCCAATCATCTCGGCAGTAGGTCATGAGACCGACTGGACGATAGCGGATTTTGTGTCAGACAGGAGAGCACCCACACCTTCAGCGGCTGCAGAGCTTGCAGTCAGTGACTACAGACAGACGTTAGAGCGCCTTGACAATCTGTGCCGCAGGATGGACAGAAATCTGACAGGACGGATTGATTTTTTCAGGGAAAAGCTGTCACATATTAAAACAAGACTTAATTTCCTTAGTCCACAGAATAAACTAAATGAGAATAAAAGGCGTCTGGCAGATATCGAGGATGCACTTGAAAGGATTATGAAGCAGAGGCTTTCGGATTGCAGACAGCGTCTGGCACTGCTTTCAGGTAAAATGGATGCATATTCACCGGCCAAAAAGCTGGCACAGGGCTATGCGTATGTCGAGGTGGAAAAGAAGGGGGCACTGCACAGTGTATCCGATATCAATGCAGGCGATGACATAAATATATATCTGATAGACGGTCATGCAAGGGCCGTAGTTTCGGAGGTTATTAACGATGAGCAAAGAAAATGAAAAAACACTGACACTCGAGGAGCGCTTTGCACACTTAGAGCAGATAGTGGCGAGGATGGAGGATGCGGATGTATCCCTGGATGAGGCCTTTGAGCTCTACAAGAAGGGGCTTGATGAGGTAAAGAGTGCCAATGATATGGTACAGGGCATGGAAAAGGCCATGCTTGTGCTAAACAGCGACGGACAACTGGAGGAATTCTGATGAGCTTAAATGGGAATTTAAATAAGTCACAATTCATGGAAGAGCTGCAGCAAAAGGTAGAGCATATAAACGATGTGCTTGAGAAGTTTCTTCCCGCTGAGGAGGGACAGCAGAGGATTATTTTTGAGGCCATGAACTATAGTGTGAGAGCCGGTGGAAAGAGGCTTCGCCCTATCCTCATGGAAGAGACTTACCATATGTTTGGCGGAAGCAGTGCAGTGATTGAGCCATTTATGGCGGCAATCGAGATGATACACACCTACTCGCTGGTGCATGATGACCTGCCTGCCATGGACAATGATGAGTACAGGCGTGGAAAGAAGACCACACATGCTGTGTACGGTGAGGCTATGGGCATTCTTGCAGGTGATGCACTTTTAAACCTGGCATATGAGACCGCAGCAAAGGCTTTTGGCATGGAAGTGGTTGATGCGCGTGTGGCAAGGGCATTTGCGGTGCTTGCAAAAAAGGCAGGCGTGTATGGTATGGTCGGAGGACAGGTGGTTGATGTAGAAAGCGAGAAATCCGATGACTGTCCTATCACAAGGGAAAAGCTTGACTTTATCTACAGGCTTAAGACAGGCGCACTTATAGAGAGCTCGATGATGATAGGAGCAATCCTTGCAGGGGCGTCGTCTGATGAGGTATCACGCGTGGAGCAGATAGCGGCAAAGCTGGGGCTTGCGTTTCAGATACAGGATGATGTGCTTGATGTCACAAGTACACTTGAGGTGCTTGGAAAGCCGGTAGGCAGTGACGAGAAAAATAATAAAGCGACATATGTCACATTTGAGGGATTGGATAAAGCAGTTTCTGATGTGGAGCGCATCTCCAAGGAGGCAGAGGAGCAGCTTGATGATTTGGGATACGACGATGCATTTCTTAAGGAGCTATTTGAATATTTGATCCATCGGGAGAAATAGGATGGTTTTAGAAAAGATACAAAAGGAAAATGATATAAAAAAACTGACACCTGAGGAGCTTGAGCTGTTAAAGGATGAAATCAGGCAGTTTCTTATAGAGAGCATATCGGTGACAGGAGGTCATCTGGCATCAAACCTCGGAGTCGTGGAGCTTACCATGGCGCTGCATCTGTGCTTTAATCTACCGAAGGATAAGATAGTGTGGGATGTAGGGCATCAGTCGTACACACACAAGATACTCACCGGCAGAAAGGATGGATTTTCATCGCTCAGACAGTATGGAGGCATGAGCGGTTTCCCAAAGGCGGATGAGAGCGACTGTGACTGCTTTAATACAGGACATAGCTCCACATCCATATCAGCAGGGCTTGGGCTTGCGACAGCCAGACAGGTGACCGGAGATGACTACCATGTGGTTTCAGTCATCGGAGACGGCGCGCTGACCGGAGGCATGGCATATGAGGCGCTCAACAACGCTTCAAGCGTTAAAGGCAATTTTATTATAGTGCTAAACGACAACAATATGTCGATTTCAGAGAACGTCGGGGGCATCAGCCAGTATCTTTCAGGCTTTCGCACAGCGGATGCATACAGGGATTTTAAGAATAATGTCATGAATTCCCTAAACCATATACCGATCTACGGAGAGCGTATGGTAAAGCATATCAGGAATACAAAGAGCAGCATAAAGCAGCTTTTTATTCCGGGTATGTTCTTTGAGGAGATGGGCATTATCTATTTGGGACCTGTGGATGGCAGTGATATAAAGGAAATGTGCCGTGTGTTTGATGAGGCAAAGCGTGTGGATGGTCCGGTGCTTGTGCATGTGCTTACGAAAAAGGGATCAGGCTATGACCCGGCTGAGCGTTATCCTTCCAGATTTCACGGTGCAGAGCCATTTGTCATAGAGACAGGGCTTCCAAAGAATAAGCGCACGAAGGCCAATTACACAGATGTCTTCTCAACAGTCATGAAGAAGCTGGGCGAGAGAAATCCAAAGGTAGTTGCGATAACGGCTGCCATGGCAGATGGAACAGGGCTTCGCAGATTCCACCGCAATTTCCCGGATAGATTTTTTGATGTGGGAATAGCCGAGGCACATGCCACGACCTTTGCGGCAGGGCTTGCAAAAGCAGGACTTATCCCGGTATTTGCGGTGTACTCGTCATTTTTACAAAGGGCGTTTGACCAGATACTTCACGATGTGTGCATACAGAATCTGCATGTCATCTTTGCAATCGACAGGGCAGGGCTTGTAGGCAGTGACGGAGAGACACATCAGGGAATATTTGACATATCATATCTGTCGGTCATCCCGAATATGACAATCATGGCTCCGAAGAATAAGTGGGAGCTGTCTGATATGATGAAGTTTGCAGTGGCATATGACGGTCCGATTGCACTCAGATATCCAAGAGGGGCAGCCTATGACGGCCTTAAGGAAATCAGACAGCCGATAGAGCTTGCAAAGAGTGAGCTAATCAGAAAAGGAAGCACGGTGGCTATCATGGCACTCGGCAGTATGGTAAAGACTGCCGTTGATGTAGTAAAGCTGCTTGAGGCAGATGGAATCTCTGCTACACTTATCAATGCGCGTTTTGCAATGCCTTTTGATAAGGAAGCAATTAAGGAACTGCCGGCTGAACACAGCCTGCTTGTGACTATGGAGGAAAACGTGCAAAGCGGCGGTTTTGGTGAGCATGTGACGGAGTATGTCAAGACTAACGGCATAGCTCTTGAGGTGTTGACAGTTGCACTTCCTGACTGCTATGTGGAGCATGGCAATGTCGAGGTGCTCAAAAAGGAGCTGCATGTGGATGCCGAATCGGTGGCTAAGCGTATAATAGCAGCATTATAGATAGAGGTAACATACAGTATGAAAGAAAGATTAGACGTATTACTTGTAAACAGAGGCCTTGCACCATCACGGGAAAAAGCAAAGACCATGATTATGGAGGGCAATGTTTTTGTAAATAACAACCGTGAGGATAAGGCGGGAAGCACATTTCCTGATGACTGCAATATTGAGATTCATGGAAAGACACTGCAGTATGTGAGCCGTGGAGGGCTAAAGCTTGAAAAGGCTATGAAGCACTTTGATATCACGATGGATGGCAAGGTGTGCATGGATATAGGTGCTTCAACAGGCGGTTTTACAGACTGTATGCTTCAAAATGGTGCTAAAAAGGTGTATGCCGTGGATGTCGGATATGGCCAGTTTGCATGGAAGCTGCGTCAGGACGAGCGCGTGGTGTGCATGGAAAAGACCAATATCAGGTATGTGACGCCCAATGACATAGATGATGAGCTGGATTTTGCATCGGTTGATGTGTCATTCATATCACTTACCAAGGTGTTAGGTCCTGCAAGAGCACTGTTAAAGGACGGTGGCGAGATGGTTTGTCTTATCAAGCCACAGTTTGAGGCAGGCAGGGAAAAGGTAGGTAAAAAGGGCGTGGTCCGTGACAAGAGCGTGCATGAGGAGGTAGTGAACAATATCATATCCTTTGCACTTTCAAATGGATTTAGCGTGTTAGACCTTGAGTATTCGCCAATCAAGGGGCCGGAGGGCAATATAGAGTACCTTGTACATATCAAAAAGACAGATGATCCTATAAAGGAGGAATCAGTGGATATTCATAGTGTGGTCGAGGCCGCGCATGGAGAGCTGGACAGGAAATAGACTATGAAACATTTTGTTGTGATAGCAAATGCCTATAAGGACAGGAATTTTGCACTTACAAATAAAATAGTGGCATACATAGAACAAAAGGGCGGCACGGCAAAGGGGCTTATGAGCAATGTCGAGGCTATATCCGATAACGAGTTTGAGCTTGAGGATATACCACAGGATACGCAGTGTATTCTTGTACTCGGCGGAGATGGTACACTGATTCGTGCAGCCACAAGGGTGGAGACACTTGAGATTCCGCTTATGGGAGTGAATCTCGGCACACTCGGCTATCTGTGTGAGGTGGAGGAAGCTACGGTATTTGACGCTATTGATTCGCTCATGGCTGATAAATACATGACAGAGGATCGTATTATGCTCACAGGGCATAAAAGAGGCAGTGAAATCTCGAGAGTTGCATTAAATGATATAGTCATCCATAGAAAGGGCAATTTGCAGATTTTAAGCCTCAATGTGTATGTAAACGGTGAGTTTTTAAACAATTACCACGCTGACGGCATCATTGTTGCGACTCCGACAGGCTCTACAGGCTACAGTATGTCGGCGGGAGGTCCGATTGTGGATCCGAAGGGCGATATGATACTGCTCACACCGAACAATGCTCACAATCTTACGTCAAAGAGCATTGTGCTGTCAGGCGATGATGAGATAGAGATAGAGATTCTAAGCCGCAGGGAGCAAAACGATGAGATGGCGTGTGTCAGCTATGATGGCGACACTACGGCAGAGCTGGCTGTGGGAGACCGTTTTGTTATTTCAAAGGCAGCCAATTATACAAAGATTTGCAAGCTTCACCAGAGAAGCTTTTTGGAGATACTCCGCAAAAAGATGGGAAATTATTCATAACACAGATAAGGATTGTTATAATGAATAGTTACAAATAATATTTATGAGGTGGCAGGACATGAAAACAAACAGACAATCCAAGATAATTGAGATAATCCAAAAGAATGAGGTAGAGACGCAGGATGAGCTGTCTGCGCTTCTTGAAAAAGATGGTTTTCGCGTGACTCAGGCCACAGTATCCAGGGATATCAGGGAGCTTAAGCTCACAAAGATTCCTACCGCAGGCGGCAGACAGAAGTACGCCGTGATAACGGATGCACCTGAGAATCTCTCAAAGAAATACGAAAGAGTACTCAGAGAGGGCTTTTTGTCAATGGATATGGCACAGAATATCCTCGTTATAAAGACTGTATCGGGAATGGCAAGCGCTGTCTGTGCTGCAATAGATGCCATGAAGATGAGAGAAATCGTCGGTTCGATTGCAGGAGATGACACAATCATGTGTGCAATCCGGACTGTTGATGATACATATGCGGTGATGAAAAAAATCCGCAGAATTGTGGAATAATGTTACATGAATATCAGATTATAGCTGAACTGTAACAGAAAATAACATATATCGTCATGCCTGGGAGAGGAAGGAGAAAATATGTTACAAAATCTACATGTAAAGAATCTGGCACTCATAGATGAGTGTGAGGTTGAGTTTTCCGACGGACTAAATATACTGTCTGGAGAGACCGGAGCCGGAAAATCAATCATCATAGGCTCTATCAATCTGGCGCTTGGTGAAAAAGTGCAAAAGGAGATGCTAAGAGACAATGAAAAGCCTGCTTTTGTGGAGCTTATTTTTTCAGTTGAGGACCCAAAGATTATAGAGGCTTTAAGGGAGCTTGATGTGGAGGTCGAGGACGGATGCGTGATTTTAAGCCGTAAAATCACACAGTCGCGCGCAGTCGGCAGGGTAAACGGTGAAGCCGTGTCTGTTTCGCGAATGAAGGAAATAGCCTCATATCTCATAGATATCCACGGTCAGCATGAGCACCAGTCACTTTTATCAAAGAAAAAACACCTTGATATACTTGATGAGTACGCAAAGCAGCCGCTTGGAGATAAAAAGCAGCAGCTTTCAGTCACATATAAAGCATATAGGGCGCTTAAGGATGAGTATGAAAAGTCAAATATCGACAATGAAGAAAGAAGCCGTGAGCTGTCATTCCTTGAGTACGAGGTGAAGGAGATAGAAGAAGCTTCCCTGGTGTCTGGTGAGGATGAGGAGCTTGAGGCGCAGTTTAGGAAGTTTTCAAACGGAAAGAAAATCATGGAGGGCGTAAATGCTGCATATTCTGCCACAGGAGGCGAGATGGAGAGTGCCTCAGAGCTTATTGGCAGGGCGGTAAGAGAGCTGTCACTGGTATCAGGTTATGATGAGGATGTGGAAGCTCTGGAGAGTCAGCTGTCAGAGATAGACAGTCTGCTTTCTGATTTTAATCACGAGATATCAGGATATATATCACAGGCTGAGTTTGACGAGGAGACCTTCTATGAGACACAAAAGCGTCTGGATGAGATAAATCATCTAAAGAGCAAATACGGCAACTCAATTGATGATATACTGATAGCACTCAATGAAAAGAGGGAGCGTATCAGTGTCCTGAACGATTATGATTCTTATTTACAGAAATTAGAGCAGCAGCTTGCGAAAAAGGAAAAGGAGCTGGCACAGATATCGGATGAGGTATCAGAAATCAGACAAAAGAGTGCTGTAAAGCTTGTGTCAGAAATTAAATCAGCACTTAATGATTTGAATTTCCTTGATGTACAGTTTGATATGCAGTTTGACAGATTGCCGGACTATACGGCAAACGGCATCGATGCGCCGGAGTTTCTCATATCAACGAACCCCGGAGAGCCGCTTAAGCCGCTCGGCAAGGTAGCATCGGGAGGAGAGCTGTCGCGTATTATGCTTGGCATCAAGACAATCATGGCAGAAAATGACCACATTGAGTCGCTTATTTTCGATGAGATTGATTCTGGAATCAGTGGACGTACAGCTCAGATGGTCTCTGAGAAGATGAATGAGCTTGGCCGCAACCATCAGATTATATGTATCACACATCTGCCACAGATAGCAGCTATGGCAGATGCACATTTCCTTATTGAAAAAGCAGTCGAGAACAAATCCACGGTTTCAAGGATTCGAAGACTAACTGACAATGACAGCGTGGCTGAACTTGCCAGAATGCTCGGCGGTGCAAAAATCACAGATACCGTGATGGAGAGCGCACGCGAGATGAAAGCACTTGCCATGGAGAAAAAAATATGACATTATCAGTTTACGGCGCGGTTGATTACCAGTATATCACCGGTGGTCAGCCGTACGTTTCCGTTTGGGATGATTACCTGCCCATTTCTTTGGATCATTATTATAATCTCATTGTGTTTTTTTGATATTTCAGACAGCAGTTTATTGTTATATCTGCTGTCTTTTTCTATTATTTTTTCCACCAGTTTTATACCATGCACCTCATCAGGTGTGATGGCACTAAGCACGAGCACATCATTTTGCAGAATTATTGTTTCACCGTCCGGTATTATATTCTGCTCACCTCTTCGTATAAGCACAATCAGTGTCTCAGGAGGCAGCGTCAGGTCCTTTAGCTTGTGGCCACACCACAGATGATTTTCCGGTATGGTAAGCTGTATGAACTGGATGTCTGCTTCCTCGGAGTAATCATTGAAGGTCTTCATTACATCGGCTGTTTTATCGAGCATATCAAGCTTTCGCGATATCCATGGGAGCATTGAGCCCTGAAGCAGTATTGAAAAGAGTACTATCATAAATATTATGTGGAAGGTGTCGAGGTCATCATTGGTGGCGGTATATGCCATGATGGAAAACACTATGGATGCGGCTCCTCTTAAGCCGGACCATGAGACAAGCAGCTGCTGTTTTATTTTGCTGCGAAATGGTGTGAGCACAAGTGCGACAGAAAGAGGTCTTGCCACAAAGGTCAGCCACATAAATATTAAAAGTGCCGGTACTATGACGTGTGGCAGCTTTGATGGGAAAGAAAGCAGACCAAGCAGAAAGAAAATAAGCATCTGCATGAGTCCTGTTATGCCATCAAAGAAATTCACCAGATTCTTTTTATTTTCTATTTCTGTGTTACCGAGTATAATGCCGACTATATAGGCACTTAAGAAGCCGTTTCCGTCAAAGTAAGCAGGCAGGGCATACGATATCAGAGCAATTCCCACCATGAAAATCGCATCAAACCCCGAGCTTTTGAAGCGTATATATCGAAGGAGCATGATGGAAAGCTTTGCAATCAGGACGCCGAAGATTATGCCGAAGGCAAGCTGCTTTACTATGAGTATGGCAATATTTCCCGGGCTTGCGCTGCCCTGAGAAATGGATATAAAAGCAACTGTGAGCATATAGGCACATGGGTCATTACTACCGCTTTCCACTTCAAGAAGAGAGGCGGTATTGTATTTCAGATTCAGCTTTTTCGAACGCAGTATGGAGAAAACGCTCGCTGCATCAGTTGATGAAATCAGCGCACCGAGGAGAAAGCTTATTTCCCAGCTCATATTAAGGGCAAAGTGACAGAACAGCCCTGTGAGAAAGCATGTGATAATAACACCGATGGTGGACAAAAGCACAGACTTAACGGCAACAGCCTTTGCACGCTGCCAGTTGGTGCCAAAGCCGCCATAGAACATGATAAATATCAGCGCGGTAGAGCATATCTGTTCAGCGAACGCGTAATTGTCGAAATCTATCTTCATTATTCCGTCAGAGCCAAAAAGCATGCCGAGCACGATAAAGGCTAAAAGTGCCGGAATGCCTATGCGATTGGAGACACGATTTAGCAGGATACATAAGAAGATTACTATGGATGTGATGAGCAGGTATGTATTCATGGAATCCCTCCTTTATTAAATGGTGATTTAAGAATTATAAAGCTATTACAGTATTTATTTGTAACTAACAACGTGGGAATAATATGTGAAATTTATAATAAACATATAAATATATCGAAATTATATAGGAAAACACCTAAACTGTCAAACTATACTGGTTTTTGCTCAAAATAATTTGGAATAGTTAGAATGAGATAATAAGATATTAAAAGAATAAAAGAAAAATTACAGGAGCATACTAATCCAAATGGAGGTAATAGTATGCGGAAGTTTTTTGGAAAATTTGTGAGTGTCACGCTGGCTGCAGCAGTGATAGCTATGTTTGCACTAAGCAGTGATGATAAGTGGTGCAGCAGGGTAGATAAGGCATTTGATGAAAGTGCATTAGGAAGTTTTTTAAATGAATCAAAGGCCGGATATGGAAGATATGCGACAGGGCTTCCGGGACAGGCGGCCAGTGTATTGGCTGATTCGGGCGAGAATGGTGAAAATGGTGAAAACGGCGGAACCGGTGAAAACAGTGGAAACGGTGGAACCGAACAAGGCATAGGACAGACAGCAGATACAGCATCAACTCACAGAGATTATGAAGAGACAGATAAAATAAGTGCTGGAATAAGTGTTGAGGGCGTATATGCCTGTGGCAGGCTGACCGGTATATATGAGCAGACAGAGGGAGTGCTTGTAGTGAATACGACGGAGGTGACAGACGAGGATGGAAAAAAAGTCAATCCGGCAGATAAAAAGGTGCAGTGCGGTGATTATATCCTATCTGTCAATGGACGCACTGTGGCAGACAAGGAGGAACTTTCTGAAGCTGTGAATGATATTATGAAGCAGCATGATGAAAGTCATGAAGATAAAAGTACCGTAAACATTAAATTTCTTCGAGGCGGTGAGAAAATGTCAGCGGATATCACGCCTGTGAGGATGGATGATGGCAAATACTATATGGGAATATGGGTGAAGGATGATCTGGCAGGAATCGGTACTATCACTTATTATACAAAGGACGGCCGTTTTGGAGCGCTGGGGCATGGAATAGGAGACGGAACGCAAAGCGGCAATCTCTTGTATGCAAACAGTGGTGATTTGTACAGCATGAAGCTTACCAAAATCAAAAAGGGAAAAGCCGGCGCGCCGGGCGAGATAGGCGGAGTGGTATATTTTGGCAAAAAAAGCCATATAGGCACACTTGACTGCAATAGTAATCTGGGAATTTACGGACAGCTTGACAGCGATGAATTGTCGGAATATGCCGCAGAGGATACGTATTATCCGGTTGCCGGCAAGGATGAGATACACACAGGCAGTGCACAGATGATATCGGAAATATCAGGAAAACTTGAAAAATATAATCTGGAAATAACAAATATAGATAAAAAAGCGACAGATACAAACAAGGGAATGGAGCTTAAGGTGACAGACGACAGGCTGATAGAGCTCTCCGGTGGCATAGTGCAGGGCACATCCGGAAGCCCTATCATACAGGATGGTAAAATAATAGGAGCAGTCACCCATGTGTTTGTCGATGATCCGACCGGAGGCTACGGCATCTGCATTGATGAGATGCTGTAATTACTGCTCCATTCTGCGAAGCTCAGGTAGCACAGTGCCAAGCATGGTTACAAAGCAGATGCTTCCGCCAATCACGTTTGATACAGGCTCTGCCATAAACACACCGTCGGTTCCCATACCAAAGGAGTAAGGCAGAATATATGTCAGCGGTACAACGATGAACACCTTGCGAAGCAGGGAGAAAAATATAGCCCGCTTCTTTTTGTTCAGTGATTTAAAGGTGGTCTGTCCGATGTACTGCAGATCCATAAATATGAATGCCGCAAAGTAGATATTCAAAGCCTTCACCGCATCATCCATAAGGGTGGAATCGGAACTGAAAATTGCAATCAGGGCATGAGGGGCAAGTATAATCACACTCCACATGACAGCTGTATATAGAAGCACGAGCAGTCCCATAGTGAAAATAGATTTTCTCACCCGGGCCGGCCTTTTGGCGCCATAGTTGTAGCTTAAAACAGGAGATGAACCCTCCACAATTGCATAAATTGGAGTCTCGACCATCTGCCTGATGCTTGATACGATGGTCATTACCGATATGTACAAATCGCCACCGGTCACTGAAAGCACATTGTTGCAGCATATAGATACCAGGCTGTTTGTGAGCTGCATGACACAGCCTGAGGTTCCAAGGCTTATGATGTCCTTTGCATAGCGCGTGTTTTCACTGAATTCAGAGAGTGTCATAAGGCGCACCTTAAGCTCAGCCTTTTTCCTAAGAAAGTGAAGCACATAGAGAGCAGACAGTATTTGTGAGATGACCGTAGCAATAGCTACTCCTTTGATACCGAAATTAAATCCAAATATAAAAAGCGGGTCTAAAACCAGATTGGCAACGGCTCCGATTGCAACAGACAGCATGCCGGTAGTGGAGTAGCCCTGAGCGTTGATAAAGGGATTCATGCCGGTTGAAATCATGGATGGGAGTGTTCCTATCAAATAAATGAGCAGGTATGGCAGAGCGTATTTGAGAGCATTTTCAGATGCGCCAAACACGATTAAAAGAGGCTTTGCAAAAATCATGCACAAAGCTGTAAAAACGACTGCGAATGTGCAGACCATTGTAAAGCTCGTATTCATTATAGTATTGGCGGCTCTGTCATCACTCATGCCTCTTTTTATTGAAAAAAGCGGAGCACCACCGCTTCCAAAGAGATTGGAGAAAGCGATTGTCAGCATTATAATAGGAAAGCAAAGCCCCACAGCACCGAGTGCAGTGGTTCCCATATCCGGTATGCGGGCAATGTATATGCGGTCTACTATATTGTACAACAGGCTTAGAATCTGGGCTGCCAGCATGGGCAGAGCAGCCTGCAATATATTTTTCTTTATTGAATCATTATCAAAATCTATTTTTTTCATTGTGAAACCTCTTTTTGATTTGCTTCGCCCATTATATCACCTCATATAAAAAAATCAAATGCTCAGCAAGTTTTGATATAGATTTTATTTATGACAAACTAAAAGAAAAATATATTTTACAATGACAAAAAACTACAGTAATATATGGAATATAAAAATTACAAATTATTGAATAACCATATATACCGGAGGATAACATGAAGATTACACAGATACATACAAACAAACCACAGTCGCTCTCCTTTGAGATATTTCCACCAAAGAAAGAGGAGGACTTCAAAAATATAGACGAGATGCTTGAGATACTCTGTGATTGTCATCCTGAGTACATCAGTGTGACATTTGGTGCAGGCGGCAGCTCAAACAATAACAAGACTATCGAGATTGCGAAGAAAATCAAGAACCAGTACAATGTGGAGCCGGTCGTACACCTTACATGTCTGTGCTATAACAAGGCAGAGATAGATGAGTTCACCAGACAGCTTTCATATGAGGGCATTGAGAATATCCTGGCTTTAAGAGGAGATAGAAATCCGAACGTGCCTGCAAAGGAGGATTTTCTCCATGCAAGCGACCTTATTAAGTACATAAAGGAAACCACAGGTGATCAGTTCTGTATCGCAGGTGCGTGCTACCCGGACATCCATCCGGAGGCAGCTGATAAGGTAGATGATATTAAGAATCTTAAGAAAAAGGTTGATGCCGGTGCAGAGCTTCTTTTATCGCAGCTCTTCTTTGACAATGATACCTTCTTCAATTTTGCTGAGGATTGCAGGCTTGCAGGTATCAATGTGCCTGTTATCCCAGGCATCATGCCTTGTATCAATGCGGCTCAGATTCAGAGAATGGTCACAATGTGCGGAGCAAAGTTCCCGGAGAAGTTCCAGAAGATTGTGCACAGATACGGAGACAACAAGGCTGCACTTTTTGATGCCGGAATGTCTTACTGCGAGAGTCAGATAATTGAGCTTTTAGCTAATGATGTGGAGGGAATTCATCTTTACACTATGAACAATGTGAGAGTTGCAAAGCGTTTAACAGAAGGCATTAAAAACCTTATTTAGGACGTTTATATAATAGTACGGAACGCAAGCCCTGGGTACCACGGGCGCACACGTACTCCTGCCGTCGCTACGCTGCGTGGCTAAGATACTGTACGAAATTATGCTTGATAGGTTTCTATGCTTGACGAAACCGTCGAAACGCGCCGTCCGTGGCGCGGTTCTCCTCGCCCCTGCGTCCATGCAGGGGCGTTTCTGTGTCTCTTGGGCATAATTTCTACAGTATCTAAGCCGCTCCGCTATGCGCTCCGGCGGGAGTACGTGTGCGCCCACGGTACCCGGGGCTTACGTTCCTTACGCTGTGACAGAATTCTTACAGTATCTTGACAGTGTAGCGTAGCACTCACGACACCTGCCATGTCCTACCACACAAGAATAAATAATATCAACCGTTGCAAAAAGTACTCTAGATGATTATAATAGGTATATTAGATTTGTAAATGGAAACAATGTCCATATTAAATCGAAATTAAATTATATAATATATTAAGGAGACAGTAGAAAATGAAAGAAAAATCAAGAAGCACTTTTTCCGGCAACATTGGGTTCGTTCTTGCGGCAGCCGGCAGTGCGGTAGGACTTGGAAATATATGGAGGTTTCCGTATCTGGCAGCAAAGGACGGAGGAGGACTTTTTCTGCTGGTGTATCTGATACTTGTTCTGACCTTTGGCTTTGCATTGCTTACCACTGAGATTGCAATAGGACGTAAGACCGGACAGGGACCGCTCACCGCGTATGGTCTTATCAATCCAAAGGGCAAGTTTATCGGTGTGCTTGCGTGTATAGTACCGGCTATTATTCTGCCTTACTACTGTACTATAGGTGGATGGGTTTTAAAATACTTTACACTTTTCATTACAGGAAGCGGTAAAAATGCGGTTGCGGATGGATATTTCACAGGCTTTATCACAGGCCAGTGGGCACCAATCATATTTGGAGTGGTGTATCTGCTTATAACAGCAGCAGTTGTCATTGGCGGAGTCAATAAAGGTATCGAGCGCTTCAGCAAGGTGCTCATGCCTATCCTTGTTGTGCTTATTTTTGCAATCGGTATTTTCTCGCTGACGCTCCATTATAAGGAGGCATCAGGCGCAGTAAGAAGTGGTCTTGAGGGTCTTAAGATATATGTGGTTCCTGACTTCAAGGGACTTACAATGCAAAAGCTTGCCACAGTATTTGTTGATGCGCTCGGTCAGCTGTTTTACTCAATCAGTGTGGCTATGGGAATCATGGTTGCATATGGTTCGTATGTCAAGAAGGAATCAAAGCTCATGGGCTCAATCAACCAGATCGAGATTTTTGATACACTTGTTGCATTCCTTGCAGGTCTTATGATTATTCCGGCAGTATATGTATTTATGGGTCGTGACGGCATGTCAGCAGGACCGGGGCTTATGTTTATATCACTGCCAAAGGTATTTAATGAAATGGGAATAGCAGGAGATATCGTTGGACTGATATTCTTCATGATAGTTGCATTCGCAGCAGTCACATCGTCTGTATCAATTATGGAGGCTATTGTATCGAGTCTTATAGACAGATTTCACTGGAGCCGCAGAAAAAGCGCAATTTTAGTCACGGTATACGGTCTGATTGCAGAGATAATAGTCTGCCTTGGCTACAATAAGCTCTATATGGAGGTTAAGCTTCCAAACGGCACAGTCGGACAGATACTTGATATCATGGATTATGTAAGCAACAATGTGCTTATGCCAATCGTTGCACTTGCCACATGTATCCTCGTTGGCTGGATAGTAAGTCCAAAGGTAATAATAGATGAGGTGACACGCGGAGGCAGCAAATTCACCAGAAAAGGGCTTTATATAATCATGGTTAAATTTATTGCACCGGCATTCCTGCTTATACTGTTGCTGCAGGCACTCGGAATCGTTACTTTTTAGTTTTGAAATAAATTTATTGTATATTTTATATAAATACCCTTGAAATACAGCCATCATAATGGTAGTATTTTACTAAATGATGAAAGAGGGGGAGCCACTATGGCTTTTAGACGAGAGAAAAAGCGTATCGGTGATATGCTTATAAATGAAAATGTAATTACTCAGGAGCAGCTGGAAAAGGCTCTGCCTATAGCCAAAGAAAAGCATAAGAAGATAGGAGAAACACTCATTGAGCTTGGATTCACCAATGAGCTTGAGATAGCAAAGGCATTGTCACAGCAGCTGGGACTGGAGCTTGTTAATGTGAGCGCAATCAACATACCTGAGGAGGTGCAAAACCTTGTCAGTGAGACAGTGCTTAGAAAGCATGTTATGATACCATATGCATTTGACAAGAATAATGCCAATGTAGTGCATGTGGCCATGGCTGATCCTATGGATATGGTTGCGCTTGATGATTTTTCAATTGTTACCAATCTACAGGTTGAGCCTGCGGTAGCGACAGGCAGAGACATACTTTTGACGCTTGACAAATATTACGGTGATACAGAGGCTATGAAAGCGGCTCAGGAGTATGCGAGGGAGAGAAAAGAGCGTGAGCAGAAAAATGCCGAGGCTGAGGAAGCTACCAGCAAGGATGTCAACAATTCGCCGGTAGTTTTACTTGTCAACTCTATCATTGAGCAGGCAGCCAGACTCAGGGCCTCAGATATACATATAGAGGCACTGGAAAATAAAGTCAGGGTGCGATACAGAATTGATGGTGCGCTTTATGAGAAGGCAGCATATAGTATACATTTGCTTTCTGCAATTATTACACGACTTAAAATTATAGGTGGTATGGATATTTCCGAGAAACGTAAGCCGCAGGACGGCCGTATCACTATGGAGATAGACAAGATAGAGTATGATATCCGAGTATCAATCCTTCCGACAGTATTCGGTGAGAAATGCGTTATGCGACTTGCGCAGAAAAAGGCACTTACAAGAGATAAAAAGGAGCTGGGATTTTCAGACGAAGAGCTTAAGGCCTTTGATCATATACTGATGAATACAAACGGTATCATCCTTGTTACAGGACCTACAGGAAGTGGTAAGTCAACCACACTTTACACGGCACTTTCAGAGCTCAACAAGGAGGATGTAAATATCATCACAGTTGAGGATCCAGTCGAGGCCAATATAGATGGAATAAACCAGGTACAGGTAAATAATAAAGCTGACCTGACATTTGCATCAGCACTTCGTTCCATTCTGCGACAGGATCCGGACATCATTATGATTGGTGAGATTCGAGATCAGGAGACAGCACAGATTGCAGTACAGGCGTCAATCACAGGACATCTTGTGGTCAGCACACTGCATACCAACAGCTCGGCAAGTACTATTTCACGATTGGAGGACATGGGAGTTGAAAGTTATCTGCTTGCGGATTCGGTAAAGGGAATCATTGCACAGCGACTTGTAAGAAGACTTTGTCCGGCATGTAAGAGAGAGCATCTGTTGACAGAGGAGGAAAAGGCCTTTATGAATATACCGGCATTCCGTCCGGTAAAGATTTATGAGCCATGTGGCTGTGAAAAATGTGCCAATACAGGCTACAAGGGACGAATCGGTATATATGAGATAATGACCATAACACCAAAGATAAAGTCACTTATTTCAAAAGGTGTTGATATAGAGGATATAAACAAGGCTGCATGTGATGAGGGCATGCATACACTTAGACAGAGTGCAGAGAAGCTTGTACTCGAAGGAGTTACTTCATTCCAGGAAATGTTAAAGACCACGTTTGAAAACTAAGGGGGAAAAGAAAATGCAGATAGTAGACATTTTAAAAGCAGCGCAGCAACAGAACTCATCGGATATACATATCGTACCGGGAAATCCGGTTATGCTTAGAATTGACGGAAAGCTTGTACCGCAGGGAAATCAGGTTCTTACCAATGTTGAGACGGACAACCTGCTTTCTCCAATTGTTCCGCAGGAGCTTAAAGATGAGCTAAAGGAGAAGGGAGAGCTTGATTTTGCTTTTTCGGTGGAGGGCTTTTCAAGAGTCAGAGCCAATGTGTTCAGGCAGAGAGGTTCATATGCAGCAGCACTTCGTATTCTCTCATATGATGTGCCTACACCGCAGCAGCTTGGCATACCACAGTCGGTTGTCAATCTTACCACAAAGATGAGAGGACTTGTCCTCGTGACAGGAGCTACAGGAAGTGGTAAGTCGACCACATTGGCAAGTCTTATAGATGTCATTGCATCAAGAGATTCCAAAAATATAATCACGCTTGAAGATCCTATTGAGTACCTGCACTCAAGGCGCCGCTCTATAGTGGAACAGCGAGAGGTTGGAAAGGATACACTCTCATATGCTGCAGCCCTGAGAGCTGCACTGCGACAGGATCCGGATGTAATACTTGTAGGAGAGATGCGAGATCTTGAAACTATATCTACAGCTATTACAGCGGCGGAGACAGGACATCTTGTATTTTCTACACTGCATACTAACAGTTCATCAGATGCAATTGACCGTATGATTGACGTTTTTCCACCACACCAGCAGCAACAGATACGAGTGCAGCTCTCAGGAGTTTTAGAGGGAATTGTTGCACAGCATCTGCTTCCAATGGTAAATGGCGGACGAATTGCAGCATTTGAGGTGCTCCTTGCAAACAATGCCATCAGAAACTTAATTCGTGAGGCAAAAGCATTTCAGATTCCATCTATCATACAGACCTCAAAGAGAGAGGGTATGATGATGATGGATGACTGTATTTTACAGTATTACAGCCAGGGCCTTATAGCGCCGGAGACTGCAGTTGCATATGCACATGATCCGGTAAGCATGGCTAGCCGTGTACACCTTTACTATTGATGGTATAATCGTATGTATTTTACTATTATGGTATAATGTTGTGGAGTCTTAATAAATTATGATTTAATTTATCTGGAGGTTGCACAGAATAGGTATAAGGAGGAGAAGAAAGTGGCTGACTGGACATATCAGATTATAGACCAGAGCGGAAAAGAAAGAAAAGGAAATATAGTAGCCGAGTCAGAAGCAGAGGCAAAAAATAAGCTTAAGATGGATGGAAACATGGTCATAAGCCTCACCAAGGCAACAGCACTGACCAAGGAAATCTCGTTCAGTGTAGGAGGAAAGGTAAAGCCGAGAGACCTATCAGTATTCTGCCGCCAGTTCACCAGTATGGTCAATGCCGGTGTTACGATTCTTGATACGCTGGATATGCTATCCGATCAGACTGAGAACAAGGTCATGGCGAAAGCTATCAGAGGTGTTCATGCCGAGATTCAAAAAGGTGAGACTCTCTCGGATGGTCTGAAAAAATATCCGAATGTTTTCCCTGACATCATGGTGAGCATGGTTGCGGCAGGAGAAGCATCCGGCAAGATTGATGTAGCTTTTGACAGAATGTCTGCACACTTCGAGAAATCAGCAAAGCTTAACGGCATGATAAAAAAAGCGGCAGTTTATCCGATTATCGTTGTGATTGTGGCTATTGCGGTTGTTATTGTAATGCTTGTAAAGGTCATCCCAAGCTACTCGGAGATGTTCAATGACCTGGGAACAGAGCTGCCGGGCATCACAAAGGCAGTTGTTGCGATGAGTGATTTTGTCACCGGATACTGGTATATTGTGATTGCTGTCATAGCAGCAATTGTTATAGCCATCAAGCTTTATAAGCAGACTGACAGCGGCCAGATGTTCTTTGGTAATCTCGCAAGAAAGGTTCCGGTTTTCGGAAAGCTAAACATCAAGACAGCAGCCAGTAACTATGCGCGTACACTTTCCACACTTGTGTACTCAGGACTTCCGATGATTGAAGCCCTTGGTATCACTGCTGACACCATGAAGAATGCGCTTTACAAAAAAGCCCTGAAAAATGCAAGGGAAGAAGTGAGTAAGGGTGTTCCGCTGTCTGAGCCAATCACTGCGTGTGGATTGTTTCCACCTATGGTTTCACACATGACCAAAATCGGTGAGGAGACCGGTGACTTGGAAGGCATGCTTACCCGACTGGCAGACTACTATGATGAGGAAGTTGAGTTGGCTACCCAGACAGTTATGGCAGCTATTGAGCCTATGATTATCCTTGTTCTGGCACTTATTGTTGGTGTGCTTGTGGCAGCCGTTATGGCTCCTATGCTTACCATGTATCAGGCTATGGACAGCTTATAAAATAAAAAAGAAGCAGACTTTGAGTGTGAAGCTCAAAGGCTGCTTTTTTGGTGCAGAGACATTGGCAGTAGGACGGGGCTTCATCCCATGAGCCCTGGCTGGTGCACATTCTCTCGCGTGAGCTACGCTACACTGCCAAGATACTGTAGGAATTATGTTTTATAGGGTATCTAGGCAACTTCGCTATTCGCTCACGAGAGAGAGAGCGTGCCCTAGCCGGTCTCAGGGAGATAAAGCCCCTTACGCTGTGGCAAAAAAAGAAAAAATTTGATGACAAAGCAGCACCTCTATGCTACAATCAACTCAAAGCATTATATTTCTGTAAGCAGCACCACATGACAGTTTTTTACAGGTGCACACCACTTTGAAGAGGGCAGACCACTTCGCATCATTCTACAAAGGACATGGAAGTTTTCAATGCTTTAATTACCCATTAACAGCAGGAAAATTGAAATGCCGTATGTAGACAGAATACAGAAAGTGCAGCCAGAGGGCAGTTAGAAGCCCGATAATGTAGTCAGAAGACAGATGAACTGTATACAGTGTGATAATCATAATGTAAACATATAGAAAACATAAAGAAGGACAGCACATGTATACCTTGTAAACTGTACCACTGTACCCTCATTGGCACCAAATTTTCCTGCTCACACAAGAGAACAGGAGGAGAAGGATTGAGCGCAAAGGACTCAATGGCAAAGGAATACTTTGCTGACAATGCCAGGTTTGCTGATCTGTGCAACAATATACTGTATGGAGGAAGAGAGGTCATCCTGCCGGAAAACCTTAAGGAAAGGGACACGACAGAGGTTCTGACCGCACTAGGGCTTGACAAAAAGACCATAGCGATGCAGAAGATGAGGGACATCTTCAAAAATGCCAGCATCAAATATACCGGCAAATCATATGTCGTACTGATAGGAGTAGAAAATCAGTCCGATATACACTATGCCATTCCGGTAAAAAACATGTTTTATGATGTCATGGCATATGGAAATCAGGTAAAGGAAACAGCAAAAAAGCACCGAAAAGAAAAGGATACAGCAACATCAGATGAATTTCTCTCGGGATTTACGAAAGAGGATAAGCTGATACCGGTGATTACGATTACAGTATATCTCGGAACAAAGGAATGGGATGGTCCAAGGAAGCTGTCGGATATGTTTGGTGATGTGGATGAAGAGCTTCTGCCATTCATACCGGATTACAGAATTAATCTGCTGGCACCGAGGGAGATAACAGACTTTACCGGATTCAGGACATCAATCAGGCAGCTTTTCGAGGTACTGAAGAATGCATATGATAAAGAAAAGATGCAGGAAGTGCTGCAGAATGATGAAAAGTTTAGCAAGGTGGACAGAGAGACGGTTGAGGCAATCAACCTGTTTGCAGGAACGGATATAGACATAGATGAGAAAGAAGAGGTGATTGATATGTGCAAGGCATGGGAAGAACAGAAAAATGAAGGCAGAGAATTAGGCAGAGAAGAAGGTCGAGAATTAGGCAGAGAAGAAGGCAGAATTCGTCAGGCAAAAATAACAGCTTTGAAACTTCAGAAAAAAGGTCACTCAATAGAAGATATAGCTGAATGTGTGGATTTTGATGAGGAAACTGTAAAAAAATGGCTTGTGAGCTAATATTGTAGTGAAATGTAAATTAGAGGAAGCAATCTTTGGGCGAGAACTCGGAGGTTGCTTCCTCTTTTGCTGACAGTAGGATGGGGCTTCATTCTCTACAAACGGCTGGCAAATATACTCTCGGGTGAGCGAATAGCGGAGCTGCTTAGATACTGTTGAATTATGCGCATGAAACACAGAAATGAACTGCCACTGGGATGTAATATATCGTTGCTGTTCAAACGCAAGCTTGACACCACGCTGTCAAGCTATGCGCCAATAAATCAACTATTGTCAGATTACAGCCCCCTGCCTCGTAGAGGCACTTTTAATGGGCTGTAATCGTTACTGGTCACACTGATGTTGTGAGCAGTAATGGGCAAGGAGAACCGCGCCACGGACGGCGCGGTTCGACGGTTTCGTCAAGCATAGAAAATCTAAAAGCATAATTCCTACAGTATCTTGGCAGTGTAGCGTAGCTCTCACGAGAGTGTATGCGTTAGCCGGTCACATGGGATGAAGCCCCTTATGCTGTGGCGGAGTATAGCTCTGGAAAAAAATTTTATTGAAAAATATGATATAAATGCAATAAAACGGATGAAATTTGGTTAAAATTGCTAAAAAAGGCGAAAAAAATTATACAGCAATGATACTATTGTACTAGAAAATAACTTGCAATATGCTTTGATTTATGGTACAATGAGCGCATACAAACCAAAGAGATGCTGATAGGGCACAGCTCTTTGCACAAAAACCATGTTATAATGAAAAGGAGAAAAGAACTATGGTAAAGAATGTATTTAAAAAGTTAGGAAAGAAACAGAAGAACAACAAAGGTTTCTCTCTCGTAGAGCTTATTGTTGTAATCGCCATCATGGCAGTGCTTGTAGGTGTACTTGCTCCACAGTTTATCAAGTATGTTGAGAAGTCTAGACAGTCAACAGATATGCAGAGTGTACAGCAACTTAAGTCTTCGGTAGAAACTGATATTTCAGATAATGAGAATGTTACTTCTGTAACTATTGCAATTAGTGGCAAAAAAGCAACTACTACAATTACTGCAAGCTCAGGTACGGTCACACCATCTACTTCAAGTGCTGCATTAAAGTCTAGTGGATGGCCAACAATAACATATACATTAGATCCGGGAACAGGCGCGTGGTCAACAACTGCTACTGCAACTACAAATACAAAAAATCCTAAGAAGGATATGAATGAAGTATTTTCAATAAGTAAATAAAAAGATATAGCTGAATAATTACTAAAAGGACCACCAACCATGACCACAGAACTGATACCTATCTACATCTTAATATTTGCATTCGGTATAGTTATAGGCAGCTTTCTAAATGTCTGTATTTACCGTATACCGCAGCATGAGACAGTGGTGACCGAAAGGTCCCACTGCATGAGATGCGGGTATCAGCTCGCGTGGTACGATATGGTGCCGGTTTTCAGCTGGCTGTTTCTTCGTGGCAGATGCCGCAAGTGCAAAGAACCGATATCACCTCAATACCCTATTATTGAGGCACTAAACGGTATATTATACATAGTAGTTTTTGCAGTAAATGGACTTGAGCTTACGAGTATCATCTACTGCTTTCTTACATCTGCACTCATAGTTCTGAGTGTGATAGACTGGAGAACATATGAAATTCCATTAGGAATCAATATATTTATACTGGTGCTTGGAATCCTGCATGTGTTTTTAGACCATGATAACTGGTCTGAATATGTGATAGGATTCTTTTGCGTCAGTTTATTCCTTGAAATCCTTCTTCTTGTAAGTGGAGGAAGAGCCATAGGTGGCGGAGACGTCAAGCTCATGGCATGTGCAGGCCTTGCGATAGGCTGGCAGAATATTACATTAGCATTTTTCTTAGGATGCATCATCGGTTCCGTGATACATCTGATTCGTATGAAAGTGACAAACGCAGGCAACAGACTTGCGATGGGACCGTACTTGGCAGCCGGAATATTTATTTCGATGCTATGGGGTGAGAAAATGATATCGGCATATTTGACACTCGCAGGCTTTTAAAAAACGTGTTATAATATAGCGTACTTAATATAAAACAGGCAGTACGACCAGCAGTGAGACAAAAGCAGAGAAGACACAGATATACCGAAATATATATATAGAATGTTTGTAACTGAGCAGTTACGAATGTTTTACAGATGTATACAGTGTAAAACAAAGATAAACACGGAGGACTAGGTTATGGCAAATAGGGTACTCGGTATTGAAATAGGGGAGAACCTTACCAGAGTAGTTGAGATTGATTACAAAGCAAAAAATCCCAAGATTTACAATATGTTCGGCTTTCCGACACCACCGGGGATGATTAATGATGGAGTGGTACAGCCGGATGGGATGTTTCGTTCTATCTTATACAGTAAGCTGAAGGAAAAGAAGATTTCCACCAAAAAAGCTGTTTTTGTGTTAAATTCTGCGCGTATAGCAAGCAGAGATATTGAGCTTCCACTTGTTAAGGAAAAACAGCTTAAGGAAATGATTGCAATGAATGCATCGGATTATTTTCCGGTGGATTTGAGCCAGTACAAGCTGGTACATCAGATTATAGAGAAGATTGACAGACCGGAAGAAAAGAAATTACGTCTTTCGGTTATTGCTGTGCCTAATGATCTTATTTTGTCGTATGGTGCTCTTGCAGCTGATTGCAGGCTGCAGCTTGTAGCACTTGACTATAGTGGAAATGCCATCAAGCAGCTCATGAGAAGAGAGATTCCCGGAGATGTGAAGGTGACTGTCAAGGTGGATGAGGTTTCTACCACACTGACTGTAATGGATGGAAGCATGGTAAAGCTGCAGCGCAATGTCAACCATGGACTTGCTGATGCTATTGAGACGATTCAGGATAGTGAGCTTTTTGGAGAGTATCTGTCATTTACCGATGCAGTTGATGTGGCACGCAGAAAGACCTGCCTTGCAATAAGGCCTGATGGCACAGTACCTGATGAGCCGGCGAGCGGCGGCATGGATCCTATGGGGCATGAGATTGATTCTGAGCGCTTTAAGAAGCTTCGCCTGAATGTATCATATTCACTTTCCAATCTGATAAGCAGTCTCGGACGAGTTATAGACTATTATCAGTCGAGAAACTCAGATACTCCTATCGAGAGAATTTTCCTCATTGGCTTAGGTGCTGATTTCAGCGGACTCTCAAAGCTTTTGACCAATGAGCTGAATGTCAAGGTGGTTCCGCTTCAGCAGTTTGACGGTATACATGTGGCAAGGAGCATAAACCTCGCAGAGGCAAAGCTGGCAGAGTATTTCAACTGTGTCGGATGTTCACTGAGCCCGCTTGATATACTTGACAGTAAGAAAAACAAGGGAATCGGTGCTCCGATTATGGCAGGAACAGCTGCAGGTGCTATGCCACCCGGAGGCGCACAGGCAGGTATGCAGGGAAAACCACCTGTTGGTCCTGATGGAAAGCCTCTTCCGGTACCGGCAGGGGAGGAAGCCGAAAAGCCTGTTTCTTTTGCAGTGCAGCTTCTCATTTTTGGCTTGTGTGTGGTAGTTGCAGTTGGTATCACGGCATACAGCATTTTTTCAAATCTTGTTTTAACTTCAGACAATATGACACTTAAAGCGCGTGTTTCTGATTTGTCATATGCACAGAATATATATGATGTGTACAACCAGACCAAGAAGGACTATGACTGGACTAAGCTTCTTGAGAGCGCCTCATCCAACAAGAATGATGAGATAACGGGCTTCGTGGATGAGCTGGAGCAGAAGCTTCCGTCAGAGGCCAAGCTTGTGAATATGTCTGTTACGACTGATGGTGTTTCGATGACCATCAAGACAGGCAGCAAGGATATAGCGGCTGATGTAATTGCACAGCTTCGTACATTTGAGAGTATCATGGTATCCAATGTGTCAACCATCACAGAGGAGGTTGATGAGACCGGTGCTTCAAAGGTTCAGTTCACAGTAGATTGTACATATGTAAAGGCAGACGACAGTGCTGCTTCTGAATCGGCGGATGGCACGGGCAGTGAGCCGGCTGATACCTCAGAGGATGCGTCATCGCAGGCACAGACACAGACGGATAGTGGTTCATCAGATACAGACAGTACAAATCAGTAGGGGGTGTTAGGATGTCAACGAGAGATAAAAAGTTACTTATTATATTAGCGGGTGTTGCCATTTTAGCACTGACATATTTTTTGATTTTTATTCCACAGTCCAATAAGAGGGATTCGCTCAAGAGTGAAAACATGAACCTGAAATCACAGTACAATCAGCTTTCAGCACTTGCGGCAAAGGCGGATGACTACACAAAGAAAACAAAGGATATGTCTGATGCCATGCAGCAGGTATATGACAATTTCCCTTCATATTTACAGATTGAAAACGGCATCATGGATGCGGTTGCTATAGAGAAATCTACCAATACAAATATTACAGAGCTTACAGTCGGTTCACCGACAGCTATTGATGTGAATAATCCGACAGGTGAAGCCGGTACAGATTCTTCGTCAGGAAGCAGTTCAGACAGCAGTACCACGGATAGCAGTAATGCAGACAGTTCGCAGAGCTCTCAGACCGCTGATGGCAACAGCTCTCAGTCACAGACAGGCGATGGCAGTGCATCTGATGGCAGTACATCAACAGGCTCTGCAAAGTCTACGGTTACAGGCTATCAGCTTTATGATGTCAGTACAGTTATGGCATTCAAGACAGAGTATCATGGGCTTAAGGCTATGCTTGGAGAGGTGATTGGTTCATCACAGAAGAAAACTATCAGCACGCTCAATGTGAGCTTTGATGATTCGACAGGCAAGCTGACAGGTGAGATGCTTGTGGATTCATATTTCCTGTATGGACTTGATAAGCCATATGAGGCACCATACATACCTGCAGTACCACATGGTACAAATAATCTGTTTGGTACAACAAACTAACTGATTATTATAATATTAGGTTATTAGATTAGCGGGTTATTGAGACCGTAAGTGATAAATATCAAATGTTAGATTATTGAGTTATGAGATAACAAAATACAAGAGGGGAGGAAGCAGATTTGAGAAAGCTAAAAAACGATGATCGAGGAGTAACACTTGTGGAGATTATTGTGTCGATTGCTATTCTCGCAATAATCGTGCTTCCTTTTTTGAATGCATTTGTCACAGCTACAAAGACCAATGTAAAGGCTAAAAACGAGATGAATGCTACACATCTGGCGACAAACATTATGGAGGGTATTGAAAAGAACTCCATGAAGACACTGGCATATCAGTTTAACTATCCGTCGGAGGGCTTTGATGTGGCGGACGGTTTTAATATATCAGATGGAAGCAGTGCATGTGAGCTTCTTAAGAAGTCGGGTAAGTTTGATAATGTAAAGAGGCTTGAGGATATCAGTGCTGAGATTGTAAACAAGGACGATGTCATCACTAGCTGTATCCACAAGACTGATGCATCAGCCAAAATAAGCGATACATCGCTTTGGAATTTCAGGGAGTCGGATGCGCACAAGTATTATTTCTATATGTCTGGTGTGCAGTCAGGCACAAAGAAATACAATGCTCTTGTGACAGTGGATGCAAAATCGGACGCAGAGTCGGACAATAAGGTTAAAAAGTACAACATGGACGAGGTAGCGGATATGTCGGCCATGGATGCAAATTTTGACTGCATGAGTGCAGACAAGTATTCTGCTACAAATATTATATATGCATTTAATAATATGCCTGGTGTAGGCGGCATCACTCAGCAGGATATCAAAAGAACTATCACCATAGATATAGAAAAGTATGGAGCTTCGAGTAATAAGGCTACCAAGGTTACGGTGTCGTATTCATATTCTATCAATAAGAATGGAGTAAGAAAGACTTTTCCGGATCCGAATAGTGCACTGAAGGATGATTATACCATGGTGATTTATGATAATTCTTCAGATACTGTGAACCATAATCTAAGGAATGTCTATCTGTTTTACAATCCATGGTACACATCTACAGGAACACTTTACAATACCTGCAACGATGTCATTATAATCAATAATAAGGACAAGCTGGACTGCACGGTAAACATTGTAAAGCAAAAGACTATATCGGATCAGTCAGAGTTGAGCACGAAGGAGAGTACATATAAGGCATATGTGAAGGTAAGTGAGCCGGGAAATCGTACAGGTCATGCTTATACTCATATAGCCACCAATCTGAATGTAAATATGGGAGCACCGGATAATCCACTACAGCCCGATCAAGCTATATATGGCTTTAATAACAATGTAATTCAGAATGATGTAAAGGCAATTGTCGATATAAAGAATCTGACAAAAAGCAATGCATCTGAAAGGCTGTATGATGTGAAGGTGGCTGTATACGAGAGCAAGGCTTCACTGGATGATATATTTAAGGATAAAGACCCGGTTGTTACGATGACCGGAAGCATGGGGTATTAATTATGAAGCGTAATGATAACCGTGGTGCTTCCTTTGTGATGGTTGTAGTTGCAATGGCTATAGTGGCTGTTTTAGCTGTGACTGTGCTGTGGATAGCGCTTATGAACCTCCAGATGAAGGTGACGGACGAAAAAAATACAGACAACTTTTACTCGGCAGAGGGTGTGCTGGATCAGATATGTACCGGTCTGCAGGGAGATATTTCCAAGGCTTACTCAGCAGGATATACAAAGGTTATGGAGAATTACTCTGACAGCAGCATAAATGAGGCCGGCAGACAGAGTATATTTGCGCAGGAGTATTTAAAGAGCTTAAAGGGAAGTCTTGAGTCTGACAATACCGGTATGCACTATAAAACTGAAAAGCTTAAAGACTATGTGGATAGTAAGCTCACAGACGAAAACTCAAAGCCACACGCTGTGGTCAAGGCGGTAAATGCCGATGAAAATGGAAATGGACTGCTCAAGGTATACAACAGCCGCGCAGTCATTAATGGCATCAGGGTAGAGTATACCGATGAAAAGGGATTTAAATCAATAATAGAAACAGATATTTCTCTGGGAGTTCCATCCATGAGCTTTACAGCATCGGGAGGAGTTCCGGAGCTTTTTACATATTCTCTTGTCGGAATTGAAGGACTGGATATTATATCAGGACTTAATAAAGTGAATCTATCCGGTAATCTCTACGCCGGCTGTGAAAATGCGGCAGGCACAGGGACTTCTACTACGAGTGTTACCATTCCAAACAATGCCACACTTGATGTAAAGGATACCAGCTATATGATTGCAGAGGGCGATATAGAGGTGGGAGACTTTGCCGGAAAAGATACTGGTACAATAAAAAAGAATATGGCGGGGGTACACAATAACAGTACACTTTCTGTTGATTCACAGTGCCAGCTGTGGACAAGCAACATAAATGTAAATGGTGCAACAGTCAATTTAGATGGCATGACATATGTGGCAGATGACATGACCTTAAAGGGTACAGGCTCAAAGGTTACACTTGGCAAGAATAATAAGAATAACAATGCGAAGTACGTCGGCTTTGGCAACGGAGGTGCTGACAAGGAAAATCCTGTCGCAGGCGATAGCTCTGCTATTATCATAAACGGCAGGGAGGCATCTCTTGATATGTCAAATATCAGGGAGCTTATGTTAGCAGGAACCGCATATATCAATACCCAGGCTATTGTAAACTCAAGTAGTGTGGGTACACAAAACAGCAATGTGGGCATGGGTGAGTCAATCTCTGTAAAGGGTGACCAGATAGCATACCTTGTGCCGCCTGAGTGCATAGGCACAAGTGGAGATGGTGCGGATGCCAAATCGCTTTACAACAAGAATCCACTTTCCTATAAGGAGTACAAGGATATCACGGCAACCGGACAGGATCAGACAAAGTATACTGAAGTTAATGCTAATGTGGTCAACACAAAGACAGGTAAGTCTCTCTCGGCATATCTGCCGGAGAAAAAGACAATCGACAACTGTATAAAGAAGGTCTTTGTTCCTTCTACTGATAATAGTGATGATGGACTTGTATACTATTATGTAAATCTGCCAACGAACAAGGCAGCTGAGTATTACAGAGACTATTTTGGCGCAGACAGTGACAAGCTCAATAGATACACTAAGTTCTATACTGACAGCATAAAGGTAAATGAGGCAGCAAGCATCTATACTGCCGGCAATTACAGCATCTACGATGGCAGCAATTTAAGCCTTTTGAAGGGCATAGCTGATGGTGTGGACATGGATGCACAGTCAGATGCCTTACAGCACACGTATACTGCACTAAACTCAAAGCTTTTGACAAATTATGCAGATTTACCGACAAATGCAGCAAGTGTTTCGCTTTTTACAAATATAGTTAACAATACCAATTTGCTGAAAATAGTGCCAAATTCCGGTAATAAACATATATTTGAGACTGAGTATCAGGGGAAAAAATACCAGGCAATTGTCAAAAACGGTAACTACACCTATGATGCAAATGACAAATCACACAATGTGGATATAATTGTTGCTACGGGAGATGTGACACTGAATGCTGACTTTACAGGTACCATAGTTGCAAAGGGCAGGATAATTGTAAACAAAGACCAGTGCGAGATTGATAATGGTACTCAGGAGGTATTTAAGGCATTGCTTCTTGAAAAGGTAAGTGATGCAGACGATGCACTGCACCTGTATGATGTGTTCATGGACGGTGCCAACTATCTGGGTAATGTTTCTTCTTTTTCAAATAAGAAAGAGGCAGATACAAAAATAGATTATGCTACGCTCATTACATACCAGAACTGGACCAAGGAGTAGAAAACAAGCGGCTTTTAAGGCGCAAAACAGCTGCGAAATATTTATATTTGACAAATTTTGACGATATATACAAGGGAGGAATCCAATATGTCTGTAAAAGAAAAAAAGAATAATGGTGGTTTCTCTCTGGTAGAGCTTATAGTAGTGATAGCGATATCTGTCGTACTTATAGGTGCGGCAACCATATCCATTCGCTCGGTCATGGGTGTTGAGGTGAAGCAGTGTGCCAGAAATATTGAATCGATAATTAATAAAACAAGGGTCACCACTATGGGAAAGGACAGCGCAGTTCTTGAGATATATAAGGATGCATCAGATGGTGCCTACTATTATAAGACGACCATAAATGGTACAGTATCTGCTCCTAGCAAAATAGGAAAGAGCAGGATTGATGTATATTATTCCATGAAGGATGATTATAGTGATAAGACACAATTGAACAGTTCAGGCAGTATAGTGCTTCAGTTTGACAGAAGCTCAGGTGCACAAAAGCCTGATGCCAATGGTAAGTACTGCAGCCGTATCTGGATTCAAAAAAACAGCACCGAAAAGGTTATCACGATATACAAGGAGACCGGCAAGGTGGTATGTGAGTAATTTACATAGTTTAATGATGAATATTTTATTTTGACGCAAGGCTGTTATAAGGTTGTATGATGAAATCGGAGAGGAAGATGAACCATGAAACTTTTAAGGCGCATGAACAAATCAAATAATAGGAAAAACAGTGGCTTTACACTTGTTGAGCTTGTCATTGTCATGGCGATAATGGGAATACTGGGCCTGGCTGTTGCAGGCTTTATCGGTACGAGCACGAAGCAGTATAAGTACGCTTCAAAGGACGTAGATTTACAGTATGAGGCACAGCTTACCATGAATCAGATAGGAGACCTGATAATTGATGCGCAAAAGGGCGTTAAGTATGAGCCTGCTACAGTGGCAGCGCCGGTGGAGGTGGCATCGGCAGCCCCTGAGGCCGGTTATATTGCAACTGCATCAGCGGAAGAAGCGTCATCCGAAGAAACATCATCCGACAGCAAGCTGATTATTTACAACAAGGATTGTACATACAATATCATATACAGACCGTCAGAGCACAAAATCTATCTGCGAAAGGATACACTGGATCCTGCAACTGGTGCGGTGAAGGCGGATGGTCAGGGCAAGGAATCTCTTATGGCAGAAAATGTCACAGGCTTTACACCTGATTTAAGCGAGGCAGAAAGCAAGAATTCTGTCGGAATTGTCGTGGACTTTAAGGCAGGGGACAAGAAGTATACATCAAAACAGAACTTCACTATGCGCAATAAGGTGCCGACCGGGGCAGATGTGGAGTATGTGGCACCGGCAGAACCTAAAGGAATAAGGATATATTACAAAGGCAAGGATGTAACCAACGGAACAGTATACTATGAGATGAAGAAAACGAATAATAATTTAAAGTTTACTGATAAGATACTTGGTGGAAAGTATGATTCAAAAAACGTAACATGGGATCATTCAGGAAACAAAAATGGTGGAAACTTTAATGCTAATGGTGATGTATATGATGTACAACTGATAAGCGATGAAACTACAGATCAATTAGTCATCACCGTAACATCCATAGACGATCCGTCATTGACGGCAAAGGTAACTGTAAACATAGCACATCCAATCAATATTCTGCATTGTGATGCAGATAAGCATTTCAATTTAGGACAGACGCATCAAATGTTTATTGATGAATGGGAGTTAAAAAAATCTTCATTAAATGGCAAATATCAGGTTAAGGATTTTGTATGGCATATGGAGGTAGAAAGTGTCAGCTCAACGGGTGCAACCGAGTACAAGGGAGATATATCCTTTAAAATGGGCGATGATGGTAAGCTGATTTATGGTCCTGATGGCAATGGTGAGCCTGATGGAATATTTAAGTTTAGTTCAAAGGAGATTGCCGGAGAAACCGGAGCAGAAGGTCATGAAGATGATCCTAAATATAGGAACTATCTTAATTATTATATTGTAGATGGTAATCAAAATGAAAAAATGCATATCACTCTCGGAAAAAATTTTTTTGTCGGAGAAAAATTAAATATCAGCGTCTGGCTTGGACTTGAGGAAGAGTCGGGATTTAAGTCAAATACAATTACGTTTTACACATATTATTAAACAAAGTAGTTTTTTACAAAGGAGCAATCGCAATGAGCAAATTAAGAAAAAAAATAGTGGTTCCAATATCACTCACACTTACAGGATGTCTCGTTGTGGCAGCTTTTGTGCTCAATGACAGCCTAACAAAGGTCGATGCAAATGTAGCATTCAATGGAATATCTGATATAGTCAGCTCACATGGCAAGGACAAGCCCTTCAATATAGTGGAGGTGGTGCCTGACAAGAAAATGGCATCCATTGGCTATCTGATTGATGGTCAGGAGCCTGACAATTGGTTTGGTACACTGTCAAAGATGTCTGACACAGAGGGAAAAGGTGCAACGAATAGGGCTGCTTATATGAAAAGCCTGAAAGAAAAGCTTGCGCCTATTACTACAGAGGAAAAGGACAACACAAAGCCCCTTTACTATGAGCCGTATGAGGAAAGTTATGTCAATCAGGGCAATGACTGGAGTGAGCTTGCCCTTGTGGATATGGATAAAATAAATCAGGGCACCGAAGGCTACAAGATGACAAAGCAGGAGAAGGGTGACTACAAGTTCAACACTGATTACCAGCTTGCTGTAAATGAAGATGGACTGCCTACAGGTCATTACAGACAGAATGTTGACCATTATGTTTTCATGCAGGGCGAGGATGAGACAGAAGATGGCTCTGAATCTGTGGATACAGGTAGTACCGGTAATACAGGCAGTACAGGAAGTACCGCAGATGGCTCTAATACAGAGACTGAAAATGGCAATCAAATTAAGGCACCCGGAAAAAGAGGCTACTACAGTGTTGCATTTACTGCAGTCGAATTGCCGGATGGCATGACAAATACCAAGTATCTGGTAGAGACTGATAATTCACAGAAAGCTGATGGAAATACAGACAGCGGTACAGATGGTAATATCGATAGCAGCACAGACAATACGACAGATACAGGCACAGCAGATGACACATCAGACAAGCATGTGGTTTATTCTATAAAGAGCGCATATGCCATTGGTTCTGCTGAGGGCATGCAAAACATAGCAAAATATGACCCAAAGGCATATATTTACAGAAAAGACAATTCAGATATCACATCACCATATGAATTTGTTGCAAGAGCTGACCGGATGGCAAGTCTGCCTGATGGCAGTAAGCCGGATTATGAGAAGTATACATACTGCACGGTTGAGATGGAGTATGTGCCTGCAGGTAAAATCACTGATGACGAGACCTACTACGAGGTGGATACTAAGGTACCTATTGAGTTTAATTACGATGAGACCGGCGAGTATGGAGCAGTGCTTGACTCACAGAATCCATACGAGAAGATAGATGATGGCACACCGGACAATCAGCCGGCAGGTAAGACCGGCGCAGATGATATTTCAGATGATGCTTCAAGAGCTGATTCTGCTACAGAGAATAATGATGGTAACACAGGCAGGGTAATCCTCACTGATACAGACGGATATTTTGATATAGTTAAGGACAGCCAGACATATACCTATGTGGGTAATGGAAAAGGTGACTATATAATGGAGGCTGATAAAAAAGGCTCGCTTGATTATCCTGTAAATACTACACACATATATTATAAGGGTGGTTTCAAGAACAATAACTGGTTCAGAACAGGTGTATTCAATCAGGAGGGTAAGACAGGCGATGATGATAAGACTGCCAATATGACCTTCAATGTAAAAACTGTCACACCCAAGGAGCTTGAGCAGATAGATGTGTCAACAATTGATTTACTCTATCTTTCCGGCTCAAAGTCTGTTCTTTCCAAGGATTTAGGAGACGATTCTGCAAAATACAATACCGGATACAATACCGGTAATGACATTTCATGGGACAAGGTAAAGCAGATAGTCCAACGTGTGCACCAGAGTGGTATCATGATGCCTGTTATAGTGGATAATGGTATTGTGTGGCCTGATTCGAATGCAGATTATTCCAGCAACATTAAAAAGCTTGCAGGTCTTTTGAGCTGTAACAATTTCAGCTCCTTGAATTTTACCAAGGACTCAGCTGATAATTTTATTAACTGGGGGAATGACATAAAATACTATAAGGTTGACAGTGGAACCCATAAATATGGTTTTGTAATTGGCAACGAATATGTTATTCCACGAAACTATAGTCCTAAAGATGATGTGCCATTTGTTTTAAGAGACGATTTTGCTTCTGCGTTTATTAAAAATGATGATGAAACAGCATTTGTCAATGATGCTAAAACAGAGAATTTTGACGAGATAGCAGAATACATCAACTCAGAGAATACAAGCAGGAAAAAAGAAAATAGTACTCTTGGAAAGGACGAGTATGCGTATTATGACAAGAAGATTTCAAAGGCGATAGTTTTAAGCTATATCATATCGTATGCTGATAAAAGAGACATTATAAATCCGACAGATAGTCTGAACATACTGGATATAGAGCCCGGAACTGTAAAAAATGAGTCTGACGCTTTAAATTATGATAAGCTAAAAAATTGGCTTGGATCAAGATGCCCGGAGAAAAAAAAGGTTACAATAACAAGGGTTACGAGTGCAGAATTTATTGGAAGAATAGAGGACCTTAATAACTATGACATGATATATATGGGACTCGTAGCCGATAATCTGAATTATAGAGATGGTCATACAGTATATAATGATTGGAACATGGATGGGCTTAAATACTCAAATGTTGGTGACATTGTTGTTATAAATCCGAAAGATGTGGTAAATTATTGGGGATATGATATGCTCAAGAATGGCCATGCGGGATTGCTGGATACTGATTATATAAATAATGGAGAGGCGCTTAATACTCAGCTTACATTAAGAGGAAATGGAAATAATGCTGATTATTTAACTGCTCCAAACACATACAGAGGTTCAGGCAATGATATTACTAAGCAGAAGGTTTCAGAATTGGAGGATTATATAAAGGCAGGCTTTCCTGTCGTCTTTTCAGATGGCTTTTTCTCTTAATGTAAGCTGAGTATTA